>Ga0105092_10000162_pt1 | contig 32371 bp, 30 predicted proteins | sample PPLLak2March2015_FD_87021 | JGI IMG/M metagenome (GOLD analysis project Ga0105092, IMG submission 87021) | Freshwater sediment microbial communities from Prairie Pothole Lake near Jamestown, North Dakota, USA - PPLs Lake P7 Core (1) Depth... | ecosystem: Environmental > Aquatic > Freshwater >... | reverse complement strand
GGCACATCGGGTGCGCCAGCGGTTACGACAATCGCGTCATACGGCGCATGCTCCGGCCACCCAAGCGTCCCGTTGGCAACAATGAGATGGACGTTCTCGTAGCCCAGCCGCGCGAGGCGCTCCGCCGCCGAACGCAGTAAATCGGGGATCCTCTCGACTGAGTAAACGGTAGCCCCGAGCTCGGCCAAAATGGCCGTCTGGTAACCGCTCCCGGTTCCAAGCTCTAAAACCCGATGGCCGGGTTGCACCTCTGCCAGCTCGGTCATGACCGCCACCATGAAAGGCTGGCTGATGGTCTGGCGGTCGCCGATCGGCAACGGATTGTCCGTGTAAGCCTTGGCAGCGAGGTCCGGCGGGACGAATTCATGCCGGGGCACACGGCGGAACACATCGAGCACGCGCTGGTCCCGAATACCGCGCGATTGCAGCTGGTGCACGACCATCTTCTCCCGCTCGAGGGCGTAAGGGTCGCTCATGGTGTCCAACCCGCTTATTCAGCCGAAGGGCCCAGCGTGCCTTTCTGGACCTCGGCCGCCAGGCGCTTTCGACGTCTCATCAACCGATCCCGGAACTTCTTCTGCTCGTAGTCGCTCAACTCGTCGCGAAACGCGTTCCAGCCCTCCTCTACCTCCGAAAGGCCGGCGAGGTCCGGCGCGGCATACATTTGAGCAAGCAGGGAATAAAAGAGCGGTGAGCAATCACCGTGGACCTCGCGGACGTAGAGGAACGAACGCCGGTGAAGCTCGCATGGCCCGTTCTGCCGGATTGCCTGTTTATGTGCCGGCGTCGAGTAACCCTTGTGGCTGCAGAAACCGTAGCCTGGAAAACGCACTTCCTCGGCTTCCATCAGGCGATCGCGTTGCACTTTGGCGATTATCGAGGCGGCCGCGATCGAGAAGCAAAGAGCATCTCCGTGAATGATGCCGGTCTGGGCAAACGGGATCCCGGGGATCCGCCGTGCGTCGACCAGAACGTGCTCCGGCTGCATGCCAAGCGCCTCGACGGCGCGCCGCATCGCTGCGAGACCGGCATGGTAAATGTTGATCGTGTCGATTTCCTGAACGTCAGCCATACCGACCCCGATAGCGAGCGCTTTCTTCTGGATCTCGCAGGCAAGCTCGGCTCTTTCAGCCGGCAGGAGGCGCTTCGAGTCATCGATATTCAGAATTCGAGTGCCGGGAGGGAAAACAACGGCCGCAGCCACCACCGGACCCGCCAGGGGCCCGATGCCCGCTTCGTCGACTCCCGCAATCAGGTTGATTCCGGACTCCCACAGCTCCCGCTCGGTCCTGAGCAGCCGCGATACTCTCCTCTTTTCCAGCCGCTCTGCCTCGAGCTTGTGCGCCAGGATTTCGGCTATCTTCCTCACTCCTTCGCGAGGATCGGAGAGGAGCATTCGGAGGCCCTCCCGAGTCAGTTTCCGATTTCTGACCAGAAAACGCTCGCGCAGTTGGGCCACTGAGAGGAGAGACGGATCGAAAATCATCGGTCGTCCAAGAATATCAGGTTGCCGAAAGCGGAGGGTACGTGAAAATCGGGCCGCGGGGTGAATGTCGGGCTCCAGGCGAGATAGTCGCGGTTCTCGCCCTCCCCGGCGGTCCGGAAGAGGTTGATTCGCCAGGCGTCCCCGACTATCGGGAACCGTTTCGAGCCGCATGGGCCCAGGATCGGCTCAAAAGGCAACGCCAGAAAAGCGTGCCATGTCCGCTTGCTGGAATTTATTGATACGGCACGCCGCAATCGCGAGTTCCAGCTCCAGTTCACCTCGATCCTCGGTTTACGGATGTGCGCATCCAGGTACTGCCCGAGCGGGCTCAGTTCGATCTCGAAGTAGTCGTCACACGAATCCGGACGGATGAAGACCTCGACCACGTCCTTCTCCCAGAGGCCTTGGACCGGCTCCTCCTTGCTCCATTCGGGGTTCACGTTAAGCTCGTCGAACCAGCACCGGAATCGAAAGTAGACCGCCTCCTCAGTCCACGCCGACTGGATCTCGGTGAGGTTCTTCCACTCCGATCCCTTGTTTTTGATGGGGGACTTGCCGTTCCAGTACCGCTCGATATCGACGATTTCCGCTTGTTTCCAGATCGGATGATCGGCACTGAAAAGCTGCTTGTCCGAGGCGTCGGTCCGGTGGCTGAACAGTGTGTTCTCGGGCATTTGCTTAAATTATAATGTCAGTCCGTGGAAATCAAAACGACCGGGTTGATCGGCCTCGGCCGCTTCGGGAGCATGGCCTACCGCTATTTGCGGACCAAGCCTCTTCGGGTGACCGACGCGGACCCTGCCCGACTCCAGGGCATTCCTGAAGCCGCCGGCTTCGAAGAGACCGTCAGGGCAGATGCGATCGTGCTCGCGGTCCCGATTTCGGCCATCCCGGGCGTCTGCGAGCGGATGGCCCCGCTGCTGGGACCGGGACAGCTGGTCGTCGATACCTGCAGCGTCAAAGCGAACCCGGTGCGATGGATGTTGGAACGCTTGCCGTCCCATGTTCAAATTCTCGGAACTCATCCCCTATTCGGCCCCGACAGTGGCAAGAACGGAATCGCCGGCATGAAAATCGCCGTTTGCCCGGTCCGCGTCCAGGACACCAGCTACGCCCGGATCCTTGATTTCCTGCGCGGCTTGAAGCTTCAGATCGTCGAAACGACACCCGAGGAGCATGACCGGCAGATCGCACGTACGCAGGCGGTTTTCCACCTCATCGCGCAGACTCTCAAGCGACTTCACTGGGGCACCGAGGCGATCAGCACCCCGGGCCCCGAGACTTTTTTCAATCTCATCACCACGGTTCAACAGGACACCGACCAACTGTTCCTGGACCTGCAGCGGGAGAATCCGTTTGCCGCGGAATCGCGCGAAGAGTTCATCAACGAGCTGATCGCACTGCACCAGAATCTCGCGTCGACGAGAACCCGGAATACTTAGATGGATTTTTCTCTGTCGCAGCGGACCAAACTGGCCCTGATCACCAACTTCGGCTGGCTCGTTATCTGGTTGATCGGGCCGACACTTCGCTATCGCATCGAGAACTGGGACGACTATGCAGCCGCGAAGCAGGAACACGGACGGCTGATTTTCTCCTTCTGGCACAACCAGATCTTTGCCGGCATGTTCTTCTGGCGACGACGCCGCATCGTTGTCATGACCAGCGCCCATTTCGACGGGGAATACATAGCCCGGATCATCCACCGGTTCGGCTACGGGACCTCACGGGGCTCCAGCACCCGGGGAGGAATCAGGGCCGTGCTCGACCTGAGCAAACGTCTGGCAAAGGGTGTGGACGTCGCCTTCACCATTGACGGGCCAAAGGGCCCCGTCTACCAGGCGAAGCCGGGTCCCATCTGGCTGTCCCGAAAGACCGGCATCCCGATCTTTCCCTTTCATTTCGAGCCGCGCCACGCTTGGAAACTGCGCAGTTGGGACGGTTTACGAATTCCGAAACCCTTTTCCCCCGTTGTCCTGAAAATCGGCAAACCTTTCGTGGTCCCACCTGATGGTCAGGAAGAAGAGTGGTTGGATCGACTGCAGACGGAAATGGACCGGCTTCGTCAGGAAGGCGAGCAGCACTGGGCTACCGAGCGTCGCCGATCGTCACATCGCTATCGAACGAACTGAGCTTCCAGCTGCTCAGCTCGAGTAAAGCCAGTTTGAACTCGTAACGACCCGGAGGCGCGATCAGCTTGTTCGAATACATGATGCCCCGCCCGTCCTGCAGCTCCCGCCTGGTCAGCGACACCCGGAAGAACTCGCGCAGGCGCACGACCTCTCGGCCTCTTTCGTCAAGCAGGATTCCGATCACGCCAAACTGACTCTTGACTCCTGACTTGGTGAGCCCTGCGAGCGTAAACGGGCTGATTTTGACCCGGAAAGGGAGTCCCATCTGCGCGCCTTCCCGGGTGGCAGGCAGCACGTCGAGCTCCGCCCCGATCTCCTCGAAACGTGCCCGGGACGTTTCCGACAGACGCCCAAGGGCTTGGGCATCAAAAAGCGCCGCGATGAACTTCTTCTTCTCGGTCAGCCTCTCCGGGACATTCTTGAACAGTGACGAGACCCGGGCGTCCAGCCGCCGGACCTGCACGCTTATCTCCCGCTCCGTTTTGGCCAGATATGGATCGTCCGTGTAGTAACCGATGGAATAGAGATTCCCGTACACGTCGTCGTTGATCTGGGCCAGCGTCTCGTCAAAATCCAGGATCGTCTCGAAACCCGAGAAGTGTTTCGCCCCGGTTTCGGTAGCGAGACGGGCGAATGCGGCCTCCCGTGGTCCTTTACTCACATCAGCCACTTGGCTTTCGGCGGGGCCGTCGGCTGACCCGATGTAAAGCTGCGCCGCAGATGGAACCAGGACCGTGTAGACATTGACCCGACTCTCTTTGGCTTTCTTGAGCACCTCCGGAGATTTCGCGAAGTTCTCGTCGACTGCGTCGGATACGAGGATGACAACCTTGCGGTCGGTGGGCTTGGCGCGCTTGTTCAGCCGGGCGATCAGATCGTCCAGCGAGTCGTAGATTGCCGTCCTGCCCAAGTGCTGGCGAGCTTCACCGAAGGCCTTGAGCGCCATCGACCGGTCGCCGGTGAAATCCTGAAACACGATCAACTTGTCGGTAAAGCCGAATATTCCGACCTGGGTAACCTGGTGGATGTTGTCGAAGAAGGTCTGCGCGGCGATGATCTCTTCGGACCGCGTGGCGAACGTGCTGCCGCTTACATCGAGCAGGAAGGCGAGCAGGATCGGTGATGCTTCCCCGGTCGGATTGTGCGGCCCCTCGAAGAACGCGATGTCCTTCGGCTTTGCGTTTTCAAAGACCCGAAAATCCTCCTTGGGAATCTGGTTGAGCAACTGCCCCTGTTCATTTTTCACCGTGAAGCGCACGGTGACCAGGTTGACCTCGACCCCGATCCGCTGCTCAGACTGCTGCGGGGGCGGAGGATCCTGGGCGGCCAAAGGCACCAGCGCGGCTGCCATGACAAGCCACAATGCGGCGGTTCTTCGGGTCAAGCGGGCTACGGGGCCTTCGCTCATTGCTCGCTCTTCCTGACCAGGTCGAGGAATTCCATCCGTGAACGCTGATCCGAGCGAAATCGCCCAAGCATCGCGGAGGTGATCATCTTGGTGTTTTGTTTGCAGACACCTCGCATCATCATGCACAGGTGTTGAGCCTCTATCACGACGCCTACGCCCTTCGGTTTGATCAGGTCGCTGATCGTTTCAGCGATCTGTTGGGTCAGCCTCTCCTGCACCTGCAGGCGCCGGGCAAACATGTCGACGATTCTGGGGATCTTGCTCAGCCCGATCACCTTATCCGACGGCAGGTATCCAACGTGACAATGACCGAAGAATGGCAGCAGATGGTGTTCACACAGACTGTACACCTCGATGTCTTTTACGATGACCATTTCGTCGTAGTCGACGGTGAACAGGGCCCCGTTAAGAATGCTTTCGAGGCTTTCCCCGTATCCACGGGTGAGAAAAGTGAGCGCCTCGCCTACCCGGCGCGGCGTTTCGGCAAGACCTTCCCGGCTCGGGTCTTCCCCCAACCGCGTCAAGATTCCACGTACCAGCTCTTCCATATCGCCAAGTTTCCCGATTCTGCCCGCATTCACTGAGCAGAAGCGCTATCCAGGCGGCCAGCCCAACGGCCGGCCACCTAACACATGAATGTGAAGGTGATGTACGGTCTGTCCGGCTCCCGTTCCATTATTGATCACAATTCGATATCCTGCGACGATCCCTTCGTCCCGGGCCACAGCCTGAGCGAAGAGCAGCAAATGCCCCAGCAGGTCCGAATGCTGCGCCTGCGCCGCCTCGAGCGAGGAAATGTGCTCTCTCGGTATGACCAGAATATGCGTTCTGGCCTGAGGGTTTGTGTCTCGAAACGCGACCGCCCGGTCATCTTCTTTGACGATGCGAGCAGGCTGTTGGTGTCGCGCGATACTGCAGAAAACACACTGGTCCACGACAGCACTCCTCATCAGCGAGAAAAAACGGCACACCGGTCGATTCCCGCCAGGTCTTCCGCGACTGAATCCAGGATCCAGCCGTGCTGTTCCCCGGCAGCGCGCACTCCCGAGAGAACGCCGTAGCCGAGCTCCAGAATCAGGAAACCGCCCGGACTCAAGAGCGCCCGAGCCTGGTCGAAGATCTTAAAGTATATCTCCAATCCGCTCGGCCCGGCGAAGACCGCCTGGCGCGGCTCATAGAGTGCCACCGAAACATCAACCTGTTCGGAATCAACCGAGACATACGGGGGATTTGACACGATCAAACTGAACTGGCCCAATCGGGTCCGCACGGGCTCAAGCGTATCCCCCACCAGGAATTCGATCCGGTCCAGACAGCCGTGACGGGACGCGTTAGCACGGGCCACGTCGAGAGCCGCCTCGGAAATATCAGTTGCGGTCATTCGAACGCGCTGATTTTCAAGGGCGAGCGTGACCGATACGCACCCCGAGCCCGTTCCGATGTCGACCACCCGAATCTCGTCCTGTTCAAACGATTTCAGCTGCTCGACAGCCCGTTCCACCAACAGCTCGGTTTCAGGACGGGGGATCAGGACATCGGGAGTCACCACGAAACTGCGTCCGTAGAACTCCTGCTCGCCGACCAGATATTGCAGGGGATAAAAGTCGGCCCGGCGGTGAACCAGTTGAGTGAACCGTTCTTCCTGGTCTATAGGCAGGACTGTCTCCGGGTGAGCAAGAATCTGCGCGAGCGATAAGCCGGTCGCCGACTGCAGGAGCAACCGGGTATCCTGTTCCACGGTGCGGATCTGGGCGTCTGCAAGGATGCGGGACCCGGCTCTCAGTGCTTCTCTGATGGTCACGGATTCATCCGATCAGCGGATCGCCGTTAAACGATCTGGTTCTTCAGTGCTTCGGCCTGATTCTGGGTGATCAGCGCTTCGATGATCTCGTCGAGGTCCCCCTCGACAATGGTGTCCAGACGGTGCAGTGTCAGACCGATCCGGTGGTCCGTCACACGGTTCTGCGGGAAGTTGTACGTTCTGATCTTTTCGCTGCGCTCCCCGGCCTTGACCATCGATCGACGACTTTCAGCGATTTCGTTCTGCTGTTCCTCGAGAGCCTTTTCGTACAGGCGGGACCGCAAAACCTTCATCGCCTTCGCCTTGTTCTTGATCTGCGATTTCTCGTCCTGGCAGCTGACCACCTCGCCGGTCGGTATGTGAGTGATTCGCACCGCGGAATAGGTAGTGTTCACAGACTGGCCGCCGGGTCCTGAGGAGCAGAACGTATCGATCCGGATGTCTTTGGAATCGATGACGATGTCTACTTCGTCGGCCTCGGGGAGAACCGCGACCGTAATAGTCGAGGTATGAATCCGTCCCTGGGCTTCCGTTTCAGGGACCCGTTGCACCCGGTGAACCCCGCTCTCGAACTTCAACCGGCTGTAAACGTCCGGGCCGTTAACCAGCGCAATGACTTCCTTGAGCCCGCCGACAGAGCTGTAGGAAGCATTCAGGACTTCCACCTTCCAGCGCCGCCGCTCCGCGTACCGCGAGTACATGCGGAACATTTCCTGCGCAAACAGGCTGGCTTCATCACCGCCGGTTCCCGCCCGGATCTCCAGAATGACGTTCTTCTTGTCGTTCGGGTCACGCGGGATCAACAAAAGCTTCAGCTGGGCCTCTGCCTGCGCCAGGGCGGCTTCCAGGCTCTGCAACTCCTCCCGGGCCATCTCGAGCATCTCCGGGTCGCTTTCCTGCTCGAGTATCCCCCTGGTCTGCTGCACCTGGACGGAGAGCGTCTTGTACTGTCGGAACTTCTCGACCACGTCATGGAGCTCGGCGTGCGCCTTGGCAGTCTTGTGGTACTTGTCGGGCACCGAAATGACGGACGTGTCGCCTAGCAGATGGGACAACTCGTCGTATTTTGCTTCCAGAGCCTGCAGCTTCTCAAACATGAAGACCGTCGCCCGTCAAAGCTTACTTCTTGCCTTTTGACGCCTGAGCGTATCTCTTCTGAAAACGCTCGACTCGACCGGCAGTGTCAAGCAGTTTCTGCTTTCCGGTAAAAAACGGGTGACAGCTCGAGCAGATCTCCAGGCGAATCTCGCCGCCTTTGGTGGAACGGGTCTCGAACTCGTGACCGCAAGCACAGTGGACCTTCACAACTTCGTATTTCGGATGAATTCCCTCTTTCATTTCCCTCATCGGCCTTTCTTATTAAAGGTGTCACTAAAAAACAGGGACACCCGGGGGTGTCCGGCAGAGTAGTCTACCAAAAACCAGGAGCCGAAGTCGAATAGCATCAATCCAATCAATCCCTCCACTTCTTGACAAGAGCTTCAACGACACTGTATAAAGGGTGCTTCAGACTTCAGAGCAAAGGGAATTCTGGAATTGTCACAGGTGCACCGAAAGTGCTTCGACGAGGCGGCTCGTTCCCCACTTTGGATCAATCACACATCAACAATTGCGCCTGAGAATGATGCGATGGGCGTCAGCATCACCGGTTAACGCCGCGCTGCCACGCTCTCTTTGTAATTATAGTACTCGTTAGAATCGAATGACTGGGAGGTTTCAATCAGAATGTCTTTAGCTGCGGATCACAGCAAGTTGCAGGGCAGAGGCCGGAAATCCGGAATGCCCGGCCCGACAGGCGGACCTGCGCCGATTATCGAGGATGCTTCCGAAATCGATCAGGACTCTCTACTCCAGGCGTACAACTACAGTTTCAAGAACCTGGAGGAGGGTGAGGTCATCACCGGCACTATCATCAAGGTCACAGAATCGAACGTCATCATCGATGTGGGATTCAAGTCCGAGGGACTCATCCCAATCGAGGAATTCCGCGACGAAAAGGGTGCCATCGCCGTACAACCAGGCGATAAAGTCGACGTTCTTCTGGAAAACACGGAGGATCGAAATGGCTACATGATCCTGTCCCGTGAAAAAGCCGAAAGGATGAAAATCTGGGACCTGATCGAGCGAGCATACCAGGAACAGACGGTCATCACCGGCAAGGTGATCGAACGGATCAAGGGCGGTCTGGCCGTCGATATCGGCGTCCGCGCTTTCCTGCCTGGATCCCAGGTAGATCTGCACCCGGTACGCAACCTCGACAGCCTGCGCGGCGAAGAGCTCCGCATGCGCGTGATCAAGGTCAACAAGCGTCGGGGGAATATCGTTCTTTCCCGCAAAGCCGTCCTCGAAGAAGAGTATTACAAGCAAAAAGAAGTAACGCTCAAGAACCTCGAGGAAGGCAAAATCGTTGACGGTGTCGTCAAAAACATCACCGATTACGGCGCATTCGTTGATCTCGGCGGTATCGACGGACTCCTCCATATCACGGACATGTCCTGGGGCCGGGTCAATCATCCTTCGGACCTCTTCGAAGTCGGCGACAAGACCCAGGTGAAAATCCTGAAATTCGACCGGCTCGAAGAAAAAGTCTCGCTCGGCTACAAGCAGCTGACTGAAGATCCCTGGCTGACTGCCGCCGAACGCTATCCCAGAAACGCTCGAGTGAAAGCCAAAGTCGTCAGCCTGACGGACTACGGCGCATTCGTCGAGCTCGAGGAAGGAATTGAAGGCCTCATCCACATTTCGGAAATGACTTGGAACAAGAGGATCAAGCATCCCTCGAAGATCCTGACCGTCGGATCGGAAGTCGAAGCCGCCGTTCTTGAGCTCGACTCCGAGAATCGGAGGATTTCGCTCGGAATGAAACAGACCGAGCCGAACCCCTGGGATCTGATCGAAGAGAAGTATGCGATCAACTCGATCGTGACCGGCAAGGTGCGCAACCTGACCGACTTCGGTGCCTTCATTGAAGTGGAAGAAGGTGTCGACGGCCTGGTTCATGTTTCGGATCTGAGCTGGACCAAGAAGATCAAACACCCTTCTGAAGTCCTCAAGAAGGGACAGGACGTCCGCGCAGTGGTGCTCAACGTTGACGCCGACAACCAGAGATTGTCTCTCGGGATCAAGCAGCTGGAACCGGACAAGTGGGAACAGTTCTTCTCCGAACATCAGATCGGAGACGTCGTCCACGGACGGATCGTGCGATTGACCACGTTCGGTGCGTTTGTCGAGCTGACCGAGGGAATCGAAGGCCTTTGTCACGTCTCCGAGCTGGACGAGAAGCGCATAGAAAACCCCGAGACCCAGTTCGAAGTTGGTCAGGAACTGGATCTGAAGATCATCAAGATGAATCTGCTGGAGCGAAAGATCGGCTTGTCGGTGCGCGCCCTTAAGGAAGAAGGCGAAAGAGATACCTGGTCCTATACACCCGAAGTGGGAACCGCTTCCATCGGTGAATTGGCCGGCGATCAGCTGGGCGAGTTCCGGAAAAAAGCGCAACGAGCAAGAGGAGGCGAAAGTGACTAAAGCTGATTTGGTGGATGAAGTATCCCGAAGTGCTGACCTGAGCAAGAAAGACGCGGAAGTCATTGTTCAGATCGTGCTCGACAGCATCGTCGACTCTTTGAAAACAGGGGACAAAGTGGAGTTGCGCGGTTTTGGCAGCTTCCGGCTGCGAGACAGGGCGTCCCGGCATGGTCGCAATCCGAAGACCGGTGAAAAGGTCCAGGTGCCGGCCAAGCGAGTGCCCTACTTCAAGCCAGGCAAGGAACTGAAGGAACTGATCAACTCCTGATGGACTACCTCTGGACCCCTTGGCGGTTCCAATACATTGCGTCCGGCGGAGAACCAAAGGGTTGCGTTTTTTGTGCTATCCAGGATGAGAGCCAGGATGATAAGAACCTGGTTCTGCTTCGCCGGTCACGCTGTTTCGTGATCCTGAACCGATTTCCCTACACGGCTGGTCACCTCATGATCGTGGCCAGCCGGCACATTTCTTCCCCGACCGACGCCGACGATACCGAGCTGACCGAGATGATTCTCACGGCACGCATGGCCCAGAGCTGCCTCATCGACGCATATCGACCCGACGGCTTCAATATCGGCTTCAACGTGGGCAAAAGCGCAGGCGCCGGTATCGCAAGTCACCTCCATCTGCATGTGGTCCCACGTTGGCACGGTGACGCGAACTTTGTTTCCATCGTCGGCGAAACCCGCGTCCTGCCTGAAGATTTGGAGACCACGTTCGGAAAACTGAAAGCGCCTTTCCTGGAGGCGACGACCGGTCCGTAGTCGGTCAAATCGCCTAAAACAGTAAAATCGGCTACGCGGTTCCTGCCCGCCTCACCGCACGACCGTTATATCCCATCAAGAAAACAGCTTCCCTAAACGAAATACCGAGACACCGTCACGAGACCTAAACCGGGTCTGAAGCAGATGTGCTCTAACCGGGCGCTGGGACACGGATTCCACGCAAACTTTAAAAACCATGCAGAAAATCCGTTGCCGGTCTTTTCCCCCCGTGTTAGCGTACCTCCAGCTTACCTTGAGGCGAGTTCATAGCACGGATTGGAAGGGGAGTTTTCCACAACTGTGGAAAAGGCTGTGAATAACTGATCGGTCGTCTGTTCGTCAATTCCCGGGTCTATTGCTTCGCGGGACACTGCGCACTATGAATGTTTGGGACGAAATTCTTTGTTGTATCGAGAAGAGGACCTCTCCTCAGGTCTACGAGGTCTGGTTCAAACCCACATTTTTCGAGGAGCATGACTCTCAGCACCGCGAGATCTACGTACGCGTTCCCAATCGCCACTTCCAGGAATGGTTGAGCGAAAATTATCGCGAGGTCCTCGATCAGAGCCTCGAGGATCTCGGACTGAACGACTACCATGTCTACTTCCTCTCCGCACACCGGACGGTCAAGGAGGGAGAAAACGGCTCCCGAAACGGTAACGGCCTCAACGAAACGCATTTCAACCCCAAGTACACGTTTTCTCGCTTCGTGGTCGGCTTCTGCAACCAGTTTGCCCATGCCGCCTCACTGGCCGTCGCCGAACAACCATCCAAAGCCTACAACCCGCTTTTCCTTTACGGAGGCGTGGGACTCGGCAAGACGCACCTGATGCACGCGATCGGCCACAAGATCCGGGAGGCCAACCCGCATCTGAAGCTAACGTACATTTCGGCCGAACGCTTCATGAATGAGTTGATCAACGCCATCCGGTACGAGAAGACTTTCGAGTTCAGGGAAAAGTATCGGTCCATCGACGTGCTGCTCATGGACGATATCCAGTCACTGGCAGGCAAGGAACGTACGCAAGAGGAGTTCTTCCATACTTTCAACGCTCTCTACGACGCACAGAAGCAAATCGTCATCTCGAGCGATTCCCAACCGCGGGAGATTCCTACACTTGAAGAGCGCTTGCACAGCCGTTTCGAATGGGGCTTGATCGCCGACATTCAGCCTCCGGACCTGGAAACCAAGATGGCGATCCTGCGCAAGAAAGCCGAGCTTGAAGGCGTTTCACTGCCGGACGACGTCTGCCTCTTCATCGCCGGCAACGTCAAGTCCAGCGTCCGGGAGCTGGAGGGTTCCCTGGTCAGACTGATTGCTTACGGCAGCCTCACAGGCCAGGAGATTAACCTGAACCTCGCTCACCGCGCTCTGAAGAACATCTTGGACAAGAACAATCGAATCCTCACGATCGACGAGATTCAGAGGGTTGTAGCCGATTATCATTCGCTGAAGATCGTCGACCTGAAGAACCGGGATAACTCCAGGAGGGTTGCATTACCCCGTCAGATCGCCATGTATCTTTGCCGTGAGATTCTGAAGGCCTCCCTGCCCGAAATCGGCAGGGGATTCGGAAACAAGCATCACACGACAGTTCTTCACTCAATCCGGAAAATCGAGCAGCTGCGCGAGACCGATCCGAAAATCAACAGCACTTTGAACAGGCTAACAGATTCGCTTCGTTAGCCTTGTTGTCGATCTGAGCAAATCAGCCTGAGGAAGGAACTTGGATGAGACCGGATAGCCACCGATCAACAGGAAAACCGAGCTGGCCATCCAAAAACCTTTCACAGGCTGACTGCCTCGAAACCCTCGGACGACAAGGTGTTGCCGTTTCATTAACAGAATTCACACCCCCTACTACTACGACTGGAAATAAAATACAGTCTTCTGTAACTCAGGAGTAGAAAACACATGGATCTGGTAGTCAAAAAAGCTGACCTTCTTAAGGAACTGCAATTCGTTCAGGGAGTCGTTGAGCGGAAGACTACGGTTCCGATTCTCTCCAACTTCCTTCTTGAGACTGCCGGTAATTCGCTGGCGGTCACGGCTACCGATCTGGATGTGACGATTCGTTGCGGCTGTTCCGCTGCCGTCAGGGTCAGCGGAGCAGTCACGGTCTCCGCCCGGAAATTGTTCGATATCGTCCGATTGCTGCCTGACTCGGATATTCACTTCAAAGCGGGCGGTGCGGACTGGATGAACATCACGTGCGAGCGGTCTCGCTTCAAGATCGCCACTCTTTCCAAAGAGAATTTCCCGGATGTTCCGGCCGTCGATGCGAAAACAGTTCAACTGCCCAGCTCCGCGCTTCGCTACATGATCATGCGGTGCGCGTTTGCGATCACCCAGGAGGAGTCCCGTTACGCGCTCAATGGCGCCCTCATGATGATCAGGCCGGATGGACTTTCCTTCGTGACCACCGATGGACACCGCCTGGTTCTGATCACGGCCAACCAGGAGATCGCGGGTGTCGGTCCTGGAGAGGTCCGAATCGTTGTTCCCAAGAAGACGATGGTTGAGTTGAGCAAGCTTACCGCGGACGATGTTCTCACCGTCGACTTCGGTCACACCGAGAACCACCTGTTCTTCCGGGTGGGCGAACGACTTCTGGTGTCTCGCGTGTTAACCGGGCAATTTCCGAACTACGAGATGGTCATTCCACGGGATAACCATCGCCAGGCGGTCATGAACACACTCGATCTGACCGATGCGCTGAAACGGGCATCGATCATGGCCGATGAAGTCTCCCACGGTGTTCGGTTTTCATTCAAGGAAGGGCAATTGGACATCGTGGCGGCAAGCACCGACCTCGGAGAGGCGCGCGAGACATTGGGCGTGGAATTCCAAGGGGACGTTCTCGAAATCGGTTTTAACGCCCAGTATCTGCTTGATTTTCTAGCAGGTCTCGAGAGTGAACAGGTGATCCTGGAGCTTCGCGATCAGGATACCCAGGGCATGCTCAAGCCCAAGGCGGAAACCGACTACAGGTATCAATACGTGATCATGCCGATGCGAATCTGAACGATCGATCTCCGTCGTTTTGTCGGGTTCCCACTCTTAAGCCTCGTCACCACCATTAGTAGTAGTGCCTAGGTGCGGAAGCCCCATCCTATTTGGTCTGACGTCGCCCGCAGCAGACCCCGTGTGTTATAATAAGTCGCCCTTTAAGTGCTTAATAGATTGAGGTTTTTATGGCAGAGAATCCGAACGAGTTGAACCCCGAAGGGATGCGGGCGGACTTGGCATCCGACTATACGGCCGATAATATCAAAATTTTGGAGGGGATGGAGGCGGTCCGCAAGCGCCCGGCCATGTACATTGGGACTACCAGCGTGGCCGGTTTGCACCATCTGGTCTACGAGGTCATCGATAACTCGGTCGACGAGTCCCTGGCTGGTTTTTGCACCAAGATCGAGCTGATCATCCATGTGGATAACTCCGTCACAGTAATCGACAACGGCCGGGGGATCCCGGTAGATACCCATCCGGTCAAAGGGATTTCCGCAGCTGAGGTCGTCATGACAACCCTCCACGCTGGCGGCAAGTTCGACAACGAGACCTACAAGGTATCAGGAGGATTGCACGGAGTCGGAGTGTCGGTTGTCAACGCCCTTTCCGAAAGGGTAGACCTGGAAATCTGGCGAGACGGGCATGTTTACCAGCAGAGCTATGAACGCGGAGTTGCGGTGACGCTGTTTCGGGAGACAGGTGTCACGAACCGTCGTGGGACGAAAATTACGTTCCGGCCCGATTCGACGATCTTCGAGACTCTCGATTTCAATTACGACACGCTTTCTCAGCGGATGCGTGAGCTCGCCTACCTGAACCAGGGGCTCACCATCTCGATTGAAGATCTACGGGCGGAAAAGAAGCAGGTGTTCTTTTACAAGGGTGGCATCGTCAATTTCGTCGAGCACCTGAACAAGAACAAGAACGCCCTTCACAACAAGCCGATCCATATCCATGACGAGCGGGAGAACGTGGAAGTGGACGTCGCGCTTCAATACAACGACGGCTACACCGAGACTCTGTTTTCCTTCGCAAACACGATCAACACGGTTGAAGGCGGCACCCACCTGATCGGTTTCAAGTCTGCGCTGACACGGACACTCAACGCTTACGCGGCTGAGAACAACCTGATGAAGGACCTCAAGCAGAACCTGAGCGGGGACGATGTTCGAGAAGGCCTTACCGCGATTGTCAGCGTGAAGCTCCCGAATCCTCAGTTTGAGGGGCAGACCAAGGGGAAACTGGGGAACAGCGAGGTGAAGGGCCTTGTGGAGGCCATCTGCAACGACAAGCTGTCGGTCTTTCTGGAACATAATCCGCCGGTTGCCAAACGGATTGTGGAGAAAGCCATCGAGGCGTTGAGGGCTCGCGAGGCCGCGAGAAAGGCCCGGGACCTCACTCGCCGGAAGAGCGCACTCGAGAACACGTCGCTGCCAGGCAAATTAGCCGACTGCCAGGAACGCGACCCGCAGTTTTCTGAGATCTTCCTGGTGGAGGGAGATTCGGCCGGAGGCTCCGCCAAACAGGGTCGCGACCGCAAGTTCCAGGCGATCCTGCCGATCAAGGGCAAAATCCTGAACGTGGAGAAAGCTCGGTTCGACAAGATGTTGGGCAATGAGGAAATTGCCACGATGATAGCGGCCATTGGAACGGGAATTGGTCTTAGCGATTTTGACCTCTCTCGCCTGCGCTATCACCGGATTATCATCATGACCGACGCGGACGTCGACGGCAGCCACATCCGCACCCTGCTGCTGACCTTCTTCTATCGCCAGATGACGAACCTGATCAAGGCGGGTCACGTCTTCATCGCTCAACCTCCTCTGTATCGGCTTAAGAAAGGGAAGCAGGAAAAATACCTGCACCACGAAAAAGAGCTCACCGAGGAGCTGATGTCAACGGCCACCGAGGACCTCACGGTGGAACTGGGTGACGGCGCCAAATCCTACCAGGGCAGTCAGCTGATCGAAAAGATCCATGAGCTGATGGATTTCCGCCGAGTTTACGGGAAACTGAATCGCAGAATCGGGAGCAGCAAGCTCCTGGACAAGCTCCTGGCGGCGCTTGATCAATTGATCGCCGTCGAGCCGAACTGGCAGGAGTTCCTCAGCTTGGAAGCCAACCTTGAGAAGCTGTCGGCCGCCTTGACCGACACGGGCTACGAATCAGAGATCAGTTTTGACGAGGAGCATAGCCTCTTCAGTCTCAGCCTGCGCAATGGATCGGCCACCCCCGTCCTGCTCGATTACGAAACCCTTTCGTCCGCCGAGTGGAAGCAATCGCTCGGGTTGTTTAAAAAGATTGCGGAGTTTCGCGTCGGCGGGATTCTGCTCAAGGAGGGTCAGAAGGAGACGAGGCTCGAGAACGAGACGCAGTTGATCGACCACGTCGTGACAGCCGGGAAGAAGAACCTGACGATCCAGCGCTACAAGGGCTTGGGCGAAATGAATCCACAACAGCTGTGGGAAACCACGATGAACCCGGACACCCGTACGATCCTTCAGGTAACGATCGACGACGCGATCGAAACTGATGAAATCTTCACGATCCTGATGGGTGACCAGGTGGAGCCGCGGCGTAAGTTCATCGAGGACAATGCGCTCAACGTGAAGAATCTGGATATCTAGGCGGAGTTTGGAAAAGCAATTGGGTCGTCGGTTCCAGCCGCGTCCCACGGAATTGAATTGACAGCCGGCCAGTTAACGAAAGGCCGGGTCTTGGAGTCGGGAGATGCACGAATATCGCGGTCAGGAGATCGCAGTCAACATAGAAGAAGAAATGAAAACGTCCTATCTGGACTATGCCATGTCGGTCATCATCGGCAGGGCTCTTCCAGATGTCCGGGACGGGTTGAAACCGGTCCATCGCCGGATCCTCCACGCCATGTCGGAGCTCGGGAATACGTCGAACCGCGCCCACAAGAAATCCGCCCGCGTCGTCGGCGAAGTAATCGGCAAGTACCACCCGCACGGAGACGTGGCGGTGTACGACACCATCGTCCGGATGGCACAGGAGTTCTCAATGCGGGAGGTTCTGGTTGACGGCCAGGGGAACTTCGGGTCCGTCGACGGAGATGCCGCCGCGGCAATGCGATACACCGAGGTACGCATGTCGCCGGTCGCCGAGGAGTTACTGGCCGACATCGACAAGGAGACGGTCGATTTTCAGCCGAATTACGATGAATCGCTGACCGAGCCTGTGGTTCTGCCCGCCAGGATCCCGAATCTGATCGTCAACGGGAGCTCAGGCATCGCTGTCGGGATGGCTACGAACATCCCGCCGCACAATCTCGGCGAGGTCGTGGACGCTCTCATGCTCCTACTCGACCGTCCGGACGCGACGCTGCCCGAGTTAATGCAGCTGGTTGCTGGCCCTGACTTCCCCACCGGCGCGTTCATCTACGGACGGAGCGGTATCCGCCAGGCGTACGAGACCGGACGCGGGATTCTGCAGCTGCGCGCCGTCGCCTCGGTTGAACGGATCGGCAAAGACCGGGAAGCGGTCATCGTCACCGAGATCCCGTACCAGGTCAACAAGGCCAAACTGGTCGAAAAGATCGCGCAGCTCGTCCACCAGAAGAAAATCGAAGGGATCAGCGACCTCCGCGACGAATCCGACCGCGAAGGGATGCGGATCGTCATCGAGGTGAAGCGTGGCAGTGAATCCCAAATCGTGATCAATCAGCTCTATAAGCTGACGGCGATGCAGACGTCGTTCGGCGTCATTCTGCTCGCGCTGGTTGATGGCCAGCCACGGGTTCTCAGTCTGCGCGAGATCCTCAACTACTTCCTGGAGCATCGCAGGGAGGTAGTAACCCGCCGGACCCGCTACGAGCTCCAGAAAGCTGAGGAGCGGGCCCACATCCTGGAAGGCTTGAAGAAAGCGCTCGATCACCTGGACGCCGTCATCACGCTCATCCGGAACTCCCGGTCGCCGGCCGAGGCGAAGACAGGCCTGATGACTGGGTTCGAGTTCAGCGCGGTTCAATCCCAGGCGATCCTCGATATGCGGCTGCAGAGATTAACCGGGCTCGAGCGGGACAAGATCGTCGAGGAGTACGCTGAAATCATCAAGAGGATCGCCGAGTTGCGCGAAATCCTTGCGAGCGAGCAGGCCCTCAAGCGCGTGATCCGGGAAGAGCTGCTGGATATCCAGACCAAGTACCAATCACGACGGAAGACCACGATTATTGACGAAGAGGGGGATATTTCGGTCGAGGACCTGATTGCCGATGAACCGGTGGTAATTACGTCCACGCACACCGGGTACATCAAGCGGACCGCTCTCCACATCTATAAGAGCCAGCGGCGAGGAGGCAAGGGTCGCATCGGGATGTCGACAAGAATTGAAGAAGATGTGATCGATTACCTATTCGTTGCCTCCACGCACAGCTATATACTCATTTTCACCGACCGTGGGCGGGTCTACTGGCTGAAGGTGTATGAAATCCCCGACGTCGGAGCTGCCGGAAAAGGAAAGCCGTTGATCAACCTCGTCAAGCTGGAGAGAGGCGAGAAGATTGCCGACATGATTGCGGTTCAGGATTTCACGGAGCCGGGCTACGTCGTGATGGTATCCAAGCGGGGATACATCAAGAAGACCGATCTGCAGGCATTCTCTAATCCGCGGTCCGCAGGCATCATTGCTTGCACGGTGCCTGAGGACGACGAGCTCTTTTCGGTCGCGCAGACCACCGGGAACAACGACATCCTGCTGTTCTCGAGAATGGGCAAGGCCATCCGGTTCTCGGAGGAAGAGGTCCGTGACATGGGCCGGGCGGCGCGAGGCGTTCGAGGCATCTCGCTGCGCAAGGGTGACCAGTTGGTTGGCATGGCGGTGCTTCGGGATGAATCCTCCGACATCCTTGCCGTTACCGAAAATGGCTTCGGAAAACGCACGCCGGCCAGCGAATACCACCGCCAGGGGAGATCCGGCCAGGGAGTCATCAATATCCGGACCAGCGAACGGAACGGGCAGGTGATCGCGGCCCTGCCGGTTCAGGATGACACCGAGATCATCATTATCACCGAGAAAGGGAAGATAATCCGGCTGGAGGCAGCCCGAATCCGGCAGACGATCTCGAGGAGCGCGCAAGGGGTCAAGCTGATCGACCTCGAGACGGAGGACAAAGTCGCCGACGTGACGCCGATTCCCGAAGAAGAGGAAGAGGACGAACTGAATGACGGACAGGTCTAGGTGGGTCCTGCTGCTGCCATTTCTGGTGTTCGGAGTCGGAATCTGGTTGTATTTCCAGACCGACAACGAGGTCCGGGTGCAGATGAACCGGGCCGCCGAGAAATGGCGGACAGGCGCCTTCGAGGACGCTGTCCAGCTTTACGAGACGATTCCCGCCCGCTACCCGGCCAGCCGCTACGCAGACGACGCGGTCTGGGAAATCGGCAGGATCTCCTACTTCAACTTCGACGACCTGAACCGGGCAATCTCTTGTTTCGATCGCATCGTGACCCAGTATCCCGGCACGGCTCTCGCCAAGGAGAGCCACCTGAAACTCGCCGAGATCAACGAAACATCCTTCAAGGACCTTCCCCAAGCCATCAACCACTGGAAGCAGGCGCTGCTTACCGATTCGTCCATTCGCCTGCGTCGAGAAGTGACATTCAAGATCGCGAGCGCGTACCTGAAAATGGGAGATTTTGACGAGGCCCGCGAGCAGTTCAGCCGCCTGATCGACGATGAGACCAGGGATCATATCTTCGAACAGGCCACTGTGAGGGTCGGTGCGATCCTTCAGATCAAGAGGGACCACCAGGGGGCAGTCGGGTATTTTCAACAGGTCTTGGACGACAGTCAGTGTCTTGAGTGCCGGGTGCAGGCCCGCCTGGGATTGATCGAAAGCCTGGAGTATATGGACGAGATCCCCCGGGCGATTGCGGCTGCCAGGCAGTTCGAACCGGGTAGCTATCCGGAACCACTGAAACAGGAACTGTTGAAACGACTGGGAGAGAAAAACCGCTTCAACCAACCAAAACTATGGAATGGCCGCTGAAATTCGGGGACGTGCTTGACTGGTTGCGCAGTTCACCAATGAACCAGGCGATCGTCGGCGTGGGGGTAATCCTGCTGCTGCTGGTCGTCATCCTGCTCGTCAGGAGACGGCGGTCGCGCGCCCGCAAGGCGGCGGCGGCAGTCGTGGGCGGACCGATAGGCAGGGTGGGTGGTCCCACCGAGCAAGTACTGGAGTTGTATCGGGAGAGTCATCCTGCCTTCTACCGCATCGTCGACGAATACCGCCGGCAGCAGGGGCTTGATCAATTCCTGAACGAACCGGATTTCGCGAGTGCGTTCCAGAGACTCAAGTCCCTGAAATCAAAAACAGATCGCCAGAAACGCGACAAGCGGGTCTCGGCTCTTCAGATTTCTGCGGCCGGGGAACGCGAGAACGTCAATAAAGAGACCCGGGCTGCGATGCTGACGATTCTGCGCGTACTGTATTTGAACCGGAGTCCCGAGACGACGCTAACACCCCAAGCGGATGCCGAGTTGGACCGCTTGCTCGAATCCTTGACAGACTAAGGGATCGGGATTTAAACTACTCTTTCTGTCATTCAGACCACAAGTAGAGGGGGTGTTAAGTTTGGCCGAAGTGATCGTGCAGGACGGCGAGTCCTTGGAGAGCGCTCTGCGCCGGTTCAAGAGGAAAGTGCAGCAGGAAGACATCATCAAAGACGTCAAGAAGCACTCCTACTACTTGAAACCAGGCGAGAAGAAGCGACTGAAACAGGCGCTGGCCAGGAAGCGCAGCAGGAAGAGAGCCAGACAGGTTCCTTCCACCACCTAGGAAGTAACAAGACCTGCCGAAAAAAGAAACCCGGGGACAGCCCCGGGTTTTTTGTTTCTAACAGCGGACTCAGGTCGTCGACCCAGCTAACCGTTGATGCAGCGGACGGCCTGCCAATTCCCCATGAACCCGACCTTCTCCCGTACATCGATCTCAAGCCCGCAGGTTTGAGCCAGCCGTGCGAGATCCAGATCCGTCCGAAAGCCGATCCGATAACAGAGAGGTGAAATCACCTTCTCTACCGAGCCGACGAACGGGTTTTCACTCCGGAAGTGGTTCATGAAGACAAGGTACCCGCCGGGCCTGCAAACTCGCCGCATCTCCCTCACGACCGCGACCGGATCGGGCACGGTAGAGATGAAGTAAGCGGCCAGCACCCGGTCAAAGCTGTTGTCCGGGAAATCGAGCCGGGTCGCATCCATCTTGATCAGGTCAACATTTTTCAGAGCAAGGCTCTTGGCTCGCACTTTGGCCTTGTCCAGCATCTTCTGGGACAGGTCAATGGCCGTGATGTGAACGTTGCGGGGAAGAAGCGGGAAGGATAGGCCAGTGCCCACGCCAACCTCGAGTAGTTGCGCACCGGGGAACAATTCCAGAAGTTCCGGAGCCAGTTCCCTTCCGTCTTGGAAGATTTTGCCAAAGACTAAATCGTAAAAACTGGAGTAGCGGTTGTAAACCTTCTCGACATATTCAACTGTCACCCTGTGCCCTCCTCTTTTACAACGCGCGTTATTGTAACATCTTGAGACTTCTGCCTGAAGGTAATATCCTTGCGCCGTTATATTTCGAGGGAAGGCCACCCCGGCAGTTCAGAGATTCATTGTCCCATGCGCCCGAAGATTAGTGAAGTGCAGCAGATCTTGTACGACTCGAGGACCCTTCGCCGGCGGGTCGCAGCCCTGGGGAAAAAAGTAACCCGCGATTATCGGGGCAGAACGCCCCTTCTTGTCGGTGTCCTGCGGGGCGCTGCGGTATTTCTCGCCGACCTGATTCGCAATATCGACCTTCCCGTCCGGACGGATTTCATTTCGCTGTCGAGCTACGGAACCGCCACCGATTCTTCAGGCCAGGTGCAGCTGCTCAAAGACCTCGAAACGAGCATTGATGGAGAGGATGTCATCCTCGTTGAGGACATAGTCGACACCGGTCTGACGCTTAACTACCTCATTGGTAATCTCCAGAGCCGGAACCCGGCCTCCCTGCGCGTCTGTGCGCTTCTCTCCAAGCCGGACCGCCGTAAAATCGAAGTACCGATACACTATCTCGGATTTGAGGTACCTGACCGGTTTGTGGTCGGCTATGGCTTGGATTACGCCGGCAACTACCGGCAGTTGCCGTACATCGGAATCCTCCACGATTCGGTAGTGAACGCGAATGCTCAAGGAAAGGCAAGGAACCCATGAGTGCCAACGTGGATCGTCAGTCGGCCTGGACACTGCTCACTCAATACACGATGAGCGAGAGTCTGCTGAAACACGCGCTGGCCGTTGAGGCAGCGATGCGTGCCTACGCCGTGCGCTTTGGCGAGGATCCGGACAAATGGGGTATCGTCGGCCTGATCCACGACTTCGACTACGAAAGGTACCCGGATGCTGCCGATCACCCGCGAGTGGGCGCTGCCATACTGGCCCAGGCCGGTTATCCGGAAGACATCGTCCACGCCGTGCTCGCTCACGGGGAACACACGGGCGTGCCGCGAATCAGCCAGATGGACAAGACCCTTTTCGCCGTTGACGAACTGTGCGGTTTCATCATGGCCGCGACCCTCGTGCGTCCCGGAAAGAAAGTGAGTGAGCTCCCGGTCAGCTCCGTTAAGAAGCGACTCAAGGATAAAGCCTTCGCCCGTTCAGTTAATCGCGACGAGATCTACAAGGGTGCCGCCGAATTGGGTGTTGATTTGGATGAGCATATTCGGTTTGTTATTGCCGCGATGACCGAAGTTGCCGGACCGCTGGGCCTGGCTGGCGAGTGACGTTGCAGGCCGCTTGGGACTAGGCAGTGGTCAGACTTGAACTCGTCCCTCTGGTTCGTCTACCCTTAGTAGCAGTTTCCTTTCTGATGTAAACCCCTTTCACAAGGAGGACACATGCCTGTCAGACCGATACCGGAGGGCTACCACACGTTAACCCCGCACCTGCTAGCTGAAAATGTCGACAAGGTCATCAACTTCCTGAAGTCCGCCTTTGGTGCGCAGGAGAAATTTGCGATGCGCATGCCGGACGGCAACGTCATGCATGCGGAAATGCAGATCGGCGATTCCATGCTGATGCTCGGCCCTGCTATGGGCGAGTTTCGGCCGACTCCCTGCATGCTGTTCATCTATACCGAGGATGCGGACAAGCTGTACCAGACGGCTGTGAAAGCCGGCGCAACTCCGAAAGAGCAGATGCGAGATCAATTCTGGGGCGATCGGGCCGGAAGTGTTCAGGACCCGTTCGGCAACCACTGGTGGATCGCAACGCATAAGGAAGATGTATCCATGGACGAGCTGCTTCGCCGCGCACAGACGGCCATGCAGCAGCACGCCTAGGTCCCACCAAGGCCACGGATTGCACCGGTTCGCCCCCTGTGCGGGCTGCCGTGCAATCCGCGGCTGACAGTTCCCTGGCCCCGCCAATTTGTACTCCCCCGGACCATCTAATACTCTGGATTGATCGGCACGAATGCCCAATCCACTGGAGGACGCGATGGAGCAGAACATCTCCGGGAGCATCGAAACATTGCTGAGCGAGGATCGGCGCTACAGTCCGAGTCCGGAATTCCAGAGCACGGCTCGATGGCATGACAAGACGATATACGACCATGCCCGCGCCAACCCGGACGCGTTCTGGGCCGAAGTCGCAAAGGAAATCGACTGGTTTCAGCCTTTCACCGAGGTGCTCGAATGGGATTCGCCGAACGCCAAGTGGTTCATCGGTGGGCAACTGAACGTCTGTCACAATTGTGTCGATCGACACGTCAAGACGTGGCGAAAGAACAAGGCGGCCATTATCTGGGAGGGGGAGCCAGGCGACGAGCGGACGCTCACTTACCAGGATTTATATCGCGAAGTCAACCAGTGCGCGGCTGCGCTGCGGCGGCTGGGTATCCAGAAAGGCGACCGGGTCGCTCTCTACATGGGGATGATACCCGAGCTGGCCATAGCCATGCTGGCATGTGCCCGTATCGGAGCTCCTCACACCGTGGTTTTTGGAGGATTCAGCCCGGATTCGCTCCGTGACCGCATCCTCGATTCCGAGGCCAAGCTTCTGATTACTGCAGACGGCGCCTGGAGGCGTGGAAACATCGTTCCGCTGAAAGAGAATGCCGACCGGGCGGTGGCCGAGTGTCCTTCAATCAAACAAGTGCTCGTCGTGAATCGCGTCATGAACGCCACCCGGGTGCCGATGACCGAGGGGCGAGACCATTGGTGGCACCGAGAAATGGATCACAGCGGTGCTGTTCACGTTGAGACCGAAGCTGTCGACAGCGAGCACCCGCTTTATATTCTCTACACCTCCGGAACAACCGGAAAACCAAAAGGCCTCCTCCACACGACGGGCGGTTACCTGGTCGGGACTCACGTGACGACAGCCACCGTGCTCGACGTCAAAGACACAGATACTTACTGGTGCACGGCGGACATCGGTTGGGTCACGGGCCACAGTTACATCGTCTACGGGCCGCTTTCGCTGGGGGCAACTGTCCTCATGTACGAAGGGGCGCCCGACTATCCGGATAAAGACAGGTTCTGGGCAATCGTGGAAAAGTATGCCGTGAACGTGCTGTACACCGCCCCGACTGCCATTCGCGCCTTCATGCGTTGGGGAACCGGCTACCCGGAACGTCACAACCTGACCTCGCTCCGGCTGCTGGGGACTGTCGGCGAACCGATCAACCCGGAGGCGTGGATCTGGTATCGCAAGTATATCGGGGGTGATCGCGTGCCGATCGTGGACACCTGGTGGCAGACTGAAACCGGAATGATGATGATTGCCCCGTTGCCGGGCATCACTGAATTGAAGCCGGGATCGGCCACCCTTCCGCTGCCCGGCATCGAGGCCGACATCGTAAACGAACGGGGCGAAACGGTGGATCTGGGTGGGGGTGGATACCTCGTGCTCCGCAAGCCATGGCCCGCCATGGCCCGCAGTATTTGGGGCGATCCGGACCGCTGGAAACGTCAGTACTGGAGTCGTTTCCCTGGGCTGTACTTCACGGGAGATGGCGCCAAGCGCGACCGCGACGGGTATTTCTGGATCCTCGGTCGCGTGGACGATGTTCTGAACGTCGCAGGTCACCGGATCGGCACCATGGAAATCGAGAGCGCCCTGGTCAGCCATCCGTCGGTCGCGGAAGCAGCCGTCATCGGTGTCCATCACGAGATCAAGGGACAGGCGATCGCAGCGTTCGTTACCCTGCGTTCCGACGAACGGCGGGCTCCCCAGGACCTGGTCGAGGAACTGAAGCAGCATGTCACCGAGAGAATAGGTGCGATCGCGAGACCGGAGCGGATCTTCATTACACCCGAGCTTCCTAAAACCCGCAGCGCGAAGATCATGCGAAGGCTTCTCAGGGATATCGCCGAAGGCCGGGTCCTCGGAGATACGAGCACCCTGGCGGATCCGACCGTCCTGCAATCGATCAAGCTTCAGTACGAAGACCGCGAGTAATGTCCGACTCTCCTAAGTCGGACACTTGGAGTTTACATTTTCCGCCCGGCTTCGACAGCTTTGCTTCAGGCCGAAGAAAGTAGGCGGCCTTCGGCCTGAAAGGCCGAGACATACCAGCCCAGGGCGGAGCGCTTTTCGCGCAGCCCTGGGTTGGCAGAGGTGTCTCGGCCTTTCAGGCCTGAGAATGTAAAAACTCCAGGTGTCCGACTCTCCCGAGTCGGACACGGCCGGCAACTGGCTGGCTGTTGCGCGAGGTAACTCCGGCGTAGGTCCGACTCTCCTAAGTCGGACACTCACTTGCGGCGCCGTGATATGCGGGGACGCTGGCTAAGGCCGGATGCCGCCTCAGTTTTCAGACCAATCAGGTTGCCGAGGACCGTCCGTTTAAGGCTCTGTTACTCGAACGCCGGAATTCCGGTGATGTGCTGTCCGAGGATGAGCGTGTGGATGTCGTGTGTGCCCTCGTAGGTGAAGACAGACTCCAGATTCGCCATATGACGGAAAACCGGGTAATCGCTGAGGATGCCATTCGCCCCGAGAATGTCCCGGGCAGTCCGGGCAGTCTCGAGTGCGACCCAGACATTATTGCGCTTGGCCATTGAGATGTGAACCGGTTTGACCTTGTGTTGATCCTTCAGCTGTCCCACTCGTAACGCCAGCAGCTGCGCCTTGGTGATCTCGGTCAGGAGATCGGCGAGCTTCTTTTGTACTAACTGGTGGGACGCGATCGGCCGATCGTTGAACTGCTTGCGCTCTATAGACCAGCGTCGGGCGGCGTCAAAACAGGCCATCGCGCTTCCTATGGCTCCCCAGGCGATTCCATAGCGAGCCTGACTGAGACACATGAGCGCGTGCTTGAGCCCTGTGGTGCCGGGCAGTAAGTTTTCAGCGGGAACGCGGCAGTCGTCAAAGAACAGTTCCGAGGTAACGGAAGCGCGCAGCGAGTGCTTGTTGTGGTAGTCCTTAGTCTCGAAACCGGGTGTTCCCCTCTCGACCAGAAAGCCGCGGATCGCCTCGTCCTCGCACTTCGCCCAAACAACAGCTACCTGGGCGAGACCGCCGTTTGTGATCCATGCCTTCGAGCCGTTCAGGACGTATGTTTCCCCGTCCCGGCGTGCCCGAGTTCGCATGCCGGACGGGTTTGACCCGAAATCGGGCTCGGTCAATCCGAAGCAGCCAATCGCATCGCCCGCCTGTAGCTTCGGGAGCCAGCGTTGTTTCTGCTCTTCGCTGCCGAAGGCGTGGATGGGGTACATCACGAGCGCTCCCTGGACCGAGACGAAACTTCGCAAGCCGCTGTCCCCACGTTCCAGCTCCTGCATGATCAAGCCGTAGGCGACATTGTTCAAACCCGCGCAGCCGTACCCCTCCAGATTGGCCCCGAAATAGCCGAGATCTCCCATCGGCTTGATGAGTTGTTCCGGGAACCGACTCGACTGATAGCAATCCTCGATGACCGGGAGCACATTCTCCTCGACAAATGCCCTAACACTGTCTCTTACGAGCTTTTCCTCGTCGGCCAGAAGGTCGTCAAGCTGCAGAAAATCCACGGGTTGGAAGTTAGCCATTCAAGGAATATAGCACAGGCTGGTCCGGGGCAGTCCGGCTTCCAAGTCGGGCATCAGCGGAATCCTTACCACGCCGGCTGGCCGCGGCTGTGCTATAAAAGAGGGCCATGATCATCGGTCTGACAGGCAAGAATGGTGCGGGTAAGGGTGTTGTAGCTGAATATCTTAAGGCAAAGGGCTTCTATTATCGCTCTCTCTCGGATGTGATTCGTGAGCAGATTCGGGCACGCGGGCACGAAGTGAGCAGACAGCTTCTCCTGGAAGTGGGCACCGAGTTGCGGGCGACAGGCGGAACCGGTTACCTGGCTGAACAGGTGCTCGGTCAGCTGCAGCGTGACAAGAACTACGTGGTGGACTCCATAAGACATCCCGACGAAGTGGCGGTCTTCCGGCGGTCGCCCCGCTTCTTGTTTATTGCAGTCGTGGCCGATCCGGCGGTGCGCTTTGAGCGGATGAAGGCGAGGAAACGCGAGAGCGATCCGACGACCTACGAACAATTCATCGCGCTGGAGGCGCGAGAGGCCTCCAATCCCCAATCGGAGCGACAGCAGCTCGAAGCGACGGAGGCCCTGGCCGATTTCCGCCTCGAGAACAACTCTACGATTGAGGAGCTGAACGGCAGGATTCGGGAGCTGCTTCAGCGGGTTGCAACCAAGCTTGATCGGCCAGGCTGGGACGAGTACTTCATGAGCCTGGCGAAAGTGGCCTCCTTGAGAAGCAACTGCGTGAAGCGCAAAGTGGCCGCGATCATCGTGCGCGACCGCCGGGTGATTTCAACCGGGTACAACGGAACACCCAGGGGAACAAAAAATTGTTACGAAGGAGGCTGCCCCCGTTGCAACAATTTGGCCGATTCCGGTACTAAGCTAGACGAGTGTCTCTGTTCGCACGGGGAGGAGAACGCGATCGTGCAGGCGGCTTACCACGGGGTTAGCGTGAAGGACGGAACGCTGTACACGACGTTCGCCCCGTGCCTGATGTGCACGAAGATGATCATCAACGCAGGGATCAGGGAAGTGGTTTACAATGTAGAGTATCCGCTGAATGAAACGTCGTTCCAGCTGCTCCGTGAAGCGGGTGTACTCTGTCGTCAATTCAAAGTCGAGTAGTTCCAAGCGGTTAGCCGTCGGGGGTGCGGACGCCAAGCAGGGCCGGGCAGTCCAACTCCGGCACTCGTGAAAGGGACAATCGTGGAAGAGTTGCTAGGCCTTGCCTCGCTGTTTTTCTTTTCGATGGCCTCAGCCGGTTTCGTCCTTTTCATGCTGCGTTACCCGCATGGCTCAACCATCAGGACGTGGGGCATCCGGATGTGTCACGGCTTCGGGTTCATGGGAGTCGCCCTGATGCGGCTGGCCCGCGGTCATTTCAACGAAGCTTCTTTGCTCGTTATCTCCTCCCTGATTGTCTCACTGCTCAGCTTCGAGATGTCGCGCAAGTATCTGCGCTGACGGCAGGAGACGTGTCGGAGAAGTCCCAGACGGCGATCCAGATGGCGCTGACGCAGAGGAACCCGGCTATCCACACCACTTTTGCCCAGAATAACGGCAATACCGGCCGGTTGTAGATATCCAGGGCCACAACCAGGGTGCCGAAAAGAAGGAAACCGAGAGCGACCCGCAACCAGTCTGCAGCGCCCGCATGGTTGGAACTCCAGCTGTCGCTCACTCGGGTCACCAGCAAGACAATGGCAACGAACAAGGGCCCATAGAAGAGAATCCATTGAAACAGTAGGGGCCAGTCGGGGAACAGGATCGCCGGCAGGGGGGCCACCCAGCGGAAGACCCGGTCCCAACCGTGGCCCACCAGCCCGATGCCGAGTAAGGCGATCAAGCTCCTTTCGAGACGATCGACGGGGTGTCTCCACGCGCACACCAGCGTGAGAAAGCCGGCGGTCAGAGCTTTCACACCAATGTAGTAAGCAGGCAGGCCTCCGACCGGAAAAGAACCGGCCTCGTAGTCAACCCCTCGGCCGGCCGCGAGCCAGAGGACGACGATATCCGCGATTGTCACAACGATAAGGAAGCGTTGCCTGCTGAAGACGCCCAGCAGGTCCCGAAGCCACGATTTCCAAGGGCCAGCTGATAAACACGCCAAAGAAACCGCTTGAAGAGTGGGTACGACAATCGTTTGCACATATGAAGCGAAAGTAAGATCGAGGTGGTTGTTTTTAATCAGGTCGTATCCAACCATCACGGTCGCGTAGGCAAGCGCGAGAATCGGCCAGGAGAGGACAAGGGGGAGCGGCCGTGCCGGACCAGGCTCGCGGAATGCCAGTCGAACGAGATTCTCGAGTCCGACGAGCGCAAGGGTCTGAACGGCGGTGACGAGCAAGAGCTCAAGGGCGAACCGGCCGGTTAGGGGCAGACTCCCGTTGATCACCTGCTGCGTCACTATCCGGCCGATTGCCTGCACGACAAACAGAACCGCGGGAAGCCGATACTTCATGTTGGCAGGCTCCTTGGCACTCCCGTAGCCGCATCAACCCAGCTCATCTGCATTTCTCCGACCGGTAGCCCAAACGAACGAGATCTGCGCCACGATAGAAACCGATTTGCGTGACAATGCGACTAGTTCAATTTCAGGCCAACCGGCATGGTCAGATACTGATTTGGCCGGGTCTGAAGAACCGTCGCTGCAATCTTCTTTCCTCCACTGGTGGCTTTTAGCACGCCCTTGAAATTCCTCAGATCGAGAGGAGGGCTCCATTGGAACTCCGAAAGCATTTGCGCCAGATGGCCGTGCGCAGCCAGTCTCACCTGCGCGATCGCCTGCTGGTGGCCATCCATATTGCACAAGCTGAAACTCAGATCCGCTGGCAGGGCACTCAGGTTGGTCACCCCAATCCCGGTACTGATTCCCGCTGCCTGGTTGTTCTCCATGGGTGCGATGAACCCCTGGCCAGTCTGGGCGCTGGGCCCCACCCCGGCGGCACCGACCGAACTGGCGTAGAGCAAGTTGCCTGAGACGACACGGTCCGAGCTGACGGTCACCGAGCCGATTTTGACGGCGCCCGTTCCATCGGTATTGACAATTTGAAGGCCGTTGCGCGGTACTGAGACCAACAGTTCTCCCGCAACCGATTGCCCATTCAGGACGACATTGAGTGGCTGGCCGCTGTTATCGCGTACCAGAACGGTCGCCGTGGCAGGCGCATTCAGGTCCTGGTTGAAGAGGTAGATGCTGCTTACGATTGAATCCTTACCCACTGCCCCCGTGGCGAACTGCGCGAAATCGAGAGAGAAGCTCTGGCTGAGAGCCGGTGTCGAAGCCATCGTGGTGAGCAGTTGAACAGGCTTGGTCCCATTCGTGTTGAAGCAGGGCATGACCGGTTGGGTTGCATACTCCCCGGCCCTCGTGAGCAGGACCGTCGCGCCCGCTTTTCCGGACACAAGAATTTTGAGGAGACCAGCGAAATCGTTAAGTTTCTCCTCGTCCGCACCCCAAAGGTCCCAGTCGAATTCGTCCACCATGATGGCTAATTGCCCGTAAGGATCGATCCTTTCCGAGTACCCTTTGCAAAGGTAAGCACCGTCGGCCTCATAGAGCTCCGGCTTAACTTCAATGGCGGTGCCCTGAAGGTTTGTTATGGCGACCCCTGTGCCGATATTCTGGCTTAAGACTCGTCGTACCGGGGCGACAAACCCCTGGCCAAAGTCCGCGCTAGCCCCCACGCCCGCTGCACCAGCGGGACCCCAGTAGATGGTCGTACCCGACAAAGGGCGGTTCGATTTAACTGTGACCGAACCGACCGTAAGGGCCCCATCGCCGCTCGTTTTCAAAGACCGCATGCCGCCGGCGGGAATGTCAACCGCGATCACCCCGGTCGTCGGCTGCCCGTTGATTTTGACAGGGAAAAGCGCCCCTTCAGCATCGCGGATGGTCACCTCTGCGTGCGCAGCCGCTGTCGAATCCTGGTTGGCCAGTATCACCTCGCTGGTAATGGAAAGTCCGCTTACCTGGCCGTTGGCAAACTGTGCGAATGACAGGCTGAATTCCTGGGCTACGTTCTTTGGCCCCGCTACGACAACCGGCAGCGGTATCCCAGGGTCCGGTTTGTTGTCAAAGTCAAAGTCAAAAGCGGGGGCGTCCGGGATCCCGTCGCCGTTCGTATCGCCCAGCGGAACCCAAACCTGGAATGGGGGTACGGGATTGTTCGTCGCCGTCGCCGCAGCTTGCACGACTGCCCACGGCATGCTGAAGAAATCGGAGTTGCCGTCACCGTTTACGTCGGAGTACACCATGCTGAGCGAAGTCCGCGGTATGCCTGTTCCCTCGCCCACATGCGCGTCGACGATTCCGTCCCCGTTGGTATCCTGGGCAGCGAGTGTTCCGGTCTTTACACCCAAAGCTCCACCCCGCGTTCGCTCCTCGACCATGGACGCCGAGCTCGGTCGCCGGTTCGCGTCATAGCCGTCGATGTTCACTGTGAGGACCGACTGGTCCGGTGCCGTTGCGTTCGCCTGCAAGAGGGCATTCCCCACCGGGCGAATCGCAGCGTCGCCGCTCGATTGGGGCTGTCGATAGATCAATGACTGGAAATTTCCACTTTGCGGATCAGGGTTTCCCATTTCCACAACGCAGGTTCCGAAGCGACTTTCAAAAGTCAGGTAGTTCATACTCCCGAAGTCCCGGGTGACATCGACCGTCCCGTCCGCCGGATCCGGGCGGCCATTCTGATTGGTGTCCACGCGGATGCTGCGGGTCCACTTTTCTGACGGGATCGGCGGAACGAACTGTCCCTCTACTTTTGCCCCTTCGACGCAGTCATCCGAGCTCCAGGCGAAGTTGTCGAGGACTACGGCCGAATCGACGTTTGAATCACCTACGTCCCCGATCGTGAAGTACAGATCGACGTCTTGACCGGCGGTTACAGTCGTCTGTGCCCGCAGCAGGGGCGTCACCCCGTCGAAGAAGGTCCCGGTATTTCCACTGATCCCGAAAGCACTGTTGACCGTCACGACACTTTTCTTGGAGTCGAACGCAAAATTGTAGGTCGAAGTGATAATAGGGTTGAAGGTCTCGGGATCGTACGACGTTTGAATGTCGGTCTTTCCCTTCTCCGCGACGAAGAAGTCGTTGTAGCGGCTGTTCACCCATTCCGGAAATTCCTCGGAATAGAAGGCGAAGTCAAAACCCATGCAGGTCTTCCCGGCTGGGACTTTGAGCTTGAGGTGAAGCTGCACTGTGTCGGGGCTGCCCTCCAGATTCGTCGTCCAGTTCGG
>Ga0105092_10000157_pt1 | contig 32850 bp, 33 predicted proteins | sample PPLLak2March2015_FD_87021 | JGI IMG/M metagenome (GOLD analysis project Ga0105092, IMG submission 87021) | Freshwater sediment microbial communities from Prairie Pothole Lake near Jamestown, North Dakota, USA - PPLs Lake P7 Core (1) Depth... | ecosystem: Environmental > Aquatic > Freshwater >... | reverse complement strand
TAACCTGAAAAAAAATAAATCCATTAGTGTATAATATAAACATACTTTTATATTTCATTTAAACAATAAAAATTATTTTGTTATGGATATTTTGTACATTTCTTAACTTAATGCCATTGCCCCCCGACCCCCTCTCCTATGATACATGAAAGGAGAGGGGGAGACATAAAAATATAGAACTTGAGTAATAATAAAATCTTAAAAGTAAAAGGAACTCCCCCTCTCCTAATACCTATCATAGGAGAGGGGGTCGGGGGGTGAGGACAGGAGCTGAAATTACCCGTATATTTTTTTCGTAACAAATTGATTTATGATTTGCGTAAGGTGAATTATTAAGTTTAAAGTTTAACCATCTCTTTTCCAAATTTTCCTTAGATCCCTGTGTGACCATTTGGGAAAGTATATTTGAGGGTAATAAATCTCCGGACAAGCCCTTAACAAATGGAAATTTGCTAAAAAGTGGTATGGTTATTACAAAATATGCTCTAAAGATATTTCTTCAAGTATTCATTTTAACTTAGAAATTATATTAAGAAATAACTAATTTACAGTAAATGGCGAAATCAGAAACCAGATATATTTGTCAAAACTGTGGATTTACAAGTTTGAGATGGCTTGGTAAATGTCCCGAATGCGAGGAGTGGAATACCTTCGTCGAAGAGGTTATTCATACTGATTCGAAAAAACTTACACGAGCTTCGAAGAATACAGAAGTTAAGATGGCTAACCTTACACGGCTTTCTGAAATAGATGTACAGCAGGATATGCGTATTGTATCGGGAATTGAAGAGCTGGACAGGGTACTTGGCGGCGGTATTGTGAGCGGCTCGGTTATTTTAGTTGGCGGTGACCCGGGTATAGGGAAATCTACTCTTATGGTTCAGCTTGCTGATAAAATTAAAGACAGGAAGATAATTTATGTCAGCGGTGAAGAATCACCAAAGCAAATTAAGTTAAGATGTGAACGTCTCGGGTTTGCAGGTGATGAGTTTTATATTCTTCCTGAAACTGACCTTGAAATTATTGCATCGGTAATTGATAAAGTACGCCCTGATGTTGTAATCGTAGATTCAATTCAAACTATTTACCGCACAGAACTTGAAAGCAGTCCCGGAAGTATATCACAGTTACGTGAATGCACAGCGCAGATTATTAATATTGCAAAAGCTAAATCGATATCATTTTTCCTTATCGGGCATATTACAAAAGAAGGCATGATTGCAGGTCCCAAAGTGCTGGAGCACATGGTTGATACTGTTCTGCAATTTGAAGGAGAGGGAACTCATGCGTACAGGATACTGAGAGCAGTGAAAAACAGGTTTGGCTCAACTAATGAAATTGGTGTATTTGAAATGACAGGGGCAGGGCTAATGGAAGTCAGGAATCCTTCCGAAGTGTTTCTGTCACAGAGGACGGATGGGAATGCAGGGAGCACTGTTTCTGCCGCTATTGAAGGCACCCGCCCGATATTGATAGAAGTACAGGCATTGGTTTCTTCTTCGGGATATTCTGTACCGCAAAGAACAGCAACAGGATTTGATTACAGGCGTCTGCAAATTTTAATTGCTGTGCTTGAAAAGAAAATTGGCCTGCATCTTTCAAAATATGATGTGTTCATCAATATTGCAGGTGGTATAAAGATAGATGAACCCTCAATTGACCTTGCAGCAGCAATGAGCATTTGTTCAAGCTTTAAAGATTCAGCGGTTGAATCGGATATGCTGATTTTGGGAGAGCTTGGTTTAAGCGGCGAGATAAGAACCATCAGCTTTGCTGACAGAAGGATTCAGGAAGCAGCAAAACTGGGATTTAAAAAAATTGTTCTGCCTGCAAGCAATATGAAAACATTTAAGCAGAATGGAAAGCTGGAATATATTCCGGTAGAGACAATACAGGATGCGATAAGATTGATAATGTAGAGTGTATAGAGTGTCTGGAGTGTCTGGAGTGTATGGAGTGTATAGAGTGTATGGAGTGTATAGAGTGTTTTGAGTGTTTTGAGTGTAGGAAGTTGAAAGGTTGGGAGATTTTTTGATTAATTTTTATTTAAAAATATTTTTTATTTCAATAATAAGAGAAAGCAGAAGAAATTCCTTAGTTTATTTTTATAAAATGCAGTTGAAGCGGAATTGATTTGCTGCCCTCGCAATTCATAATTTAAATATCTATGAACGAAAAATTTGTTACACTTTACCGCCACATTATCGATCAGGAAAGAAAATACCCGAAAGCAACGGGTGAGCTTTCCGATCTGCTTGCTGACATTGCTCTGGCATGCAAATTAATTTCACTGGAAGTTAACCGGGCAGGCTTGATTGACATACTTGGATTTACAGGTACTGAAAATGTTCACGGTGAGCATGTTAAAAAGCTTGATGTTCACGCTCACGATACATTGGTGAGTGCTATGAAGGCAAGCGGTCATCTTTGTGCTGTAGCTTCTGAAGAAAGTGAGAATTTTATTGCTCTTGATGAACAGCGTATGGGAAAACGAATTACAAGCAGGTATGTTTGTCATTTTGATCCGCTTGACGGTTCATCCAATATTGATGCTAATATAAGCATTGGAACAATTTTTTCTATCTATAAACGTGTAACCAAATCAGGATATGCAACCATGGAAGACCTGCTTCAAAAAGGTACAAGACAGGTTGCTGCAGGTTATGTGATTTACGGTTCCAGCACAATAATGGTTTATACAACAGGAGAAGGAGTTCATGGGTTTACACTTGACCCAACTGTCGGTGAATTTTTATTGTGTTATGAAAACCTCAAGATAAAAAAGAGAGCTAAAACTTACAGCATAAATGAAGGTAATTATTGCAAATGGGATATGGGATTGCGGAAATATATAGATAGTTTGAAGGAAGAATGCCCCGAAAAAGGACACCCTTATTCAGCGAGATATGTCGGTTCATTGGTTGCGGATTTTCACAGGAATTTATTGTATGGCGGAATTTTCCTTTACCCGGCTGATAAGAAAAATGTCAATGGCAAGCTGAGATTAATGTATGAAGCTAACCCGCTTGCTTTTATTGTTGAACAAGCCGGAGGAAGAGCTACAAACGGAAGAGACAGGATATTACACATTGAACCAAAAACATTGCACCAAAGAACGCCATTATTTATCGGAAGTGAAGAAGATGTCCTTGAAGTTGAAAAGTATATGAATGGAAAGCATTGATGGCTGCAGGCTGCGGGTTGCAGGTTTCAGGTTACAGGCTGCGGGTTACAGGTTACAGGTTACAGGTTGCAGGTTTCAGGTTACAGGTTGCAGGTTACAGGTTGCAGGTTGCAGGTTGCAGGTTGAAAAGTTGAAAAGTTAACATTCACCCTCTTTCCCAAATTTCCATTTGGGAAAGTTTTTAAATTTTTATTTGCTATTTGTTAATTGCAAATTACAAATTGCAAATTGTTAATTGCTAATTGTTAATTACTAAAATGTTTCCGGTTAAAATTGATGTACAGGAAAAGAAAACACTGCACATAATTTGGGACGATAAAACAGAGAGTTTAATACCGCTTGCTGTTTTAAGGAGAAATTGTCCATGTGCTTATTGTGTTACTGAAAGACTAAACCGTTTGCCATCGTATATACCTTTAATGTCTACTGCACAAAGGACATTGAGAGATATTAAGCCTGTTGGTACATATGCAATCCAGCTTTACTGGCAGGATGACCATGATGACGGAATATATAATTACGAATTCCTGAAAGAGTTAGAGAAGAAAGAATAAATGAAAATTCCCGCGTAAGCGGGAATCTCTTAAATCGATAATAAAATCTCCGCTTTCGCGGAGATTTTTCATTTATTTATTTCACATTTTTACTTGTGTTTATTGTGATCACATTTATGCTCCTCAGTTTTTTCCTTTGAATGAGCATGTCCCTGGCTTCCTGCAGCTTTGTACAGGTTCTCAATATAATGCATATATTCAACGTATGCTTTCACATATTCTCTTCCTGCATCAACATTGTTTTTATCGTATTTCATTTTTTCATTTACTTCAGTGAACTTTTCTTTAAGCCCTTCCTTTAAAGTCTCTACAAGTAAATCTTCAAGCTTTGCAGTTGAGCCGTCTACTATAGCTTTATCACCTGCTGGGATAGCTAGACCAAGGTCAGTGCCGGCTGCTTTTAATCCTGTAAATGGCTCGCCTTCTCCTTCACGGTGAAGCTTTACGACCGTCTCAAAAAAATGTGTATCTGTATGCTCTTTTAATTCAGGATTTGAATTTCTCAGCTTAAGAGCTTCATCGTAAGCTTGTTTTAATTCAGCTTCATTTTCTTTCTGCACCCAGATTAAAACAAGGTTTACATTTCCTGTTTCAAGTGCGTCTTTTGCTGCCAAAACAACCGGACCATCAAGTGTATCGCAGTGAGCAATACTATTTCTGTAAAGAGTAAATACAGCAGCAAGAATAACCATAAATACAGCAATCGAAAAAATGATTTTCTTTTTATTCATTTGTTTTTTCCTTTAGTTATTTGTTTATGCTTTTATCATTGTCAATATCATTTTGTATTTCTTAATAGCTTTAAGTGCATGAGGAACATTTGCAGGCATTATAATAAATTCGTCTTTTTTAACTGTGTGAGGTTCGCCGCCGATTGTGATTTCTGCTTCCCCATCAACTATCTGCACCATTGCATCAAAGGGAGTAGTGTGTTCGCTTAATCCCTGGTTCTCATCAAATGCAAATAATGTTACATTGCCTGTATCTTTTTTCAGTAAAACTTTGCTGACTACAGAATCTTCCTGGTAATTTATTATTTCATTTATGTTTTGCACTTTTAACTCCATTTTATTTTGTTTTTATGTTATTCAAATATAAATCATTATATCCTGATATCATTTGACATAAGTCAACTTTATATGTAAACATCTGATATCAAATTCATAAATCATAATAAAAACATAAACTTAGTATAGATATTGTCTTAAATATTTATCATTTTTGTGAAAATTAAGATAAATGCAGATATTCGAATTCAAGAAATATCCTGCGTTATTTGCTGTTATACCATTAATTGCCGGAATTCTTGTTTCATACATTATTGAAGCAAAAATTCCGTTTACCGCTTCATTATCAGCATTACTTCTCCAGTCCATTCTATTTATTGCTATTATATACTTTATCTCCAAAACATCGTATATAAATACCCGTTATTATTTTATTCTCTTCATTACTATTTTTTTATTTGGTTTTATTAGATTTCAATTCTTTTATAATAATTTCGATGAAAGCAGCATTGTAAATTATATTGAAGACAGCAAAGATACGGAAGTAAAAGTTTACGGCAAGCTTATAGAACACCCGGATATTGATGAAGGAAGGATAAAATTATTAATAGAAACTGATTCCATAAAATATTTCAATAAAGTTATAAGCGTAAACTGTAATTTAACTGCTTCTATATATAAAAATAAGTTTAAAGAATTTCCTCCGCAAAAAATTGGATATGGTGATTTAATAGAGTTAAAAGGAAACGTGCAAAAGCTTCCTCACAAAAGAAATCCCGGTGAATTTGATTATGGACAATATCTTAAGCTGCACGGAATTGATGCAATGTTTACTTCCTATGGATTCGAAAATATTAAATTGATTGAGCATAATGAGCATAGCTTTATTAAACAGCATATTTTATTTCCCGTAAAAGAATATTCGATTAAAACAATTGACAGCTTGATCGGAGGAGAAGAAGGGGAATTTCTCAAAGGGCTGGTGTTAGGTGAAAGAAGCAATATCTCAAAAGAGATAAAGCAGGATTTTGTAAATGCAGGGGTATCTCATATTATAGCTGTCTCGGGATTAAATGTTGCTTATCTTACTATTGTTCTTATGCTTATACTTCAGCTGTTTCCAATTAAGTATATATATAAAATAATAATAGTTTTTCTTTTCCTGATTTTTTATATGAACTTAACAGGAAATGTCCCTTCAATTGTTCGTGCAACAGTGATGGCATCAATCTTTCTGCTCTCACAAATTCTGGAAAGAAAAACTAATTCGTTTAATGTAATTTCAGTTGCGGCTATAATAATATTAATTATAGACCCGCGGCAATTGTTTGATGCAGGATTTATTTTGTCTTTTTGGGCAATTATTTCAATTGTCCTGATATATCCTAAGCTGCATAAGATTGCATCAGGAATGAAATTTTATCAGAAAATCGGTAATGACCCATATAAAGGGCGGATAATAAAAGGTGTAATTGCCTTATTTTTAGGTACGTTAGCGGCACAAATCGGAACACTTCCCATCACGGCTTTAATGTTTAAAAAAATATCTATCGTTTCACTGATTACCAATTTGTTTGCCATACCGCTTTCAAATGCCGCACTTGGTTTAGGTTTTGCCTTAATTATATTTTCGTTGTTCTATACTCCGTTAGCAGTATTAACGGCTAATGTAACAATGTTCATTCTTCATTACCTGCTTGTCTCGTTCAATTATTTTTCCAATTTCAGTTTTTCATTTCTTGAAACTTACAGCATTGATTATTTATTTCTTGTATTATTTTATATTGCTGTAATAGTATTATTTTTTATTCCGCAGATGAAAACTGCTGCGAGATTAATAATAGTTGTATTATTAATCTTAAATTATTTTGTAATTAATGATTTAATTCATTCAACGGATAAAGTAAGATTTGCTTATCTGGATGTTGGTAATTCGGGCACATGTTTGATATCTACTCCCGGAAATAAAAATGTACTTATCGGCTGCGGCGCATCATCTGTGAAGTACACTTCAGCAGAAAGAAATATAATTCCTTATTTAAAGCTGCAGGGAATAAACAAAATTGATGTGCTGTTGATTACATCATTGAGTAAAAATGAATTTAGAAATTTAGAATTCCTGGTAAAGAATTTTCAGGTTTCCAGGATTTATATACCTTCTTACTACAGGTCAGTATTTAATGCAGAGCACAAGATATTCAAAGATTGTGAGATGAAGTTTATTGAGAATTCATTTGTAATTAAAAATGATATGATGAGATTATTTGTATTCCATGAGCCTGCCGTAACAACAGGTAAATCTATGTTTGTAAATGTGCAGTATGGTAATGAATCATTTATATTCTCAGATGCTGTTGAAGTTTATGATGATAATTATTATCAAACAATAACACCACGCGATGTTACAATATTAAAAGCACCCGGAGCAGGTTCTTTCAATAACATTTCTGCAGAATCATTATTAATGACAAACCCGAAATACATAGTAATTTCATCATTGGATAAAAAGAAAAAGAGATTGAATTCGGATATTTTTGTATCATCACTCAGAAGTTTGGGATATAATGTGATAGAAACAGGGGATAAAGGAGCAATTATCTTTGATACAGACGGCGAGAGAACGGAAATTGTTGATTGGTGAAATTTTTATAAATCACGCAAAGCTGCAAAAACCGCAAAGGAAATACTCCGACTGTGCCATTCCCGCATGCTCCTCACCTATGTCATTCCCGCATGCTTTTAGCGGGAATCCATACTCAAAGGTACGGAGGAGTTTCAAACATTTAAGATTTTGATTGACCTCAGAACAGGAAACCATTCTCATTTTTATAAGAAAGATTGTTCGAATCATTGCTATATGGATTCCCGCTAAAAGCATGCGGGAATGACACAGGGGTGAGTTATGTGGGAATGACATTGGTGAGGAACATACTGGAATGACACAGTCTGAGTATTCCCTTTGTGGCTTTGCGTTATTTATAAAAATATGATTAAAATGTATTAAAATGTTTTTTGAAGATTAATAGCTCTCCCTTTTTCAGGCTTATCTTTATTTTATCACTTATTGCTCTGTTTAATGCTCCTTCGCGCTTTCCGATTTCCAAAGATTCATTCTTCAGGGGGTACTGCAATCCTTCTGTTACGATTCCATCAGCTTTAGGAAAACCCATTATAGATATAATTTCACCTCTTTTATAATCAAATTCTGTTTTCTTATTTATCATGAATACTTCAAATTCATCATCAATAAATCTGATACTGCATTTTTTGTAATATTTCTTCAGTATGCTGAAATTATTAATTGTATGGTCAATTCTGTTTCCTCCGTAACCGATAACAGTAATATCATTCATCCCTTTGGATATAGAAAACATAATGCATTTTTCAAGGTCATTGTGTTCCTGCTCAATAATCCTTTTAATTGAAACACCTGAATTTATAAATGAAGATAACACATCGGGAAAAATTGAATCGAGGTCGCCGATTATATAGCGAGGTTTAATATTTAAAAGGTGTAAAACATTAGAAGCTCCGTCTGCCGAAATAATGGCAAAGGAGCTTCCTTCATTTTTTTTGAGATAAATATTTAGTAACCGTTTGCCGATGTAGCCATCGCAAACAATCAGGCATCTGTTAATTTTGTGCCTTTTCAATTTTTTAACCTTAAGGCAGCATAACTGCTGCAGATATTACAGTTGTCCAGAGACCTGCTTTATCACCTTAGCAGATTGAGTTACATTAAATGTTTTGTATATCTGACCGCTTGCTTTATAAAGCTGTTCACGTTCATCCCACGCTGTTTCAGGGTCAAATTCAACACCCAGAGTTGTAGCAAGCATTTGCGCGGCAATATCTTCTGCGTAATCGCCTGCTATCTTTTCATTTTCTCCAAAAGGGTGATGTTCCGAAATATAACCATACTGATTTCCGTCTTTCGGCAATGCAACTCCAATTGAAGTGGCAATCAGCCGATTTGGCTCATTAGTTGAATTCCTTGCCATAACGCAAAATGTTATCATTCCGGGCTCAAGGCATTTTACACCTTCTTCTTTTGATATTCTCTTGCATCCCGCAGGGAATATACTCGATACCGAAACCAGATTACATTTTTCTATTCCTGCCATTCTGAGTGCCAGCTCAAATGACTGCAGGTAGTCTTTATGTTTTCCAACGCCTTTAGTGAAAAATATTTTTGTTGCTTTGAACAATTTTTATAGTCTCCGGTTTTATAAGTTGAACTTAATTGTTAATTATTTTTTTACTTTTACTTTTAAAAAATTCCGCTTTCCCGCTTTAATAATCAAATCATCTTGTTTTCTGATTATATAATCTATATCTGATATTTTATTTCCGTTTATTGATACTGCACCTTGTTTAATTAATCGTATTGCTTCCGAAGTCGAACCCGATACATGTGCTTCTTTCATCAGATTTGCAAGCTTTATCTCATTTTCCTGAAGCAAATATTCGGGAATGTCGTCGGGAATCTCTTTTTTTACAAATATTTGTTCAAATTCATTTTGCGCTCCGCGTGCTTTTTCTTCATCATAATATTTTTTGACAAGTTCATATCCTAAACGCACTTTTAAATTTCTTGGATTTGTATTCTTATCTTCAAGCTCGTTTTTTATGAGGTTTAATTCTTCACTGCTTACATCTGTTGCATACTTGAAATATTTGTAAATAAGAATATCGGGAATTGACATCGTCTTACCAAAGATGTCTTTAGGGGTGTCGGTAAAGCTTATTGCATTATTCAACGATTTACTCATCTTTTCTGTTCCATCGGTTCCTTCAAGAAGAACATTAGTAATTACAACCTGTGGTTCCTGCCCATATGCCTGCTGAATATCTCTTCCAACAAGCAGGTTAAATTTCTGGTCTGTTCCGCCGATTTCAACATCACTTTTTACTGCAACCGAATCATATGCCTGTGATAATGGATAAAGAAGCTCATGCATGCTGATTGGCTCTCCTTTGGAGAACCTGTTGGCAAAATCGTCGCGTTCCAGTATACGTGCAACAGTGTAATGACTTGAAAGCTTTATAACATCACTGAAGCTCATTTTATCGAGCCACTCGGAATTATATCTTATTTCAAGATTTTCATCAAGCAGAATTCTGCTTGCCTGGTCAAAATATGTTTTTCCGTTTATTCGTGTCTCTTCAAGAGTGAGTGCAGGCCGGGTCTTGCTTCTTCCCGATGGGTCACCAATCATTCCGGTGAAATCACCAACAATAAGCACAATCTTATGTCCAAGGTCCTGGAAATCCCTCAGTTTTTGCAGCACAATTGAATGACCGATATGCAAATCAGGACGTGACGGGTCGCAACCAAGCTTTACTTTTAAGGGTTTATTTTCTTTATAAGATTTAATTAATTTCTTTTCTAAATCTTCCTCGGGAATGATTTCCACAACATTCCTTCGTATTACATCTAATTGTTCTTTAACTTCCGGAAACATAGTTAATCTCAAAATGAGTGTTTAATTCTTTTTAACTGTCTTTTTACTTCTTCTTTTTTAATTGCTTCGCGTTTATCGTAAGACCGCTTTCCTCTTGCCAAACCAAGCTCAATTTTTACATAAGGACCCGAAAAATAAAGCTTTAAAGGGACTAAAGTAAAACCTTTATCTTGAAGTTTGGTTGTTATTTTTTTAATTTCGTTGTTATGGAGTAACAGTTTTCTATCTCTGAGAGGTTCATGGTTAGAAAAAGTACCGTATTTATATTCCGGGATATTAGAACCAATAAGCCAGACCTCACCTTTTTTAACTCTTGCGTAAGCTTCCTGTATAGAACCCTTTTGCTGCCTGAGAGTTTTTATCTCAGTACCTGTAAGAACTATACCGGCTTCGTATTTGTTGGAAATCTCGTAATCATGGAATGCCTTCTTGTTGAGAGTGATGACTCGTTCCCTGCGTTCTTTTTCGGTTATATTGCCATATTCATTTTTTTTCATTTGAAAAGCAAAAATATTTAAAACGAGTTATAAATGCAATCTATTTAGATTGCGGATTTCGAATTGTGAATTGCGAATTGATTTAACAAATTCATCAGATTAGTCAGATTAGTCAGATTAGTCAGATTTATCAGATTAGTCAGATTTATCAGATTAGTCAGATTTATCAGATTTATCAGATTTATCAGATTTATCAGATTCATCAGATTTATCAGATTCATCAGATTAAGGACAGTGTCAGGTGTTAGTTTGAATCTTTACTTACGGGGCAGTGTCAGGTCTTACTTTGATGATTTGGATTAACTTAGATTAACTGATAAATTTAATAGAGAAAGAAAGAACTAACATTAACAATAATTGACCTGACGCAAGCGTTAGCTTAAGATGACCGGAGGATTTACAATGAGTGACAGATAGCAATTTACTGCATACCCCTTGCTATTGAAATGACCGGCATGTTTTGAATAATAATAAATTATTAATTGTACTATAAGATATATTTATATAAAATTAAATCGTTAAATAAAGAATAAAATGAAAGTAGAAACAATCCCTGTTAATCCCTTTGAAATGAACTGCTATATTTATTATGATGAGAAATCAAAGGAAGGAGTAATAATTGACCCGGCTGCATATTTAGACAGCGAAAAAGAAACAATTTCAAATTTCATAACCGGAGAAAATATAAAAATAAAATACATATTAAATACACACGGGCACATAGATCACATACTTGGTAATCACTGGGCAAAAGAAACATTTAACACACCAATACTAATGCATAAGGATGACCTTCCATTGATTGAACATGCACTGGAGCAGGGGCAAATGTTCGGTGTGTTATTTCCTGACCCGCCTGCACCTGATAAATTTGTTGAAGAAAGTGATACAATAGATTTTGGTAGTACAAGCTTAAAAATTATACATGCACCGGGGCATTCGCCGGGTGGATTGTGCTTTGTCGATGAAAAAGAAAAAATAATTTTTGTTGGCGACAATGTGTTCAAAGAATCTATAGGCAGAACCGACCTGTGGGAAGGGGATATGGATGTTCTGCTTGATTCGATAAATAATAAAATATTCAGCTATGGAGATGATTATGTCTTATACCCGGGACATTACGATTCTACAACGATAGGAGAGGAGAAGAAGAATAATCCGTTTTTACAATAAAAATATCTGAATCACAGATAATGCAGATTATATTGATTTCACTGATATAGTCTGAATCACAGATTACACAGATTGTACTGATGTCACTGATATATAACTTTGTCAATCCTTCAGTGAAATAACAATTATAACAGATTATGACATATATAATGTTGATTAATGCTTTATCTGTGTAATCAGTATAATCTGTGTAATCTGTGATTCAGACAGTATATAAATAAAGAGAGTTTCAGCTCCAACTGAAACTCTCTTTATTAACGAACTCTCTGAACTCTCTGAACTCTCTGAACTCTCTGAACTCTCTGAACTCTCTGAACTCTCTGAACTTACTCCGCTGTAGGTAAAAATGAATCTGAGATTTTCTTTATTTGATATTCAAGATCAGGATTCATATATATATTTGTAGTAATAAATCTCAGCATATAAACATAATTATACGGGGCATTATCCAGCTTGGTCCTGAAATAATAAATGTTTTCAATGAACTGTGCATCTTTATAAATCGCTGATTTCATATCGTAAGTACCAAAATCTTTTACTGAATAATCACCACTACGTGTCGGAATGTTAAGCGAAACATCTTTTTCCATGTAATAAATAAAATCATCCATATTTTTTACAGCTTCTATCCTGAATGCAAGTAACATTATGGTGCAAGTTGTATCTTTTTTGAAAGAATAAGAAATTGACACATTCTCTTTGCTTGTTTTAATGTCATTTTTTCTCCAATCGGAAGGAAGAAAAAAAGCAAATTTAAATGCTTCATCCCTTATCTCCCTGTCATCAAGCAATACTTTCGAGAAAAATGTATTGCTTAATGCCAGTGATAATAATAAAATAAAAAGTGCTCTCAATTGTGTATGAACAGTTTAATTAGAAAATAGTAATAAATTAATTAGGGCAGCTTTTGTTTCATTTGCTGGTATTCATCAGTAAACAACCCTTTAGTCGGGTCCGGCTTAGGCGAAATTTCCTTCAGCCAGTTATTAGCATCGGTGATTCTGTCTTGCGGCAGAGGGTGCGTTGCTAACAGACGGTCCAGCCCACCGGGTGTTTCTCCCTTTCTCTTTTGTTCTTCTCTTATTTTATCAAAGAAAAACGTAATAGAACCGGGATAATATTTTGTTGTTCTTAAATATTGTATTGAATAATAATCAGCTTCAGATTCATCTTCCCTTGAATTTTTCAGGAAAGCTAACCCCACGAAAAGATTTGCTGCTATCTGTGACAGCATTGAAGGATTTCCCCCCAGTATAAGCCCCAGTACTGCATTAACAGTATATGCTGCGGTAATACGCTGGGTTACATGTCTCTTTTCGGCATGTGCTATTTCATGAGCTACAACGCCTGCAAGTGTTGCTTCATTGTCAATAAATTTCATCAATCCTGTGTAAACATATACAAATCCTCCAGGTGTACAGAAGGCATTAACAATAGTATCATTTACCACCTGGAAATTATAAGGATAAATATTTTTCTTGGTAATTCTTGGAGAATTGTTAAGGATATAACTTCCAATTCCGGAAACGTAATCTTTCACATCAGCATGTCCAACAAGCATAGGGAAGTTTGGGTCTGCTTTTATCTCCTTGTCAATTTCCTTACCTAATTCAACATCATCTTTATCCGAAAAAATATTTGATTCTTCACAGCTATAAAAAATTGCAGCAGAAATCAACAGAACAGCAAATAAATAAAAAGGATATAAATTTCTGCGGCTCAGAATGTTTTTAGTCTTATCCATTTGTTTAATCATTAAATTTTCTGTAAAAAAATTAATTCAACTTCCCCTGTAAACTATAATATAGTTTTTTCGCAATTTCATAATTGGGCTCTATATCAAGAGCTTTTCTATATTCATCAAGAGCTTCAAACCACATACCTTTCAGTTCGAATACTCTTCCAAGGTTCAAATGAGCATAATGATGTGCATCATACCTTTTCGATTTAAGGGCTAATTCAAGCCACATTACAGCTTCGTCGTAGTTTCCCTGCTGAATCAGGTATGAACCGATATCATTATATGGATTTCCGTAATCCGGATCAATATATATGGCTTTTTTGCATTCTTCAATAGCATCATCAAGCTGACCCATAAAGCTGTATGTCCAGCCTAAATAAGTATGTGCTTCTGCTGTTGGAAAGCAATCTATTGAAAGTTTGTAGTTCTTTACTGCTTCTTCCAGATTTCCTTCCATCTGCAGTCTGAATGCTTTTTGCAGGTATTCCTGCGCTTTCGATAAACCGGGTTCCGATATCATAATTATTTACTCCTTATAAAGTCCTGTCATATTTTTACAGTCTCCTCTAAATATATTAACCCTGCATCATATAAATTTGTTTCACATCCAGTTTTCTCAATAATTTATAAAATATTCAAAACAAAAGATACTGTAATTTTTAAGTATGAATTTAAATTGATTAAAAAAATCCGTATTTTCATTAACTATGACAATCAGCAAAAACAGCAATTTAGCTATCATATTGGGCTCCGGTTTGGATGTCATAGTAGAACTGATTCCTCAAAAAACCCTTCTATATACCAAAACTGAAGGTATTCATAATAAACGCATATATTCCGGGGTTGTCAATCACAAAACGGTGCTATTTTTTTGCGGCAGGTCACATTTTTATGAAGGATTTTGCAATGAGATAATATTAGAAAATATAAAAAAAGCTAAAGAATATGGTGCTAAATATATGTTAATTACGAACGCAGCGGGCGGATTGAATCCGCATTTTCATGAAGCCGATATTATGTTAATTAATTCTCATATTAATTTAAACCAGCAATTTAAAAATAAAAGAACCTCGTATTGTCCATATAACAAGGAATTTATGTCACTGTTCAGAGATACATGTAAATCCTTGAAAATTGCTTTCCATGATGGAATTTACGGATTTTCACATGGTCCCGCTTTTGAGACAAAGGCAGAAATAAGAATGTTGAAAAAAATGGGAATTGATGCAATTGGAATGTCAACTGTGCCTGAAGTTATCGAAGGATTTTCAAATGAAATAAAGATTCTTGGATTGTCTGTAATAACAAACATCCTGAAGGAAAATCAGGTAAATCCTGCAAGTCATGAAGATGTAATAAAAACCGCAAGCAAAGCTTCAGAACAGCTTTTTCAGGTAATAAATAAATTAATAATTGAATTGAATTAGAGCTAAAATTTGCGTAAATTCTTTAAATTTTACTGATTTATAGCAAATTCAGTGCATAAAATCTCTCCGGCAAAAGTTCATATTTTCAAGCCGGATATAACCGAAAATTACAGGTAGTTTTTGTATTTGATTTAACTGCTGCCCATGGGTTTTTATAAATTTGTGTCGTCAGCGGGCTCGTAGCTCAGTTGGAAGAGCATTCGGTTCGCAACCGAAAGGTCGCCGGTTCGACTCCGGTCGGGTCCACTTTTATTTGACAGTTTATACTAATATTATTTTTATATAATAAAAGTTTTTTATAATATTTAATTTCATAAAAAGTATTAATGGCTAACGAAAAAATAATTCCGGTAAATATTGAAGAAGAGATGCAGTCTTCGTATCTCGATTATTCAATGAGTGTTATTGTTGCACGTGCATTACCTGATGTGAGAGACGGATTAAAGCCTGTTCACAGGCGTGTGCTTTTTGGTATGAATGAACTCGGGAATATGCCTAACAGGCCTTATAAAAAATCTGCCAGGATTGTTGGTGAAGTTCTTGGTAAATACCACCCGCATGGTGATAAAGCAGTTTACGACACAATTGTGCGACTAGCTCAGGATTTTTCCATGCGTTACCCGCTGGTTGACGGACAGGGTAACTTCGGTTCTGTTGATGGTGATTCGGCAGCTGCTATGAGGTATACTGAAATCAGGCTTGCAAGAATTTCCGAACTAATACTTAATGACCTTGATAAAAACACTGTAGATTTTACGGCAAATTTTGACGATACTTTAAAAGAGCCAATGGTGCTGCCTTGTTCATTTCCCAATCTTCTTGTTAACGGCTCAAGCGGCATTGCTGTTGGTATGGCAACCAATATCCCCCCGCATAACTTAACTGAAGTAATTGACGGAATGGTAGCTCTTATCAAGGATAAAAGCATAGAGCCGGTAAAGTTAATGAAATATATCAAAGCACCTGATTTCCCGACAGGCGGAATTATCTGGGGTTATGAAGGTGTGAAAGATGCTTATACAACCGGCAGAGGAAAAATTATTCTCAGAGCTAAAGCAAATATTGAAATCGGCAAAGCTGACAGGGAAAGCATTATCATCACAGAACTGCCTTACCAGGTTAATAAAGCAAGCTTGATTGAAACTATTGCTGACCTTGTAAGAGATAAAAAAATTGAAGACATATCCGATATCAGGGATGAGTCTGATAAAGATGGTTTAAGAGTAGTTATTGAGCTTAAACGCGGTGCTGCAGCTAATGTGATATTAAACAACCTGTACAAGCATACAAATTTACAGGTTACATTTGGTATTATTCTGCTTTCACTTGTTGATGGTGTGCCAAAAGTGCTGAAGCTTCATGAAATGATGAATTACTTCGTCAGTCACAGGTTGAATGTGATTATCAGAAGAACAAAGTTCGAGCTTGAAGCAGCGGAAAAAAGAGCACATATTTTAGAAGGTTATATGATTGCTCTTGATAATATTGATGCGATTATTGAGCTTATAAAAAAGTCAAAAGATGTGCCTACTGCCCAGGAAAAATTGATGAAGAGATTCAAGCTTTCCGAAATACAGGCGAAGGCAATCCTTGAAATGCGTCTGCAGAGATTAACAGGTCTTGAAAGAAAGAAAATTGAAGATGAATACAGGGAAGTTATCAAGACTATTGAAAGATTGAAAAGAATACTTTCAAGTGATTCATTAAGAAGAGAGATATTAATTGATGAGCTTAAGAAAGTGAAAGAGATTTTTGGTGATGAAAGAAGAACAGAGATTGTAGTAAATCCAAAGAAAATGTCAGATGAAGACTTTATAAAAGAATTTATCAAAGAAGAAGATGTAGTAATAACAATCAGCCACAATGGTTATATAAAGCGTACACCTGTAAGCGGTTACAGGAGGCAGTCACGCGGCGGAAGGGGTATTATTGGTGCAACTACAAGGGAAGACGACTTTATAGAGCATATGTTCGTTGCCTCAACTCACCATAATATTATGTTCTTTTCAGATGCGGGAAAATGTTATTTGCTGAAAGTACATGAAATACAGGAAGCAAGCAGAACTGCAAAAGGTTATGCAATATCGAACTATATTGCAAAGAACAAAGATGAAAAGGTCAGTGCAATTATTAATGTAAAGGATTTTGAGGAAGACCTGTATGTTATGATGGTTACTAAGCTTGGTATTATGAAGAAAACAAACCTGCAGGATTTTGAGAATACAAGAAAAAATGGCATCATAGCGATTAATCTTAAGAAGGATGATAAATTAATTGATGTTAAGATAACAGATGGCAAACAGGAAATACTTATCGGTACACATCACGGTATGGCTATCAGGTTCAATGAGAAAGATGTAAGGTCTATGGGAAGATCAGCAGCAGGAGTTAAAGCAATAAAGTTAGGCAAGAGTGATTATGTAATAGGGCTTGTAGCTGTTAAGAGAAGCGGGACAAGCATACTGGTTGTTACAGATAAGGGTTATGGAAAACGCAGCGAGCTGAATGATTACCGTATGACAAGAAGAGGCGGCAAGGGCGTAATAACGATGAAATCAAGCGATAAGAACGGCAGATTGATATCTATCCGTGAAGTACTGGATAATGATGACCTGATGATAATAACCAATAAAGGAATAATGATTCGCCAGCATGTAAGTGATTTAAGGGTTATGGGCAGAAATACACAGGGCGTAAGGTTGATACGTCTTGATAGCAGTGATACAATATCTGCAGTAGCTAGTGTGGTAGGTGAAGAAGAAGTTGAAGAGTAGTTTCAATTAAGAATGAAGAATTGAATTAAAAACAATTACCTCTTTCCCAAATTTCTATTTGGGAAAGTTATGAACTGCAATGAAAAAGAATAAGGATGAAATATACAGCAAGATAGTCGAGTTCCTAAAAGCAAAGGGAGCTTCGAAGGTTGCTGTGTTTGGCTCTTATGTGAGAGATGAGGAAACTCCCGAAAGTGATATTGATGTGATGGTGGATTTTGTACGCCCAATAGATTTATTCGAGATAGTCGGTATAGAACAGGATCTATCTGAAAGTCTGGGATTAAAAGTTGATCTTTTAACAGAAGGAGATATTAGCCCTTATATTATATCTGAGGTTAAGAACAATATGAGGATTTTATATCAATGAAGAAGGATGATTTAATGTTTCTTTATCATATGAATGAATCTGTTAATTTAATAATGGAATTTGTTAAAGATATCGAATATTCTGATTTTTCAGTAAATAGAATGATACAGAGTGCTGTGATAAGAGAAATTGGGATTATTGGTGAAGCAGCAAATAGAATATCCAATGAATTTAAAAATGAACATGATGATATTAATTGGAAGAAAATAGTCGGAATGAGAAACAGACTTATTCATGATTATTTTGGTGTCAATATAAAAATTGTATGGGAAACAACTCAGGTACGAATACCTGAATTAGGAAAATTAATAAAAAAAATTATTTCAGAAAAAGATTAGTAAGCTGGAATTTTTAAGATGATAGACTTAAGAAGCGATACAGTTACAAAACCCTCTAAAGGAATGAGGGAAGCCATGGCTAATGCCGAGGTTGGTGATGATGTGTACGGCGAAGACCCAACTGTAAATGAACTGCAACGAAGATGTGCTGAAATTACCGGTAAAGAAGCTGCTCTTTATGTCCCTTCCGGATGTATGGCAAACCAGCTTGCAATAAAATCGCAAACCAGCCCCGCTGATGAAGTAATATTAGAATCAGAATCGCATATATTAAATTACGAGACAGCCGCTCCGGCATTTTTATCACAGGTTCAGCTTTTCCCGGTACAGGGAGTAAATGGTGTGTTTACTGCTGATGATATCCAAAAGCAGATTAGACCGAGAGCTTATTACTTTCCAAAAACTGCTTTGATATGTATTGAAAACACGCACAACAGGGCAGGCGGTACCATATTCCCTATTGATGAAATTAAAAAGATTCGTGAGCTTGCTTTAAAAGAAGGCATACGTATGCATATGGATGGGGCAAGGGTTTTTAATGCTTCGGTAGAAACGGGAATTCCTGTTAAAGAATATGCATCATATGTAGATTCAATTTCGTTTTGTTTTTCCAAGGGACTTGGCGCCCCGGTCGGCTCTATTTTATGCAGTGATAAAGAAACAATAACCAAAGCTCACAAATACCGCAAAATAATAGGCGGCGGTATGAGACAGGCAGGTATTCTTGCTGCTGCTGCTTTGTATGCACTTGATAACAATGTTCAGAGATTAAAAGAAGACCATGAAAAAGCAAAATGCTTTGCAAATGAAATAAGCAAGTTAAAAGATATCTCGGTTGACATGTCAACTGTTCAAACCAACATTATTATATTCAGATTGAACAGGACAGATGAAGAAATAAATAAATTCAAATCTGCGTTAAAGGATAAAGGCATACTGATAAGCGATGGCAGTTACGGCAGCTTGCGTGCAATTTGCCATCTAGATGTAAGCATGGATGATGTGAAAAAAGCAATTGATGCGGTAAAAGAAGTACTTTCTTAAATTGCATTTTTCTGATGAGAATAAGTAAAGAGGATAAAGACAAATATTTAAAGAAGCTGAAACGTTCAGCAGGTCCGCTTTTATGGGAATATGATGTTAAGAAATTATCCGAAATGGAATTGAAGGAATTACTTTTGGAGCGGGTTATGCAGCATGGTAATATGAAGCAGATTCAAATGCTGATGAAAATATTCACTTTTAATGACCTTGCCGTATTTTTTGCAGGCAAGGGATGGAAAAATTTTTCGAATATTGATTTTAACTTCTGGTATCATATATTGAAGGATTTTAAAAAGAAGGAAATAGATTGGAATCAGTTACTTCATCAAAGGCAATCAATAAGAAACAAATTTATTGCCTGGAAACATTAAGTAAAACAGACCTGTTGAAAAATTTCTATCTTGCAGGAGGAACTGCCTTAGCATTAATGCTTCAGCACAGGACTTCAGTAGACCTTGACTTTTTTTCTTCCTCTAAGTTTGATAATAAAAAATTTGTTAATCAATTAAATTCAATACTAACTCCTCGTCCCGTTGTAACATCCATCTCAGAAGGCACTTTATACATTCAATATAATAAAGTTGAAATCAGCTTCATACATTTTCCTTACAAATTAATAGACAAAAAAATCAAATCCGGATATAAAATCGATATTGCAGGACTAAAAGATATAGCTGCAATGAAATTATCTGCTGTTACAGGCAGAACTGCGAAAAAAGATTTTATCGATATATATTTTCTTCTGAAAGAAAAATTTTCTTTTGAGCAGTTGATTTCGTTTTATTTGAAGAAATTCGGAAGTGAAGTTTATAATGAGGTTATTTTAACTAAAAGCCTGATGGCTTTTGAAAATATTAGTGAAAAGAAAAATCCTTTAATGCTGAAACCTTTTGATTGGGAAAAAGCTAAAAAATATATTTTAAATGAAGCAGCAAATTATTTCAGATCACATGCAGCCGGACTTATCTAAATATAAACATAAATTCCAAATGCGTGTACGCAACTATCATGTTGATTCACTGGGGATAGTGCACAATGCAATATATCTCGAATACTGCGAATCGGGCAGGGTTGAATATATACGTGACCTTGGCTTCACTATCCTTGCAGGCGGTTTTTTGAAAAATGGAATTAAAGTCATGGTCAGAAGAAATGAAATTAACTATTATAATCCCGCAAGAACTGATGATTTGATTGATGTTTATACAAGAATTGCTTATATAAAAAATACAAGCTTCTGCTTTGAACATGTCTTGCTTAATGCAGAAACAGGTATATTTTATTGTGACCAGAAGTCAATCCAGGTTAATCTTAATACTGAAACAAACAAGCCCGAACGCCTTAAAGATGTATATAGAAAAATGTTAATAGATTTTGAAGGAGATAATATCGAGGTGATTGAATGATAAAGGATGTAAAATACTGGGAAGAGTTTGAAAAGAAATTGATTGCAGATACCAAACCTGATTATAAAAAGAATATGGAAATATTCAAACTGATGTTAGAGCATGCAAGAAAAGTTGGTGCTTTCCCACCTAAAGACCCATTAGAAGGAATTGAAGTAGATATAAGAATTGCCAAAATATTAAACGGGCTTGAATGAATTAATAGCAAATATTGCCGGTGCTTTAAAACGGAATAATATTCCTTACATGGTTATTGGCGGGCAGGCAGCACTTATGTACGGTGAGCCCAGGTTTACTAAAGACATAGATATTACATTAGGGGTGAATGTTGACAGGTTAAAAGATTTAATCTCAATTTCAAATAAACTCAATTTAAAGATTTTACCCGGTAACATAGAAGAGTTTGTCAGTAAAACCATGGTTCTGCCTCTTATTGATGAAATTACGGGACTTCGGGTTGTTCTAATATTTTCTTTAACTGATTTTAAAACTGAGGCAATAAAAAGATGTAAAGTATTTGATGTAAATAATGTTCCTGTGAATTATGCTTCTATCGAAGATATTATTATACTTAAGATATTCGCAGGCAGGGAAAGAGATATTGAAGATGTTAACGCAATTATTTTGAAACATCCTGCTTTTGATAAAGTATATGTAATGAACTGGCTGAAAAAGTTTGATGGAAACGAAGAGCTGTATTCTTCTAAATTCACAGAAATCTTAAATAAATTAAATAAATAATATTATCCGCTTCTGCCATTTCTCTTAAGGATTGTTTTTAAAAGCTTCTTTGTTTAATTTTAAAATACACATAATTATTAAAAATAGTATGTTATATAAGCTAAAAAGCTTCTTTTTTCTATTACTGATGATATCATTTTTTTGTAATAATTTGATATCACAGGAGTTAGAACCCACTGTTGATATTAATACGGATAAGCTTAGTATTGATGTCCGTGACAGGTTAACATCATTTAAGCAGGAAATAACAGATTATATTACTAAAACCAGATTTACCAATGAGGAAATTGTTAACGATGTAAGGGGAAAGCCGTATAAAATCAAATGCAATTTTATTTTTAATTTTACTGCAGCAACGGGTTTCGACAGCTATGAAGCTCAGGTTGTGGTAATTGCTCAAAGAAATATTTATAAAACCCAAAACTACACATCACTTCTCAGAATAAAAGATGATAACTGGGCTTTCAATTACACACGGGGACAAGCTTTCTATCATGATGACCTGAAGTTCAATTCTCTCACCAGTTTCATTGATTATTATGCTTATATGATTATCGGGACAGATGATGATTCATGGGAATTAGAATTAGGCACCAAACGTTTTCAAAAAGCGATGGATGTTGTAAACCTGGCAGTTGTAAACAGCTCTTCAAAAGGATGGGCTGATAATACTACGGCAAGAGCTTCAAGAAATACTTATCCGCAGGAATTGCTGAATTCAAGATATACCGATTTCAGGAAAGGTGTATGGCTGTATCATTTTGCAGGGATAGATTCTATTCAATACAATAAAAGACAGGCATTGGAAAGAGTTGCACAGGCAATTGACCTTATTGGAAAAACGAAAAAAGCTGAAGTAAGAGCTTTTACTATCAAGCAATTCTTTGAAACCAAGTACCTTGAAATTGCAACTGTACTTGTTGATTATTATGATAAAACCATTTACAGGCGGCTTGCTGAAATGGACCCTGACCATACTTCAACTTATGATGAATACAGTAAAAAATAATTAAATAAAATGAAAGAGGAAATAATATGAGAAAACTTATACCATTTGTTTTGCTGTTGTTGTTTGTTGGCTCAGAATATTCTTTTGCAGGAGACAAATTCGGAGAACGTTTACGCTTAAACGATAAATCCAAAACAAGCATAAAGCCTTACTTTAAAGAAGTGGAAAAAATGCAGCGGAGGAAGAATGCAATATTCAACCTGAACCTTGATATACAGGTAGGTGCAGATTTCTCGAAGGCAGATATTGATGTTAATAATGATTCTCTTAATTCACTTGAAACTACTCAAACAAAAGTCGGACCAACTGTTGGTGCAATTCTTTCAATAGATTTCCTGGGATTTGGATTTACTACCGGTGCTCAATACTCGCAGAAAGGAATCGAAACTAACCTGACAGAAAAACAAAATTTGAATTACATTAACATACCTTTACTTTTTGATTTTAATTTTGATTTTGGGAAAGTTTTAATCGATGGAAATCTGGGACCATACTTCGGACTTCTTATTTCGCAGGATGAAAATACTTTTTACAAAGTGAAAAATTTTGATTTGGGATTAACAGGAAGTCTTCAGGGAGCATATTTAATACAGAAATACCTTGGTATACTTCTTGGTGTAAAATATGAATACGGCGGATTGAATAATCTTGCACAAAATATAAATATTAATAAAATAAGAACCAATACGTTCTATGTGTATTCAGGCGTAAAGTTTTTTATATAATAAAACATTTCCGCGAAAGTGGAAATCTTCTTAATGATACGGAGAATTTTTTAATTCCCGCTTAATATTGAAAAAGTTAGGCGGGTTTTTTATAACTGATTTATTTGCATGTTTATATCTTATACAATCTTTCCGCATTCAGAGAAGTAACTCTTCCGACTTCTTCAATCGTAGTGTTTTTTAATTCTGCTATTTTTTGTGCTGTGTGTATTACATATGAGGGTTCATTCTGCTTGCCGCGGTAGGGAACAGGCGGCAGGTAGGGCGTATCTGTTTCAAGTAAAAAATGTTCCAATGGTATATTCTTCACAATTTCTATTGCAGTCAATGTCTTTTCATTCGGCTTATATGTTAAGTTGCCTGTAAATGAGATATAAAATCCCATCTCGATACATTTTTTTGCTATTTGCAAATCACCGCTGAATGAATGGAACTGTCCTTTCAGCTTACCGTTTTCATATTCATCAATAATTAATTGCATCAGGTCTTCGGAGGATTCACGGTTGTGAAGTATGACAGGCAGGTTATTTCTTTTTGCAATCTGAAGCTGTGATTTTAATACATGCTGTTCTAAAGCTTTGTCATATGGTTTCCAGTAATAATCCAGCCCTATTTCACCAATGGCAGCAATCTTATTTGAAATACATAATTCTTCAATTTCATTCAGGTCATTTTCATTGAAATCTTTTAATTCGGTAGGGTGGATACCAACAGCACCATAAAGCATATCATGCTTTTCAATAAGCTCAATTATCTCACGTGATGATTTTATATCTGTGGCAGGAATAATAATTTTGCTGATGCCGTTATCTTCTGCACGTTTTAAAATATCAGGCAGGTTTTTCTGAATATCAGGATAGTTTAAATGTGCGTGAGTGTCTATCATATTCTTTATAATGAATTGCGGGCAAATGTCTTTGTGTCATTCCTGCGAAGGCAGGAATTTACAATGATAGATTCGAACCAACTCTAAGCATTGAAGATTTTGATTAACATGAAATGATCCAATGCAGTATTATCTGTCCTGAAAGTTTGTTATAATCTACTCATAATGATTCCCGCTTTCGCGGGAATGACATAAATCTAAAACAAGCTCGCAATTTTGATATATTACTTTGTTAGGTTCTTTTCCTAGTTCTTAAACTCTTCGCTGACGAACGGCATTAATGCAAGATGACGGGCTCTTTTAATAGCACTGGTCAATTCTCTCTGCATCTTTGATGTGATACCGGTTATTCTTGATGGAAGAATTTTGCCCTGCTCATTAACAAACCTCGATAAAAGCTTCACATCCTTAAAATCAATATATTTAATACCTCTTGATTTGAAAGGATCTGTTTTCTTTCTTCTCGGCTGCTGTTTGGCATTCTGCATCTGCATTGCATTGTACTGCTTAAATGCTTCCTTCTTCTTTTTGTTCATCTTCATGAGATACTTTTCCTGTTTTGTGTTTTAATTATTATTGAAATTTTTATTTATGATTTAATTATTATTGAAAAATTTTTATGTACGCTTTAAATTATTATTGAAAATTGTTTTTATTATCCATTAAATATTTAATCGCGGCTTCAGTATCAAGCTTGCCGAAACCCCATTTTTCATTAGGCAGATGTCCAGTAAATTTATCCATAGCCGCAGTGCGGAGAATAATCTGCCTTACCTGTGAATGTGTCAGGTTCGGTGCATATTGAAGGAGCAATGCTGCTGTTCCAACTACATGCGGTGCTGCTGCACTTGTTCCGCTGAATGTCATATATCCGAAATTCTTCTCTATTGTGAATGTTGTATGCCCCGGAGCACAGATATCAACACCAAGTTTACCCGTAAGGTTATAACCCCAGCTGCTGTATGATGCTACATCACCGATTCTGTCAAACCACCCGAAATTAACGGTATAAGCCCCGATTGCCATTAAGCTGTCGGCAGTTGACGGAAACATTACGCTTGATATATATGATACTTTATTTTCAGTTGTCCAATGTGAAGTACCAGCCCATGACTGCGACACATCAACCACATATCCCCTGAAAGCAGTCTGTTTATCTGTAGTTATGTTTACCTTCCAGTCACCTTCAACAGTTCCTGAATCCTGCCGTGATATACCAACCCTGAACATTACCGTACCTCTGGGCGAGACTTCTTTTGCATATGAAATATTATATTTGCCTGTCTTAACAATATCATTACCGGTTGTCAAAACAGGTGTTACTTTTCTATCGGGTGTTTCAATTGTAAATGAAAGATTACTGTTTTCATCCCTCCACAGGAAGGATAAAAACACGCCATTATTTATTAAATCCTCTGTATATTCAGGACAGGTGAATGTATAACTGCTTTTTTGATTTGCATTAAGCGTATCCATAATCATCATACTGCCTTCACCGAAATTACCTGCTCCGCCTACAACTGTAACACCGTCATTAACAGCCATATCATTGACCAATTGCTCTTCAGGTGATGAGCCATCCATGAATTCCCACATCCATTCACCGTCTTCAAACAGAAGGATATTAACTTTTTCCTCCCTTAGAAAACTTATAAGCTCGGGGAATGTTGTTACAAACCTCGGAGTATAGTTATATCTTACACTGGCAACTACAATTTCTGCATCGGGAGCTAACCCGTGCATTCTTTGTACACCATAATGTCCGCCCAGTATTATTCCCGAAACGCCTGTTCCGTGTCCTGAGCTGTCATCTTCGGTGTATATAAGGTCAACGCCTCTTCTTCTTACATTACCGCTTCGTTCCCTCACTGCACGCACTTTGGATGTTTTAAGTGCTGCAACTTTTTCATTAACATCAAGACTGCCGTTTTTGTTTTCATCAAGTATGATAAAGAGCTGTTCACCGTATGTTGGGTCTTTTTCCGTAAAGCCCGCATCAGGACCGTAATCCCTTTTCTTATTTCCGTTTGCATCTGCATAAAGAAAATCATAATCAGGGTCAAACTTTTTAAATTGAATACCGGGAAGCATATCCCAAGTATTATCCCGTATCTCTATATACCTGAGGACTTCGTTCTTTTCAATATTCCCGTCATTATTTAAATCAACTCCATCTTCACCGAAAGTCAGCTTTCCGTCATCATCAACATCTTTCCAGTTAAACTCCCCCCCATCTGCAAAAAACAGCATTGGATGGAATATATCAATTCCCGAATCAACATCTCCGACGACCACACCTTTGCCCGTAAGCGGCTTGCCGTCTTTATCTAAATATACATTTTTTAAGACTGAAGTTATCTGATATTGCTGTGCATGCGAAAACGGCACAAAAAATACCCAAACCACAGCTATAATTGCGGTTATTATTTTCATAAACAACTAATATAGCTTAAAAAATAAGGATTTTCAACGAATATCGTTAGTATTTTAAACAGAATAATTTTCATAATGTTTCAGGAAAGTTCAGAGAGTTCAGAGAGTTCAGAGAGTTCAGAGAGTTCTTAGAGTTCAGAGAGAATAATCTTTCAATCTTCTAATCTTCCAATCTTCCAATCTTCCAATCTTCCAATCTTCCAACCTTCCAATCTTCCAATCTTCCAACCTGCAACCTGAAACCTGAAACCTAAAACCTGAAACCTGTTACCCTCACATCATTTCCTTCATCCGTTTAGCTGACTCCTTAAACAGGAATGCCATTTCCTCTTCGCCAACAAGGTATTGTCCTTTTTCGATATCGATTTTTTCTCTCCATTCCATCGGACATCTGTTCTTCAAATAAAATATTATTGCCTTCATATCGGGCGGGTAATATTTTGTAACGGTACGTGCTGATGAAGTACCGTTGCGTGAGCTGTAAACAGTTTCACTGCGTTCAAAGCCCATTGCTTTATTATACAGCGATTCCATTACGCTCTTTGCTGCTTTTTTGCGTCCTCTTTCTATAGATTCCCGTAATGCCTTATTCTTACTGTAAGCACGGTTAAACTGCCTGTAAGTGATATTATAAAAATCGGCAATCTGTTTTTCATTTAAGCCGAAACCCGAAAGCCGCTCTATCATACCGGCATCTGTAATAATTGCGTCTAATCTTTTTGATTTATAACGCAGGATGATTCTTTTTTTTGGCTGAATTAATGTTATCATATAATTTTTTAAAATAAAAAAAGGGCAGCTTCCGAATTTCGAATTTCGGATTGCCAATTCCGGATTGAAAAAACTATTCAATTCGCAACTGACAATTCCTGCCTGCAGCAGGCAGGCGTAATTCGTAATTAAAAGCTGCCCTGAGTTCTTCAGTGACAAGCTATATCACTATACAAATATACAATATGAATTTTGTTTTTGCAAGTATTTACTGAAAAAAATCTGAACACAGAATGTACAGATAAGACAGTTTCCCACAGATTTTGCCCAAATACACAAAGGCACAAAGATAAAACCCCGGGCATAGGCCTCCTGTGCCCTTACGCAATTTTGTGCGGATATTCTTGCTAAGTCTAATTATTAGAATTATCCTTATTATTCGGAAAATTATTTTAATAGGTATATCGTTTATAAACGAATAATACCAAGACTTAGTAAGCATAATGGGTAATTGTAAAACTTACTAATTCACCTTACGCAAGAGTATAATCATAAGTTATCATTTTAGATTTTGTTTATAATTTCAGTTCCTGTCCTCACCCCTCCTGTCCTGTGATACAGGAGGGGTGAGGACAGGAACTGAAATTACCCGCATATTTTTTTCGTTAACAAATTGATTTATGATTTGCGTAAGGTGAATTAGCAAGAATAACATATGCGAACATGCGTAAGGTCACACCCCAGTTTGCATTTCTAATTGTATATCAATATTTTTGCGAAATTATTTTTAAAAAAAAGGAGTAAATAAATGACAGCAAACAAATTCTTCGAAAACAAATTCAGATTGTTAATAATTGTTATAATAATATTGACGTCATTCATGATTGCCGGATATTCGGTGAAATCCTTTTCAGGTAAAGACGGTTTTTCGGATTACAATGATTTAACCGGTGCATGGAAGGGCAAGGTGCAGTTTAAAAGCGGCTCTTTTGCTTCTGTTAAAGACCTTGAGTTTATGTATATATTCAATGAAGGTGGTACAATGATGGAGTCCTCAAATTATGACGGTGCTCCGCCTGTACCGCCTGCTTACGGCATCTGGAAAAAAACAGGAGATAAACAATATGAAGCCAAATATACTTTTTATATCACTAAAGCTCCGAAAAATTTAGAAGAGATTGGAACAGGCGGCGGTTGGATGCCTGCCGGTTATGGTGTACTTATTGAAAAAATAACTCTCTCCGGTGAAGGTAAATCCTTTATTTCAACTATTAAGCTGGATTTATTTGACCAGTCCGGTAACCCAACTGATGGCGGCGGTGAAGCAGAAACAATTGTGGCTAGGATGGAGTTTTGAAATGGCTGCAGCTTGGGGGTTACACGTACTGATTGAAATAAGAAATAATATTTTAACCTGCTTATCACAATAGCAAAGAAATCTTTCCCTGAATAAATATATTATTGTGTAAAAAAATTTAAAAATTCAGAGGGAAAAAGGGGATTCTGCAAAATTGCTCACTGCCGTCCAATATAAAAATGGAACTCGGTTAAACTCCGAAAAATAATCTATAAATGATAAAAAAATATTTGTAATCGACGAGAACTCCCTCTCCTGGCATAGGCGTCAGGTTAACAGTAAAGAGATTTGAAATTGATAAAAGACAAGGGGTAATATTATTTATATGCTTATTTCCCGATTTATGTATATATCATATAAATAACTCTAATCATTAATTTTCTTATTACCCCTTGCCAATCACAATTTAACACGAAGTAAGCATACAGGGGTCAAGTTAAGGATGAAGAGATTCCATCTTTGTTCCTTCAAGAATTGAATTATTACTTATTTATTATTCTATGAAAGAATACTAACACTTACACGGAGAATCTGAAGATGGAATCTCTCAGTGTTGGATATTTATTACTTCTTGTTTATTTGAAATTATGGGATAGTTTTTTATCTTACCGCTTCTTACCGGATAAATAGAGATTCCATCTTTTAAATCACAGGTTAATCAAAATTTTCCTTTATAGAATGATAATTAATTGAGCGTTAATCATGCAAGAAACAAAGATGGAATCTCCTCATCTTAACTTTACGTTTTTGCGGGTAAACAGAGTTATCGCAGAATCTTGAGATTGATTATTATGCATTTTACATATCCGGATATTTTTATAATCCATCAAATTCCAATTGCTATAGCAGAGATTTACTGTTAATTGGAGTATGCAACGGGTAATGGAGTAGTGTAAATCCGGGTTGTTTTTTGAGATTATTCCTGAATTGTAAATATATTTATTGACACGATTACCCCTTGTCTTTTATCTATTTCGAATCCTCTTTTCCTTAACTTGACGTCTGTGCCAGGAGATGGGGGTAAATTTTTTACTTCAATGTTTTGGACGGATGTGAAAATTGCTCCGTTTTTCTTATGCCTAAACTATTGACATATCAATATTTATATATTATATTCGCATATAATCTAAAAAGAAGCGACTTACACCAATTATCCTGTAACTTTACTGCATACTGGTTGTTCACAATAGCCGGTTATCCTCTAGTTACTCATCTGGTTAAATAATTACTGTATAATACTTTCTATATTTTGATTTAATTCTAAATAATTCAATACTATGATTTAAATCTATGACATACGAAATTACAGTTATATTTTCAAAGCTTGCCAAAGGAACTGTCAGAAAAGTAAATTTTAAATATCTCATTAATAATTCATCAACATTTAATATTATATCATGTATAAAAAAATTACATTTATTATTATTGTTTTATGTCTTTTTCTTTGTGATATTTTATCACAGAGTATATTTAATGATGCTCTTAATTTAAGAGAAGCGATTGATACTAAAAATTATAATGCTATTCAAAAAATTCTTAATAAATATCCTGCTGTCCAATGTTCCCACGAAAATAATCCTTTTTATAAAGAATATATTAGTAATTTACCAAGTGGATTAGAAGGGTTGCAAAATGAAACAAAAGGGCTAAAAGAACAAGAATTTGTAAATAATAGGGCAGGAATTGGATATTTAGCAGTTGATGCACTTGCAAAATTATTTATTAAAAGAGCAAAAGAATATTTATCAGGAATTTTCGTTTCCGGTTTAAAAGAATATTTACAAAAAGAACCAGTTGCAAGCTTGTTCCCAAATTCAAGCAGTTATTTGATTGCAATAGGTACAAATGATGAAAATGCAAATTACACGAACGTATTAAAATTTTTACAGGAATCGTATCAAAAAGATATAACTGACATAATGTATAATTCATCTAATCTTCTCAAGGATTCTTCTAAGATAAAAAGTATTGTAACTCCGGAAATATTTTGTAAATATATTAATATTAGAAAATCAGATGAAGCGTTTTACTATTTCTTAATTACTGATGTTATAAAAGATCTTGAAAAGGAAAAACACCCTTCAGAAATAATCGGCAAAATATGTTTAGACCCGCTTATTATAAATAATACAGGGAAATTTTCAAAAACTATAGGTTTAATGTCTGCATTATCTCTTTCTTTATTAGAATCCAATAGCTCAAGAAATAATTGGGTAGAATACGATAAATTTGTAAATTTCTTTAATTCTGATACATCAAGAAATATATTTTATGGACTAATGTATCAGAAGTTTTGCAATGATGATAAATTGAAAAATCTAAACTATGGAGATAAAAAATTCTTTGAATACCTGGAAGGTATTAAAGGAAATACAAACAAACTGGATAATTATCTGAAAGAATTTTTAGATAAGGCTAATGTGTTACAGGAATTGGTGACAAATATTAAAAACAGAAAGAAGGAAGGATTAAAAATTGAATTTAATGATTATGTAAATTATGTAAATGAAGTTTTATCTCTAATAAATTCTTCTTTGAAATATACCGGACCGGAAGGTGATAATCCTATCTTTGAAAATACAGATAATATATACAAAGTAGTCAGTGGCGTGCCTTCATTATATGAAAACATATGTGCTAAGAACTATAGTTCTGCAATTGTCAGTTCGTATATTCTATTCAAAACATTAGGTTTTAATGATTTAAGCATGATAAATAATGATTTTATTAAATATGGTTCATTCCTTGCATCTATTGCTAATGCAACAACAAGTGATGATGTAGAAAATGCTATTGAGGCTTTTGCATTACCACCAGGCAGTTTTACAATGAAAAGAAAAGTTAGCATGAACATTGGTTTGAATGGTTACCTGGGAGGCTTTTTTGGCGGAGGTATTTCAAACGGGACAAAAAGCCGTATGTACGGAATGACTGCTCCGATTGGAGTTGAATTAAGCACTGGGTTCGGATGCTTTTCTCTGGGATTATTTCTTCCGGTTATGGATATTGCTGCATCTGTATCTTACAGTCTAATAAATGATACAAGCCAAACCAGGAATGATTTTTCATGGAATGATATAGTTTCTCCCGGCGCATATTGCACAATTGGAATATCGAGAGATTTTCCTTTTTCATTAGGGTTTGGTGTACAATATGGACCTATTTTAAGCAAGTTTGCTGATAATGAATCAGCAAAGAAAAGAATTTTCAGATGGTCAACCTTTATAGCATTGGATATTCCTTTATTTAATTTTTATACAAAACCTAAAAACCATAAGTAGCATCTATGAAATAGCTGTATGGTAAGAAAAGAATTATAATTCGTGTAACACCATTTATTTTTGGGCAGTGTCTGGTCTATCTTAAAGATATGAAAATCTATCATGGCCGTATAGACAAGTGTAATCTTTCATAATGACAAATGACCTAAACGCAGGCCTGACACACATCATCCGGCATGAATAAAATGAATAATCAACGACGGGACAACTACGATGCAGTTGTATCTTTATTTTTCAACTATCAAATATGGTTAATCACTACGTGATAGGATAGACAAGTGTAATCTTTCATAATGACAAATGACCTAATGGCAGGCATGACACACATCTTACAGCTTGGAGAATTTATCATAATCCTTGTGTTGCAAAATGTCACCCCTTCGGGGTTCGTTTTCTTTTTTGTGATATTTCTACCATAATGTCATCCCTTCGGGATTTAAAGCATAGACAGGAATATGCACATCTTACGGCTTGGAGAATCTTTCATTGCCATTGGTTTTCAATCATAACTTAAATTAGAATAAACCGGATAATCAACAAAAGGCAACTACTCTGTAGTTGTATCTTTATTTTCCAATTATCAAATATGGTTAATCACTACGTGATAGGATAGACAAGTGTAATCTTTCATAATGACAAATGACCTAATGGCAGGCCTGACACACATCTTACAGCTTGGAGAATTTATCATAATCCTTGTGTTGCAAAATGTCATCCCTTCGGGATT
>Ga0105092_10000156_pt1 | contig 32869 bp, 42 predicted proteins | sample PPLLak2March2015_FD_87021 | JGI IMG/M metagenome (GOLD analysis project Ga0105092, IMG submission 87021) | Freshwater sediment microbial communities from Prairie Pothole Lake near Jamestown, North Dakota, USA - PPLs Lake P7 Core (1) Depth... | ecosystem: Environmental > Aquatic > Freshwater >... | reverse complement strand
TGCGTCTGCGGCAGTCTCACCGTAGATCAGGGGTGGGGTGTTGGTGGCTGCGGCTGCTGGTGTGCCCGCGCCGGGGCCTGTCGTGCTGCCCGCTGCAACCTTCGCGGCATAGCCTTTTATCTCGTCCAGCACGCCGTTGGTCTGGAATATGCCGTCCTTGAGGGGGTCTACCTTATCCCAATGCAGGCCTGCTTTTATGTCACTCTCTCTCTGCTGTGCTTGGAAGTCGGCCATCATTTTATCTTGCTCGGCCTGGCGGGCGTCGATGTCCTGGCTAACGATGGATTTTGCACCTTCGAGTGTGAGGGTATCGGGAACGGTGACTTTCTTGCTAGTGAATGCCGAGTCAGTGCTATCCTTCAACTTGAGGATATTGTCTCGCAGGCTGTAGATGGCGTCTACATTTTTCTGCCCGGCGTCTATGGTGTCCTGACCTACATTGGTTTGCTTGCCAATGGCCTGGGCGGTCTCATCCAGCTTGTTATTGAGCTGGTCTGTTGCGTCCATGACCTTTTCGGGCTCGGCATATCCGAGGCTGTATGCACGTTCCTGTTCCTTGGTGGGTGCTGCGCCTGAAACCACACCCGGAGCGATAACGGTGCCTTCGGGGATAGCTGTGGAGAGCGTGCTTTTTCTACCCTCCAGTTCTTCCGGGGTCTTCGCGCCTGTTGCACTCTTGAATGCATCCTTTAAGGGGTCGACCACATACTTTCCGTAGGTGTCGGTTAGAACACTGGTGTCGATTGAGGGCACGGCGGCAGCCACCATGCCAAGAGGATTCAATTGAGAGCCTATAGCAGAACCTATGCTGCCAGAGAGAGATGATGTCGAAACCATGCCTGGTATGTAGCTCTTAACTTTTCCGGCTATTATGCCGGAAATGCTATTCTCGAAGATATCCGATGTGAAGAGCGATGCTAAGGAACCCGCACCCGGTACAGATACAACGCTTGATGTGAGGGGGCCGGGCCAATCAGGCTGTTCAAACTTATCAAACCAAGACTTTGATTCGTTGCCTTTTTCAGACTCATAATAAAATGTCTTGGAGGGGTTGACAAGTTCGTATGCCTGTGATCCGGGACTTCCATACGTAAGGTCGTATTTATTTTCCGCCAAGCCCGGTTCAAGAACTCTTGCGCCCTTTTCTACATTAGCTAACGCTTTTCCTACAGATAGGGCTGTTTTAGATATACTGTTTATACCATAGCCCAGTTCACTTGAACTATAAGAAGCTTTTAAATCTTCGATCTGTTGTGATAGCTTGATGGTGCTTGCTATATTCTCGTACTTTGTTGCTTCCTGGGCTTTATCGAGTGCAGCAGTATAAGATATCTCTCTCGGAGATCCCACTGCCACCATGCCAGAAGACGTTGTAGATAGATTTTGCACCATTATATGCTGAGGGTTTCCCCCCTCATCCATCCATTTCTGCGCCAATGCTTTATCGGAGGTGGACCCTCGCTTACTCCCGTCTGGATTATAAACAACATACCGATTTTCATCGGAGCCTTTGTGGCCGGCCGTTTTTTCAAAAGTCGATTGCCCCTGTGCCGTGGTGTCCGTCGACGGTAGATCCGCCGCAGCGCCATTTTGGGCCTTAGGTAATGTCTTATTCCCTGTCACGGCTGCAATCGTGTTCAACCCAGCCTGCGCCATATCTCCCAGGCCACCCACTACAGCAGCCAATGCACCCAGGACACCATCTAAAAGAACATCTGTGAAGCCCTGCGCCCCATCCATCAGGGTATTCCAGGCCGTCGCGCCAGCAATCTCAACGGAGTTCCAACCTACCAGGATTTGGGCGAAGGCTGTACTATTCGATTTTTCGATATTAATCATACTCTGATTCGCAGTCAGGTAGATAGAGGTAAATGTTGGTCCGACGACATTTTCCAATGCATGAAAAGGCTTGGTAAGAATATCTGTAAGCTCAAAATCCGAACTAAATACAGAACCCAATGTGCTGGTGGCAAAATCCCACCCGCCTTTCAGCACATCGTATAATGCCCATCCGATTTGGGTGTAATCGAGATTGGAGAAATAAGTATCCAATGTCCCAAGGCCGCCCAAGATACTCTGACCAACTTTCGTTCCTATTGCCGAGAAATCCGTGGAATTTGTCGAAGAGATTAGGTTGTTATACCAGTCATTGACCATGTCCGCTGATTCTGTGGCAGAGAAGTTCTCTTTGATACTATCCATCAGGCCGCCCACAGCGCCGGATACATCTCCAGCTTTCATCTGATCGATGAAGCCTCCCACAGCATCGTAGACAGGCCCGGAAAGCGTATCGGCCATCTGCTTTGCGGCGGGCTCAAAGAGCGTGCCTATTTTGTTTGTGATGCCTGTGATTGCCGCCTGAGACTTCTCCAGGGACTCACCCAGGGTCTGATCGTTGGCCTCTGCCATCTCACCGAGCAGGCCCGTGCTGGCCTTCAGCTCCGTGTTCATCTGCTGGATGCCCGCAATGTTTTGCAGGTAGGCCGATCCAACATAACCAGTGCGCCCGGCGAAGACTTTAGATAGATCGCCGCCTACTTTATCGGCGATCATTTTCAGTTGAGTGTCAAAATCCTTGCCGACCAGGTTATTAACGAATGCCTTCGTCTGGCTGGGATCCATCTTTGCCGCATTTGCTATCTTCTCCGCCAGGCCGCTTACTTTGTAGCCCTCGAAAACGCTTTGCGTAAGGCCGCTTGACTTATCTTTGACCTTCTTATATTGAGCCTCGATTTGGTTTGGCAGTTCGTCGATATCGCCCAGGATGGTTGACATGCCCGTGGCGGTTTGGGTCGCAGATATTCCCGAGCCCTGCATCTTGCCGAATAAAGCGAGCGTGCCCGTGAAGTCCAGGCCCAGGCGCTCAGAAACCGCAGACACGCGCGGCATAGCGTTGCTTGTTTCATCAAGGTTCAGGTTCATCTTAGCCCAGGCAGCGGCGTAGCCCTGTAGGGCGGTGGTCTGATCTACGCCATAGAGATTTGAGGCTTGCCGGGACATGCTGGCGGCCATAGATGCATTGGCCTTTGTTACATCCGCGAAATCGGCGTAGGGCTTGAGTTTGTCCTCCAGGGTATCCATATTGTCGAGCAACGTGTTATCATAGGTTCCGAGCGTGCCGATCAAGTTGGCAACTTCGGCATTCGATGTGCCCAAATGGACGGCGATATCATCAGAAGCGCCCTGGATCTGCTTTGATGCAGCCGCGAAGTCTTCGGCTGTGGTGCCGCCCATGTGGAATGCGGCACTGGTAGAAAGGTTCTCCAGCTCCAGATAAGAGTTAATGGCCTCCTGCCCGATCTGCATTACTTTTTGGATGAGCATTTCTGTGGCGGCGATGGCCCCGCCCAAGGTGATTGCGTCGAGCATCGAGAAGCCGCTTTGCGCTTCCTGCGCGCCTGCGCCTGCCTCGCGTGCTGCATCCCCCAAGTCTCGCGTGCTGCTTGAGGCCCCGGATGCACCAGAGGAGATGGAGTCGTAGGTAGATTGTGCGGTGTCCTTTATTCCAGACAATTTTGATTCGATATCCCCCAAGCTGCTGGTGATCGAAGAAGATGCAGATGAGAAAGCGCCTTCAATGCGGTCGGCACTCGACGTTAAATTATCTATCGAGTCGAGCATCGATCCAAGGTCGAGCGATCCAGTGCCGGATAAATCTAAATCAGAAATAAGGAACACCACCGAAAAAGGAATATTATAGAAGATTCTAATTAGAAATCATGATTAAGACTTTGCTTCTTTGCCTGCTTGCGCTGATCGGACTCTCAGCCGCCGCCCTGCCACAGGTCGGGGATAATGTGCTCGTGGGAACAACTCACGGCAACATGATCGAATATATCTCTGGCAATGTTACAGGCTTCGGAGACGGGCTTTTGTGCTTGAACTGCACATCTGTCCTTTCTTCGACTACAGATAATTTAGGCTCATTTCGACCTGAAGAGGGAGACTACCCCTATGAGATTTGCATAGGGACCGCACAGATATTCGGCATGAGGTGGGCGGACTAGGTTTGGTTAGTCCACCTCTTCGTATGCCGTGTCCTTCGCTACCTTCCTCTCTTTTTCGCGCCTTTGTCTTTCAATCAATTGCTCGATAGTCAGACGGCGCACCAGGCCCGGCATTCTCCGACGGTCCTCATTCTCTCTATTACGTTTCTCCGCCGCCTCTGCTTCGAGGCGTTGATTCTCCGCGAGTGACATAATATCAAATTTATATATCTCCTGCGGTGACATGCTGGCCGCAGTTTCCGGGTTAAAAATGATTTGATATCGTCTCTCTGCATCGAACGGAGTTCCAAGGCCCGGAAATGCCTTACAGAGGTTCACCAGGCTTTGCGCTGCATCACTTTTGGATAAATGCGGCAGCAGCTCGCTCACGGAGTTTCTTCTTGGTGAGTTCGGAGCCTGGAAACAATATGGTTTCCAGCATGGCATAATCCTCTGTGGTGATCTGCGAGAAGGGGATTTGCTTATTCTCTATGTCGCCCTTTGGTGGGTTTGGAGCGTGGACAAGATCGTTTACAATCTTCCAGCCATCTTCCAGGCCCGCGTTCACCTTGCGAATCCAGAGCCGGATATTGCGGTCAACATCGATATCATCATCATCTGTGTCCACATATTTCTCGCCGCGCTGTGCCTGGAGGGCTACGGCATGGGAGCAAAGATGGAAGGGGATATCCAACTCCGTGCCGTCAAGCAGGGTGGCGTGATAGACGCCCCGGTAAGGGCGGGAGGCTTTGACAAGGGCTTTCTCGATTTTTGCGTTTTCAGATCCATCTGGATTTAATTCATCTGTATGGTCTTTTTTAGACATATTTACTCTCCTTGATAATAGGAGACTGCCCATCCGATTTTTCATCGGTTTAGGCTTTGGTAAGCCTTCGGCCTATGGGCAGCGCCTACTTTCGTTTTAATATTCAGGTGATTATGAAATGGTTTTGGGGCTGCAAAAGCGTACCTTTGCAACCCAAGTTTAGCCGTGCTCAAGCGTAAGTCGCCGAACTTGTGTTTATGATGTTGGCGAACGGCCTGCTGAGTGCGGATGCGCTCGTGTGGTAGAATTCAAGTGTGGCCGTCCTCTTGCTGCCCGACAATTTCGGGGTGAACTTCTCGAACACCAGGTTTGGCAGGGTATGCCTGAGCATGAGCCTGTGATGTGAGGTTACATAGAACACATCGTTCGCAGCTCCAAGCGTGGTGCTGGAGAACGTCAGCGTCAGCCCATCCACGAAAGCCTGCTCTGCGCCGGTGATAGCCACAGCTGGCGTGCTCCATGCGCTCCATGCGCCGCCTGTGGTCTTCCGGTAGACATAGGTGTCCGGGGTGGCATTGGCGAGCTTGATCTCGTAGACCGTCAGGGCATCCGCGCCCGTGTAGACTCCGCCGACTGCCAGGGTTGCCGTTCCAGCGTTGCAGTAGTCAGCCTCTGCCTCGGCCTCGCTTGCATGGGTACTGACATAGAAGAGATCTCCCGTCAGGCCGTCCGTGGTGCTGGAGAACGTGATAGTGACGCCGTTCTCAAGGGCATCCGGGCCTGCGGTGATGTCTGCCGGCGTGCTCCATGCACTCCAATCACCGTTATCTACACGGCTCCTGAACTTGTAGGTGTCCGGGGTGCCCTGGGTGATGTAGACCTCCCAGCACTTGACGCCCGTGCCCGTATAGGAGCCCTGCGCCGTTGCTGTGGCGGTGCCCGTGTTTCCGATGGCTGCATCTATGCAGATGCCCGCAGTCCTTGAGATCTGCTGCCCATATATGCTTATGCGGGCCTTGACCAGGTTGATAAGGTCGGTGTGGCGGTCGGCGTCCGGGGTGGCATTGGTGCCAGACCTCCAGCGCTCTTCTTCCATACCGTCTGTGTCTCGGATCTCCAGGGTGAGCTTTGCGTCAGACTTGGCCGTGGTCATGATTTGAGGAGAGCCTGAGCCTGCGGCGTGCTGGCCTGCTTTACCTGGCGCGCCTGATTCCATGTTCCGGCTGAGGGAGAGCTTCAGATTCTCCCAGGTTACTCTGGCGGCGCAATTCGGCTCGCCGTATTCCAGCCTGCAACCGAGGCCCGATATCTGCTTGGCTGCTGAGGTGGCCAGGTCTATGAATGACTCGGTACCCCAATCGGTGACTGTGGTCTCCTGCTTATCAGCGCCCTTGGTGGCAAAGTCGAGGGTCAGCTCGCCTGTGTTCTTGATCTCCAGGTCGTGAGAGTCTATGACGTTCATCCTGATTTTCTGGTACCGCTCGACGTATTTTAGCCAAATCGTAAACGACTTTGCGAGGTTTTCCCAAGTAAACTCGTGATCGTATGCCGCGCTGGTGCCTAATCGGTCGTTGTCGTCTGCACCGAAGAGGGCCAGGTACAGCTCGCCCAGGCCATTACCTTCGAGGATGGGCAGCATTGGAAGGCCCATGCTATGCTCTTCCACGCCGCGCCAGGGCAGCGTCGGGAAAGGCTGACCGGCTACGGTTCGAGGATTGGAGGGCTTGACAGGGACGGGGTTTACGTCACCGCCGAGGGTTACATAGATTCCAGGAGGGGATCGGCTGGAGGGTATTACTTCCAGGGTTCCGCTCACTGATTCGATAGCTATGGCTGCGTTGCATGTACCACCGGCTTGTACTCCTGCGGTAATACTAATCACCTCTTAAGGGCATCATAGGTAGTTCACATCCGTTCAAAAAGTTCAACGAAGGGTTAAGGGAAAAAATGACAAGGAGAGATGCTTTTTTGGTTACAATCATCTATTTATCTTTAAAAAGCAATGCGTGACGCATGTGTGATGATAATAAAAAATATAGAACATGGATAATTCCGGGCAGAAATCCACCCTGCATGTCAATAACCTTTGATAATCCTCAAACCAAATCCGAAGTTGAACAAAGAGTTGAGATGTGTTGCGAGGGGGCGCAAGGATTCGATGAAGAACAACCAATGAGTTTGCATGAGGAAGTCGAGGTAACTTTTACAGTGTTGATATCGGGTCATTGCAAGCGTGATGTTGATTTCGCCAAGGCGCTCGTAAAAAAGCAACTTGATAATGTGGCAGATAATAATGGCGATACGATGGCTATGCATAAATGGGGGGTCAAGATAACTCCGATATCTGCCTGATTATTTCTGATAATACCCGTGCCCCATCAGCGTCAGCACCTTTTTGCTGAACTCCGATTCGGGGTCGTTCACGAACTTCTGCCCCAAGGGCTTGCCTGTGGTCTGAAGATAATAGCTATTGCCATCGTAATCAGTTGCCGGGATACCATTGACCACATAATGAGAAATCAGACTCGCCAGCGAATTTATCGTCGCCCTGTCGAGCGGGCTTATTATGGCGATCGTGATGGTCAGGCCGAATTTCACCCAACCAGTCCACTCGCCGCCTGGGGTCTGTTCATCGCTTCGGTATACCTCATCGAGGATAATGCAGGTTTGGGTTGAGTTCTCGTTGACATCCACGAGGGGGTTGATCAGGAGATTGCGCTCGTAGGGCTCGCACTTTCCACCACAGGCGAGGTTGATATTTGTATTTGATAGAAGATAATATTTAAGGAAGCCTATGAAATCGGCGGTATCGGTGGTCATAAGTATCTATTTATCCTTATAATAGCGATTTAGTCTAATGGCTCTTGAAGAGGTATCTATTAAGGGAGTTAGCGTCTCAGTTGATCGGGCCGGTAACATGAAATTTGATATCGATGCCGTCTTGGGTGGTAAAATTGAGATCTACGAGGATGATTTAGGCCAATTGAAGAGTAAGAAGGCAGCACCGACCTTATCAGATATTGCTATATGGGCCACCTGCAAACATGATCTGCTGACAGGTGGCAAGCATCGCGGTCTTCTGGTTCGTCTGTGAAGGCATTTATTCTCCGTTTAGTGCAGCCTGCAACTTCTCTTTTCTTATATCTCTTGCTTCTACCATCGATTCGCTTACGCCAATCTGCAATTCGTATGTAGGTGGCATTTTGGAAGTACCGTAATTCAGATATAAGCTGTAATCCGCAGAGTTGGCGAGCACTATCTTTGTCTGCCCTTCTTCGCCATCCTCTACATAGCTGTCTGCTTCCCATCGACTCTGCTCGTAGCCCGTGTCCACCCTGCAATTCTCCTGTATTTTGCCGACCATGAGATCCTTAATCTCCTCGGCTGCCTCCCTGTCGGCCTGGATGAGGGCGGCTTTGCGGGCTTCCAGGGCGGCTTTGAGTTCGGGGATATTGAAGGATATGGTTGCTTGGATGGACATAAGTATCTATTTATCCTTAGCGATTGTATTCTCTTTTGAAGAGGCACGTTTTCAGAGACGTGGGTCGCTAGTAGATTGCAGCCAAGGGATTATCTGAGATGCCGCGGCGTTGCTCGAACCCCGACACCTCTTCATTTTTACTCCCTCATCAATTCCCTTATGGCCTCGACTCCCTCGCGCGTCACCACGCCGCCCGCCAGCAGATCGCATGGAAATAGGATGAATGGGTTGCCGCCAGGATAAGCCCGGATCATTGGAGTGCTCATCAGGGCCTCTAACTTCATAGCCTGCCCGGCGATTCGCAGCGCAACGAGCTTTAGTTTGGCGATGGCCTCAATTTCTCCCAGCTCATCCGGTCCAAGGCTTTTGATATCGATTTCATGAGGGGCTATGCCCTCGTGCTGCAAAGCGGTCTTCAGGGCGAAACAGTCCCGGCACATCGATGATGAAATTAGATCGATCATTTACCTCCTTAAATATTCAGCCACGAAAAGAGCGATTAGTGTGGCCACTAGCCCCCATATCAGTTTTATTTGCAATTGCAGTCCGACAATCGTAGCATTCCGATTCGCCAATGCCAAATTGATTTTCTCTTCGACATCTTTTGCCGTCTGAAAGGTGGCGGCCTGTCTGCCAAGCTGATCGCGAAAATTGTTCATCTCATCGAGCCGCTTCTCCAACTCAAATTTGGTTTCGTGGAGAAGGGTTTCAGATTTGCGGTATTCTTCTCGAAGAGCTGCAATTTTGAGGTCGAACTTCTCATCCAGTGCCTTTAATGCGCGGTCTATGAAGGCAATGACATCAATAGTAAGCTCATTGGCGGCCATGCAGCCTCATGCCCTAAGCATGGTGATGTTCTTGGTCAGATTCATTTCCAAAGGCCGGAAGCCCTTATAGAAGGCAGTCCAATTGATGTCTTCTGAACTGCCCACATCCTGCGGCCCTATTATAGATACTATGAGTTCAGCAGCGCGTGGGAAAGCATCAGGCGGCGCGATTGGTTGTGCGGGGTCGATGGCTTCAATGATCGGCAAACCGCTTTCCGATGAAGTAACAGCATAAAGCGGCGGATCTTCTGCGATGGATGTAAGGTCTTGTGCGTCAGAAATCGAGGCGATGAGCAGAATGATGATGAAAAAGCCCATCCGCCGCATGAAGTGCCTGGTTATCTTCTCGCACGCCTCCGGGTAGTTGCATATTATGTAGATGGCAACGGCAGCCGCGAAGAGTAGCACGAAAAGGAGAATATAGGCCCAGAACATCGTCATGTTTTCGCCCCGATATGCACATAAGAGGCCCACAGAACGTAAATTACCACGCTGGCAACAGCGATGATGATTCTCTCGATCCACCAGCGGTTTTCCTGCCAGACGCCTTTTTTGCCTTTATCCGCGCTCTCCTGGGCTATTTTACACTCATTCAAAAATTGGACTGTCTTTTTAATCTCCCTCAAATCGCTTGAGATTGTGGGCAGGCTGGTGGCACAGAGCTTCAGATCCGTTGTCTCCTTCCACAGATTCTTAATCTCCTCATCATGTCCACTAGTCACCCTTTCGAGTACCATCACCCGGCCTTCCAGATCTTCGCCGTTTGCCATTGCGGCCTCACGTAAACGGCAACTGCGCCAGCTCTGCGCTCGGCCCCTCGATCTGTGGCTCTTGCGTTGGTACGACAGCCTTTACATAAGTCGTCACCCATGCATCGATCTGCGCCCGGGTCTTGTTCGGGTAGTTCCTGATAGCATAGCACCAGTAGAGTGGGAAGAGCCCGCGATGCTTGCCGCCAGTCAGCACTCCATAGGCGAGTTGGTCCCTTCTACAGGCCGCGTGGAGCACATGGTTCATGCTCTCGACGGGCACGGCCACCTTTTGCCCTATCCCAGATCCAGATTTACCGATCGTGTAGGGCAGCGGGCCGGGGATACACTGCGGCTGCTCGATCCTGATGGCTTTTTTGCTGCCCTTGCTCGCCACCATCGAGCGAGATGTTCCGGTGCCTGAATAGCAATTGCCCAGGAGCACGTCGCAGGTCACGCCTTCGGGTTTCATGGCGAGTATTGCCTGGATCTCATAGTCTGCAATCAGGTTCGCGCCCGTCTGTGGGTTGATGTCTGAGGGACAAATGCACTCCGCGCGCCCGTAAGGCCCATTGAACCAGGAGCCGTGCCCGAAGAAGCCGAAGAAGATGGAGTCTCCTGAAACGGCCTGCGTTACCAGGCTGGTAAGGCTCGCCAGGATGTTTGCCCGCGTGGCGTAGGCGTCGGTTTGGCTGCTGATCGAAAAGCCCTTTGGGATGAGGGTATTCTGGAGGTCTGCCAAATCCTCTAGGGGGTTCAGCAGATCGTAGGGATCTGGATAATTGTTTATTGCTGCAATGTAGGCCCGCCGTGTCACGTTTTCAACTCCTTATTTTCGATATCTGGTAGGTTATTATTCTTGGACGAAAAAGGGACTATGGCGGGCCATGTCTGCGATGCTGTATCCATCGTGGGCACCCCGCTTCAATTCTGCTTTTGCATTTCTGCCATGAACTTCTGCAGTTGCTCGCCAGATAGGCCTGCCACCGTTGCGGCCTGGGCGGCCTTGTTGAGAAGCTCCTGTGCAACCTGGACATCTGTTTTCAGGTCTTCGGCTGTGAACATCTGTCCGCTGGCGACATCCTGCGCCACCTTGGATTTTTTGAAGACCAGCTTTGCGCCGTCTCCGGTCATACGGGCAACGCCCACGAGCGCGAAAAGAAATGCTGCAATACCTGCCACTTGCGCGGCGGTTAGATCCACCACACCGAAGACAGAGAGGAGAGAAGCTAATGCACCGACCAGAGCGGCCAGTTCTGTCTGTGACTGCCAGGGGTTCTTATCAGCGACCACTCGACCAGGTACGATGCTTGCCTTTGGTTCGCCCACGATAGCGGGCACGATTATTGGCACCTGTCCGGCCATCTATTCCACCTCTTCAGCCGCGCCCGCGCGCAAGAGCATTGCAGCCACTTCATCCTCGACTGTCTCGACGTTTCCAGCGATGTGCCGCGTTCCCTCGCCGCCTGCATCGCCAATGAACCAGGATTTAAGAATCTTAACTTTCTTCATCTTTGCGCCCCCGCGCGGTTTTGTTTTTTTCCCGTCCGTTTACCATTTCTCGCACAACTTCAGGCGTCGCTTGAATTGGTTCCATCTATTCCACCTCAACACCGAATGATGGTGCTGGCAACAGAAGGCTTGCCGTATGGCTTACTAACTTCCACGCCGCCGCCTTTGGCATACCAGAAGAGCCTCTGCTTTGCCAGGGCCGCCATGCCGTTGGTGCCGTACTTCTTTTGCCATTCGTCCGGAGTGAGACCATTATCCTGAATGTCGCCGTCCGATTCCCCTATGAGGATACCACGGCCTGCATTTTCATCCTGGATGTACTTGATTGTCTCTACATCCATCTGAACACCGATAATGCGGTCGAGCACGTCCTTGGGGATAGGTTGGCCTTTATCCCAATCGTAGATGCCGAATCCTGGTCCGGGCTTATTCCAGACGAGGCCGACCACGAGTTCCAGAATATCAGTGAAGCCGCTGGCGATATAGACGCCGTTGGGCATCCTCTGAACCGTTGCGGGAAACTTACAAATTCCATCTACATCCAGCCAACCTTCGCCTGTGTCCGGCTGATCGGCAAATTGGTTTGTATTCCCACAGTTCGGGCAGGTCCAACTGCCGCAGGTGGTGCAGTCGGGTATATCCGACTCCGTTTTGCATTTAAGGCATGTTTGATTTGTCATTTACATTCTCCTTGGAGCCCCTCGGGCGGTGTTCCTCCGCCGTCATAGAGGGGTGATTTTCAAAGGTACAAAACCGAAAATAGGTAAGCTTTTGTTATCGGGTCCAGCCGCGCGCGATATTGCGCCACGGTGTAATCCTTGCCGTTCGTTGGGTCGAGATAATTCGCCCTGTCGAACCTGATAACGTCGCCTTCCAGGATGCTCGAATCTATGATTTCGACTGAGGCATCCGTGGTGCTCTCATCCTGCCAGACTTTCGTGTAGTCCCGCCACTTGATATCTATCGGGGCTGTGGTCTCGTGCCGGATGGTTGCCCCGTTTGTGGTCAGGCAGGTTATGGTAATGGTGCCGGTCGGACAGGTGCAGGTAATCGAGCTGGGCGTGGTGTCAAAGGACTTGCTGCCCACCCTCAAGACGTTGGCTGTGAGCGTGACGGTCTCGACCTGTGCCACTCCTGCCAGGGTGCCGGTGACTACAACGGTCCCTGAGCTGGTGGCCTTGTAGTTCAGCTTATAGGTTCCTGTTGGGGCGGTGGTTATGGGCGTCAGGGGGTTCGCCACCACGCTGGAGATTAGCATCCAATCGGCATAAGTGACCTTGAGGGCTTTGTGAACCAGATGAGAGGCTATGATGCTGGCGAAGTCGCCCGCCCCTAAATATTCGAATGCGGGGGTTGCTGCTGCGCTTGTTCCAGTTCCCGTTCCGCCGCTCATGCCGCCACCACTTCAATGTCTGGATCAACGAAATTTTCTCCGGCCTTTTTTCGCCAGATGTAAACGGTGCCGGCATCGAGCATGAATGTAACAATTCCGTACTGATTTGTTCTGCCCGAAGCAATCACATTCACGCCCGCTGCATCCGTTGTGGCCCAAATATCAGCATCAGCAATTGGCAGGTGCGTGTTTGCGTTTGTGAGTGTATAGGTCCACACAATGCCACCCGCCCCAAGGGTAGCCCTGGTAGAGACTGCGACATCGAGCTTGGTACTGTGCGCGTCGATCTCCTGTCGGACCTCTGCCGCTGTGGGTGGGACGGTTGCCAGCGCGAAGCCTGCCTTGTCCGTCAGGGCTCTGGTTGCATACTCCCACACGTTCTGAGCGGTCAGAGCCGAGGTGAGAGCATAGCCGGACTTGTCGTCATTGGTTCCGACTGTGACTTTTCCAGCCGATGATATAAGCAGGCTTGCAAAATTGCTTGGGAATGTCTGCAATAGAGAGAATCCGGTCTTATCAGCCACCACGGCATCTTCGATCGGTATATCATCTATTCCAGGCCGACCGCCAACAACTACAAAATCATCCACAATCCCTTTGCCCGCAACGGCGTTCACGGCTGCCGCTACCGATATTTGCACCTGATCCCCTGCAGAATAGGCCGGGATAGTGCCGGTAATCTTGTATCTACCGGTGTCGATCTTTGCAACTGTGAGTACGAAGCTTGCGTCATCGGTGCCGTTCCTTGTGGCTGTGGCTACGGGCAGCGTATCGGCATCTGTGGCGACCATTGTGTCAGCCCTGGATGTAATGAACATTCCATAATAAGCCCCGCCTGCTTTCAGTAGCTTCATGCTCGCCTCACAATTGAACTTCCCACGATCGGACCACCGCCTCCGCCAATGTCAATCTGATCAATCATCAATCCCAGTTCGAATTGTCTTGTTGTGGTTTGGGTCCACGATAATTCTGTGTTTGGAGTACCATTGCATGTAGTAGCATGATCATTTACACCCAATGGAAAGGGCGACAAACCGGAAAGAGCGCCATCATCCGCTACCTCAATGGCATACATAGTTATTTGCGTAGCTGTGGTTGCCTTCAACACAAAGCGATAAAATGTGTCTTTCTCCAGAATTCGCGGAGTTGAAAATTGAACAAATCTGACGCCGTATGCTGTACTGGCTCTTATGGTTGGACTAAGGGCCACGGTTTCAAGGGCAGTTACACCATCCGAATCGAAAAGAATGGCTGAGCAATCACCATCTACATCTACAGTAATCCAAAATCCAAGTGCTCTTGCGCGGAAGGGCAACTTAATTCGATTTCCACGAGTATTCGGATTCGTGGATGCTGAAAACCCCTGCGCGGAGGCTGGATAACAGCAAGGATAACAGCCTATTGCTGCAATAATTCCAGTATCATATTCTAAGGTTAATGCAGGAACGAATTTTTGCTTTGTCCACGCGCCGGAAGCGTAAGTAGCGCAATATGGGAAATCGTTTAGTATCACGTTTCCTATGGCGTAAACAACTACCATATTTCCATTCACGTAATCATTATTGATTCGCATGGCCACAATATCCCCCTTAGTAACGGAGATACCGCTTGAGCCGTTTATTGGAATCCAAAAGAAAGAATTATCATCTGTGTCCACCAATGCTACTGATGCCGTTGCATTCGCGGCATAAAGATTGCCTGTAGGAAACCCCGTTGACGGATCAACAGTTTCTAATCTTATCAATAAATCATCCGCTACTGTTACGGTTCCTGTTCGGACAAGGACTTTTTTTAATATCCCGCTCCGAGGAACTTGGAACATCATGGCCGCACTCATGCTCGCGGCATTGAATGTGATAGTCTGCGCTCCTAGAATGGCATTCGGAATTTCTGGTATAGGCAATGGAGCACCAAAATCGGCCATCATTTTCGATTGTCCTCAGTAATGCCTGTGATGCCGGAAAGTCTCTGGCTGGATGTCGCTTATGAGTTGCCGTGGCGGGAAGTGGCCTTTTCTCGAATCCCTGATCACATAATCCTTTGATCGGAGTTCGGCTGCAGAGGGTACTGTAAAGCTGCTTTGCCCTCTGTTGTGGGCTTCCAGGAGATCTTCTGCCAGGGTCTTGAAATGCTGGAAGAGCTGGTCAAGCTGGGCGCTTTCCTCCCCGCTGGATTGCGTTACCTGAATCGCATATTTGGCTTTTATGGCGTTGGCTGCATGGCTGGCGGCTAGGAGATTTGCGCCATAAGTGACGATGAAATAGGCAACCTCAGCATCCTGAAGAAGGGGGGCGGTGGTGCTTGTATCCCCGATTGCAAGACGAAGAGCGTCCGAGGTTGACGTGGCCGGATTGCTGCCGTAAGCCATGAGATCACCTGTAGATTATATAGACCGTTGCCGCTTTCCACGCCGTGCCGCCTGTGGTGGATACCGTCAGAGCGCCCATAAGTGGATAGCCCGAATAGGCATCTGTAGACGCGCCGATCTTCACGCCCGGAACTCTGGTTGAGTTGCCCGCCGTTACGTTGTAGCTATCGATGGTCTGCAGAAAGGCATCTTTGACCGTGATGGTGTTGGTCCCTGCGGTGAAGTTGCCCTTGGCATAGACCAGGCCCAGGAGTTCGCCGTAAAGTTCGCCTGTGGTTCCGGAGAATGCGCCTGTGCCACTGTTTTGAATGTCCACCTTTTCGACCTTGTAGCCCTGATAGCGTTTCTCCTCGACATAATACGAGGTTGCACCGGCTATGCAAGCCAGCATGGCTATTATTAGGAGAGATACTATAATTTTTTTAAGCATAAAATCACCAGTTTATTATAAAAAATAAAATGTATGCTCAAACTCTCTGGTATTGAACCGTGATGGAGAGCCCAGCAAGTGTCGTTTGCGTTCCGTTGAAATCTGCATACAGATGTTGGTTTGCAGCCAGCGAAGTTGCGCCCGTTGAGGCGTTGAGTGTAGGTGCCTGCTTTGTTCTCGCCGTCCCGTTCAGATACATCGTGGCATTATGAAGAGCCACAGCGGACGCGGCACCGTCTGATGCTTTATAGATAAGCACCGATCCAGTGTTGGGGAATGCAGTGTTTTGGGCCGTTGTATGCTCTTCATTGATGCTCAATACCTTGCACGCGAAGGGGGCAACCCAGAACGGAGTGTCAACCGGGGCGCTCAGAATGTTCAATGTGGTGGTATATGTCTGAGATATGATTTTGTCGCCCACAGTCAGACCATCCGCAGAGGTGACGGTCACTGTCGAGTTTGAGGTTATACTTTGCCCCGTTAATGCACCTCCGACCTTCGCCGTGCTGGTGGTCGTAACTGCACCGCCGATGTTTGCCTTACCTGATGCCGCAAGCGTTGTAACCGTTGTGGCGTTCAGCGCACTCGTATTTGAGACGTAAAGCGAGTCATCCACCCAGAGGCCATCATCAATCTTGCCGTTGCTTATGGTCGTGCCGGCTGAAACAGTACCCGTCGCGGTTATGTTTCCGTCGAACGTAGCATCCTGGTTGATTGTCTTCGACCAGTTGATCCCGGTGTCAGGATCGAGCAGAGCGGAAGCGGAGCCTATCAGCAAGAGCGGCAACAGAAGATAAATCAATTTCATTGAAGATCACCACTTATAATTTGCCAGGACTTCCGCGTCCGAGTCGTAAGTCGTCACAGTCGTTACCGTTCTGCCCGAGATTGCGTACTGGCCCGCGCCTGTTCCAGGTTTCAGCAGGAGCCCATTTATGAAGAACTCCAGAGTACCCGACTTTGGTGTGTGGGCTAACGTGAACGTGGTTCCTGAGCCTGTCGGAGTCTCGCCGGTTATTTGGCGAGTTCCCGCCGTCAGTAAAGAAGGTTGAGGGATCATTTTCAACCCTCTTTAGGTTATAGCGCACTCAACGAAGCCGTTCACATCATAGAAGGCCATCCCCACGTCCTGGAAGAGATGGATCTCGTAGTTGTTGATGGCCTTGCGCGGGTAGTCGGTATCGATGACTATGCCCTGCGCCTGCACCAACTGCGCGGCGTCCTTGTTCTTGCTCACCAGATAGACATATCCGGCTGCCACCTGCTCATTGACGATAGCCCAGGATGTAATGGGCTCTGTGATAGTCCGGCCCAGCAGAGGAGCAACAGAGGCCGATATGGGCGTACTGTTGTCGTTGTACGGGTCCTTCTGGTCGAGCGCATCCAGGGAAGCGGCATTGCCCACCAGGTAGAGGTTGCGCTTGTTGGCCCTGTACTTGCTATCGAGTAGACCCCTCATGGCGCGAACATCCTCATAGATGTCTCTGCCGTCTGCATCAACTGTGAGCCATGCACCGTTGTTGTTGTAGGTACCGGCTGAGGCGGCAATCTTGCCGTTCTTGTTGGCCCTGGCGGCTGTGACCAGGCCGGTGATGTTGTTCACGCTGCGGCCATTGACAAAGACCTTGTCTTCACCTCGGAAGATGTGAGCAATGCAAGCCTCCACATAACGAGACTGGAGCTGTGGGTCTTTTCGCAGGTCGTCGCCGTTGATATCGAAGTTGTCAGACCACCTATAGATAGTGGCCTTCTCGCTTCCTGCACCCATCGAGACCTGAGAGCCGGGAGACTTCTTTGCGCCGGGCACTACGTCCTTGCCGGAGAAGTCGATCTTGGTTATCTCGAACTGCTCGGTTGTCGGGTCCACGGTGTCGATGGCGCAGACGGTCCTGGCGAGCTGATTGTCGAGGTTGGCATTATACCAGAGCTTCACGAAATCGTACAAGCGCACGATAAACTGGTCTGGTATTACGCCGCTATAGTTTAGAACATCGGTAGACATCTTATTTCACCACCTTTACGAGGCAGTTGTATATGCGTTGGACCAGGTCATGATCGGTTCCGAGTGCCACGGTTGCGGGGAGTTCAAGAGTTATGACGGTTGCTGTGAGGTCTGCAACTCTGTTTACCTGGCAACCCAGAGAGGCTCCAGTGTCTTCCAGCAGTATGTAGTCACCGACCGCAATGCCCATAGTGGCGATGTCGGTGCCGCTCATGGTAATTGTGGAGTCTCCGACGCTTACCGCGCTGGCAGGAACCTTATAGCTCCTTGCGCCCATGTCCACGGATTCGAGGGCCTTGGCGACGGTGGCAACGGTGAAGATGGTTCCCTGTTGAGTGCCAGCTTCTTCGAGCAGGCCATGCGGGCCGGGGGTGCCATCTCCGAGGACTGCCACTTCCAGGAAGTCGCCCACATCGATATCATAATCTGCGCCGTTAGGGATAACCAGGGCGTTGGCATAGCCGTCTATGATGTCCACGGGCTCGTATTGCCCCAGGAAGCCATCATAGGCCCCTTTGGGCACGAACTCGCGGTTTCCGGCAAAGCCCAGGATGCTTGTCTCTGCTTCTGCGCCTTTTACGGTTTCGGAGCCGGGGGTTGCGGAACTGAAGGCTAATGCACCGCCGATGGGAATTCTTGAGGCGGCGGGATAATTAACGACGCGAACACTTGCGCCGGGAACTGCTACTTTTCTAGGAACGACCATTTGTAATCACCTCTTCTCCATCAGGGGTTTGTTTGCATTCGCCTGTGCAGTTGCGATGATGTCGGACGCGCCCGAGTTCAGGATCTTCCCCGTGAAGTCCCTTTTTTCGACGATGGCAACTTTTACCTCCGGGTGGTTCGCAAGCCAGACATCCCGGCCCAGCGGATCGGCGGAGGCGGCATTCCAAGCTTTCTCAAACTCGTCATCCGCCTTGCCGGTGGGCTGGTGAGCTGCGTTGAGGTGCTTGGCGAAGGCGGCTTTCTGCGTGGCCAGCTTGGCGGCTTCCTGTTCAGCCTTAAAGGATTTGATGTCGGGGAGCGCGGCGTTGACCTGCTTGATGGACTCCTGCAGTTCCTTGAACTCAGGAACCTCGGCCAATTTAATCACCGAAGCTTCGTTCTTCTGCTTTTCCAAGGCGGCCACCCTATCAGGCAGATCGCCCAATCCTTCCTTAACGGCTGCCTTAACGGCTGTTTTGACAGTCTCGTTGAGGATTTTCTTCAGTTCTGATTCATCCATAGTATCAATATCTCCAGATTCGGATTGATTCATTAACTTTCGAGGGCACTTCTTCACTTTGCCATTGATTAATCGCAGTACATCGTCGCTTTCTTCTACAACTGCGGAATTTTGGAATGGCCCACAACCCTGCTCGCGCGTACATGCGCCTTTTGTGCCGTCAAACATCGTCGCATATTCTGTAATGATTAAATTTCCAACTTCAACGGCCTCGTACGGTTTGCCGTCGAATTCTCCGCTTTCGTCTTTGATTTCTGTAAAATAGCCAATACTGCCATCAGGATACTGTTTGTTGCGGATCTTCTGAAGCTCATCCGCGTTGAGGTGCTTCTTATAATAGCGAGTGTAGCCGAAGATGTCCCTCTTGTCGTCCCTGGCTTGTACGCTTACGGCGTGACCTAGCCACCTGTCGCTTGGCCTCAGAGTGTCGGTGCTGATGTGTTGCGGTGTGGCTGATGCGCCTAAGAATCGGGCGACGTTGGCTTTCAGAGTTTCATAGACTTTCTTGGTTGGGCGGCCATTGGAGCCTATGAAAACCCCCTCTTTAGCGAAAACTGTAGGGGCATCTATGTATTCATCGGTTTCAATGTAATCGCCGTCTATGAAGGCCGCGTTCTCGGACTTGACGAACTCGCCTTCTGCCATCATGCCGCCCCTGCCCCGGAGCTGCCCGCCGGCGCTGCCCCTGGCCTGCAAGTGGATCTCGTCTTTGATTTGAGACCAGATACCAGGATGACTTTTGAGCAGATCCCAAACTTTCTTGAGATATTCGTGTGTGGGCTCGCCGCTTGCGTTTGCTGCTTTCAAAGCGGCCAATCTTTCGCTGGCGGTCTCGAATCCTTTTGATGATGGATCATAAAAAGAAAGTTCGACGTGATGCTCATCGAGCCAAGCTTTGGCCTGTTCTTCTGAGAAAACAGACGGGTCGAATTCGTAACTGGTTAATTTCAATTGCCCTTCATAGTTGACTGTGAAGACTGCCCAAACTCCCTTTTCAACGGGATTCCTGGTTTTGCTCTCTTTATATGTTTGGACTCGGGCAACGTGATAATTCAACTCCTCGTTCAGTGCGGCGTCCATGTGCTTGCTTATTTCGATGGCCTGCCCCTGCTTCTCGGCCTTGGCTCTGGCGGCTTTCTTGCCTTCATCACTGCCATCGTGGACATAGCACATGCCTTCGGGACCATAGGAAAAACCGTCCTTGCCACCTGATTGGCATTCTTGAATTGGCATATTATCTCCAGAAGAGTTTTGAGATTTCCCCAGATTGCTTACCGCCTTTTCGGCGGTTTTGACATAAGTTAAAACGTCCTCAGGCAATTTGTCACCATATCCGTTTTTATACGCCGAATAGCTTTCAGCAAATGCCTCGGCGGAATCCATCGAGGCTAAATTACCCAATAGGTCTTTGCCCTCTATGGTTTTCTGCCAGCTTTCCGGACCTTTATAAGCAAAGTATTTCTCCTCTATAGGTTCAAAATTGTTCGTGTAAATTGTCAGAACACCATGCCCCACCTCATGATCAATTATGGCGTTCACATAATTTTGAACTGATTTGTCATCTGCAACTGTCGAGCCGTTGTTTTTATCTAACGCTATTTTTCCCGCCAAATCAAATTCACCGGCTTTCGCATCGGCTAGTATCGGCGAAAGACCTTCTGTTGCGGATTTACCATAACCATGAAATTCATTTATTGACACTTGGTTGTTATTGCCCGAATAATGCCCTTCGTGCATCAGCGTTTCAAACTTCAGAGTCATGTCTTGCCCGAGTTCCGCGTTTCGGGTTCCAAGGTGATCGGCTGCGGCAGTTGCTACCTTCTCCATATCAGGAAGGCTTTTGTCAAATTCCACTTTGGCCCTATTACCTCCCTTCCCGCCACTCCCTTCTGCAAACCGGCCTAGTTCATCATGATTCTCATTAAAGTTGAATTGCTTCAACAGCGAATTGCAGACTCTAACAGTTATCGCATCAGCCAGCGCAGAAGAATTGTTCATCTTATTCTCGATCACTTTTCGGCCCGTGGGCTTGTGCGTCTTGGGGTCGATCTCGAAGACCTCTTTATAGGACGGCATCAGCTCTTGGATTTTCTCATAATCGTCAAAGGCATACTTGGGCTTGTAGAACTGCGCGTCATTGACCGGCCCATAATAGCTGTCCACCGCCTGCCAGCCCTCACCCTTGGGATCCTGCACCAGTACCCACATGTGCCCCTGTCCGCCATCCGCCTTCGGGTCATAGGCATACTTTACTTTCTTGCCTGCTGCTGCTAGGGATTGGCCGACCTTTGCCGAGCCGTCGTAGCACTGGCCGAGCGGGGCGACGGGGAAGGATAGGCTTGGCAGCTTGGGCTTTTCTGCAGCAGGAGAGAAGGATTTACCGACAGCCACGCCGCCGCCTGCGTCCGAGAATTGGCCGTTATCATCATGGTAGGGGTTGGGCATGGCGACACCGTGGGCTAAGAGGCTAACGATTATCACGATAGACTTATATAGCATCAACTAAATCTATATAGATCTGATGGAAAACAATATTTTCCGGTTCCGGGCTTATCAGCCGTTCCGAGAAGGTAAGCAGGCCACGCTCACCGACTTCCTGCCCGCCCCTGGACCTTTGCGAGCCATGCCTACTTTGATGCAGGAGAGGGCGAGGGCTTAGATCCTCTGCCTAGAAAATCTAAAGTGCGGTCTATATGCATCCGCGCGATCTTCATTTGCTTGAGTGTCCCATCGGGGGAAGATAATACCGAGGGAGAAAGACCAACAACGATTTCGCGGCCATCTTCTAATGGCAAAGTTACCCTGTCAATATTCAATTCAGATATCATAAAACCCCTTTATGCTGCCTGCTGCGCTGTGGTGGCCAACAGATCGGCCTCTTTCTTCTTCTGCGCCTGCGCTGCCTGCTCTTCTGGTGGCACTGGCAAGCCCTGCGCCCCGGTCTCCGGTGGCTGCACGACAGGCTCGCCGGGGAGTTTTCCGCGCCGCAGAGCGTTCTGTTCTTCGAAGAGTTGTGTTAATTGCGCTGGCGTGTAGGGATCTTTGCCCATATCGGCCCGGTAATCGTTGACTGTTGCGGCCCCTTGGGCAAAGATTGCGGTGGCCTTATCCTGTTCGGCCTTCTGGTCTTTGGGTGCCCATGAAACGAAGTCGGACCAAATAATTAAATCAAATCCGTTGAGATCGAGGAATAACTTTTGCCAGATTTCTTCGCAGAACGGATTGCCCACCACTTCCTGGTGGCCTGATATCACACCATCGAGAAGAACTTTGCCAGGCGCAGCCGAAACGCTGACCGCCTGTGCTAATTGCTCAGTTATGCCTTTGGCGAAGAAGTGATTTAGGATTATCTGCTCGATGAACTTCTCGACCGCCATCGGGTCAAGAGCTATAGGAATGTTAGGGTACTTGAAATGAGTGCCGGGAAGTGCTACCTCGGCCTGGTTGCTTGATTGGCCCACCACCATATTATTGCAGTAGTCCACCAGGGTTTGATAGCCGCCTGTAATCTCGACACCTGCGCCCTTCATCTGCGCCAGGGCTGCACCGTCTATCTCAGCCACCTCTTTGGGTGTCCCTATTCGCTGCATCGCTAACCGGAAATCATGCCTCGATTGCTTTAGGAACTCGATGGTCGATATCACCGAGTGCATGAGACTCGTATTATTTGGGACACCTTTATCCTCGATGAAGAGTACCTGATCGGCAGGTATTTCTGTAGGCTCCTTGAGAGTGTCCGTATTCTGGAAGAAATGGACTTCAGCCTCTTGGGTGTCGAAGACTATGCCTTTTAAAAGCTCGTCTGCTTGGTAGCGCGTGGTTTGCGAGGCCAGCGTGGTCGGGGTCTTGTTGAATGACTGCGCCGGGAGATGCTGCAGGCGCGGAACATAGAGGTTGCCCTTCTCCAAGCGCGTTACCACTTCCCAGGGGGATTGCCGATATCCGAGGACTTCTAACGAAGTCATTCGCATACAGTCGAGAGTATTACAATTTTTATGCCGACCTATGCGGGCAAAGCTCTTGTCAATTTGCTTGATCTGCTTCATGGCCTCGTCGATCTGATTTTGCTTAGTGTCATCCTCCGGGCCATCGATGCTTTCCAGCTTAAAATTCATCCCACCCAGGCAAAGGCGGTTATGGAAGCTAAGGGATGAGAAGATGATTGGCACCTTATAGGCGTCCGCTATGACTTCCGGGGTAATATTTCTATCTATATATCTATAAGGTGTTGAATATATTACCACCGGCGCGCCGACCATCTGAGGTTCTTTGGCGTTTTGCTGCTTCTCAAAAAGCTTGCCACCTATTGCTCTGTGAATTTGTGCCATGAAACCTCAAAAATTGGAATTAAAATATCTTGGGAGCTGTGCCGTAAGAACGGGCCATCGGTGTTGTGGAGAATGTAAGGGTCGTTGCCTGTTTTGGCTCAATCAGCAGATTAGAGACAATCATTTCCGTGGCGTCTGGCCCATCATCATGCATCTTGCCGCCGGGCCTGAATGCCTTGAATTGGCTTGGTAGAATGGGGTACTCACTGTTATGATCATTCCTGAAGAGTAGAGTGCCGTTCTCGTAATGAGGCTGCATAGACCTTATGCGGGCCTCTTTGTTGGCAGTATTCCAGATAAAGGCAAAGGGAACCGTCACGCCTTCTTTTACCATGCCTTCCCGCAGGTTCTTCTCAAATAGGCTCATGCCCTCCGCGCCTTTTGCGTGGCCAAGGGAGTTGGCCTCGATCCAGAACTTCGCAGGGTGGTAAAGCTTCTGAAATTCTATGATCTTCTCGATGGTCTTGCTCTGGTTTTCTACAGCCATGTGGCAGGCCCATATAAGCAGCCGGCCATCTTTCAACTTGATAATAACGACTATCGCTGCAAAGTCTGCGCCGCCCTCCGAGGGATCACAGGCTGCAAAAACCTCACAGTCCCTTAGGTCCGGGTCTTTCTTAAAATCAGGATTCTTAACTTGGTAGACCTTTGGCTCGAAGAATATGCCGCCGCTTTCGGTGATGGTCCAATCGCCGTGTCGTAGCTGCTCGCGCGTGACATAATCAAGCTTTTCGAGCGCCTTTTCGTATTCGGCCTGATCGACGTGTGGATTATCATCCAGCTTTGCGCCTATGAAGGGCCTTGACGGATCGCCGCCCTTGTCGATATTGAAACGGGCCTTTACCCACTCATGGCCCACGCCCCCCGGATTGCTGGCAGAGCGCATCCTGAGCGGGATGTCTATGTCTTTCAGCCGGCGCAGACGGGAAAAGAGATATGAGTATTGCGTCTCATAAAACTGAGTTAATTCATCGAAGCCTATAAACTGAAACTCTGCCGACTGATAACGGTATTTGTCTTGCTCACTTTCCAAGTATCCGAATGTAAGCGTTGCACCGCTTGGGAACGTCCACTTATGGCCGCTGCTGTTCCAACGGGCATCTGTTTGAGTGAGCCACTTAAGGCTTCTATCCATTATGGCGCCGTCGAGCGCCAGATCTGCATAGGTACGCCGGAGAATAAGGGCCGCGTATCCGGGAACCCAGGCGTATTGCAGGCCGGCCATGAGGATGGCATCACTCTTGCCGCCCGCAGCCGCCCCGCCGTAGAGGACCTCAAGTTCCGGTCTGAGAAGAAATTCAGTTTGCCTTTGTGTCGGTTTGTGGATGCAATACGGGTTATCCAGGATTGTCTCGCCCAGAAATTGGATCTGCGCCTCGGTTAGCTCCATCTTCTAAGCTCTCGAAATAGTTTTTGTAGCGGGCCAACCGCTGTTTGGGGGTTTCGATTGTCAGGTTTAAATCCATGTGCATGGGATTCTTCGGGTCGCCCGAGTGCTCGACCTTATCGACCATTCCACCGTAATTCTTCATCCAGAAGATCATGAGCGCTACGTTGCCGTTGATGAATTTGTGCTTGACATTCGTATGCGCTCCGTTCGGCCCGGTCCGTTCAGGATCTTCCTCTTTCTGGTCGCAGTAAGGGCAGCTAGCCCGGAACTCTCCTTCTTTTATCTTCTGGCAGTCCAGGCAGATGGTCATACGCCGGTCCATCATGGCCCGGTACATGGCGCGCCTGGCATTGGCCACGCCCTTGGAGTAGTTGCCGTTGACCGCATCTTGCAGGGCTACATCGTCCTGCAGGCGGTTATTGAACTGAGATTTGGATATGCCGAGAGCGTTGGCAATCTCCTCATGCGTGCATTGCGCGGCGGACATGAGGCCGACCACATCATAATTTAAGGGGCCCTCGCCGGTGAGCAGGATTTCCATAAGGCGGGTGTCCCACTTGAGACGGCGGCTGAACTGCTCCTCGGATAGATCGACCTTCTTGGCAATATCCTTCTGGGTCCAGCCTTCTGCGGCCAGGGCGGCGATGAGGTCATAGTCCAATTCGACGCGCTTTTTGCCCGTGCCCTTGGGGCGGCCTGGCTTCTTCTTGGGCTGTTCTGGTTCTGGCATGAATTTATTCCTTTTATTGTAGCCTTGGAATTGATATTATTATTGGATTTCGGGAATTATCAGATAATTAATTTGGGGTTTTTAGGGTATTTTCAGAGAATTAATTAGGCTTTCTCGGAGGTTAATTCAAGGGTATAAGGAGATAATTCGAATTTGCATAGATTAATTTGGGATTAATTGACTGAAAAAGAGATTTAATTTTGGGATAATGGCGCTATTTATCGATTTTAATCTTCGCGTTTGCCCACCGGATTATTGCATAAGCTAGTTGTGGAAAAGGGCCGAAGGCGAACATGACCATGAATAATATTAGATATGCTATTATTCCGAGATGGGCAAAGAATTCATCCATCTTAATCCTCCTCATATTTCTCGCACACATAATGCGGGCTCGTATATCTCAACCGACGAGTACAAAACCCATATCCAGTGTCGCAGCAATCCCCGAGCCAGTGGTCACACCAGCCGCAACAGTGCTTATCGGCGATGATGGGCGTGGAACGGGCAGTAAGCTCGATGAGGCGCTGCATGGCGGCATCAGCGGGTGTAATTATCTCACCCTGAACCACGCGCCGCAAGAGCTACAGAGCCATTCCCAGAGGTCGTTTGGATGGGTCAATTCATCCTTGCCGCACATCGGGCAGAACTTGACCTTCGCAAAGTCGGCCTCCCGGACGAACCAGGGCTTCACGGAGCCACCACACACGAGCGCGCGGGCATCAGTAGCCCTCCGCTTTCAGGAAAGCCTCAAGCGCCTCGTTGATAACCAAGGATAGGCCGGGAGTACGCACTTTTTCGCCACCTCCGCCCCTTTTTTCTGCGATGAAACGCCTCAGCCTTTCTTGGCGAGCCAACGGAATGGTGCAGGCCACCCTTTCAGGATTAAGGGGGGGCATTTAGGCCCCCATCTGGAATTCGTCCCTGGCAGCAGATAGCCAGCCTTCGTTTAGATGGCCTTCGAGGATCGCGTAGCTTCTGGCTTGCTTTCTGCCTGCATTCAACTCATAGCTTCCTTTTGGAATGCTTGGGAAGTAGCTGCCATCCTTGCGATTGATATACGCATGGCTCATCAATTCGCCTGATTGCTTATTGATGAAATAAGCATTATCAGGGTTCGCGTGGGCTCGCAGCTCTCGCATGATTATCTTGAGAGCATCCTTTGAGGGCTTTGCTATATGGCCTTCGCAGAATTGCGCAGGAGTCTTGATAGCTTCCTCTTCCTGTTGCCTGTCGCTTGTGTAGCGAACGACTTTCTTGCAGACTTCGCATAGCGTTCTTATTGTCATAATACCTTATTAGTACTAGCATCCTATTTAAGCTTATTGGTACTTAAAAGCATTTCGATGTGTTTATAAGTACCAATAACTATATATGCTTACAAGTACTAGTAGGGTATATGCGAGTAAGACCTCGCAGGAGAATAACCATGACTGTATTCATCGCCAACAAATCAATGAATGTATCGAGAGCTGCAAAGCTCATCAAGGCCAATGGCGCTAATATGATCTTCCCCAAAGGCATCGCAGGCGAACTCGTTCGCTTCGTCGCCAGGGACTTTATGGGCCTCGAAGACAAAGTTTGGGGCGCTTGCGCGATCAGCGAATTCAGCCAAATCAATGATGCTCTGAGGGCGATCTAAAATGCCCTCCATCCCCAACCTCGCAGATATGCCCACTGAGGCCCTTGAGGCCCTGGAGAGCAGCATCCTCGCAGAGCTGCAGAGCAGGGAGATTGATCGAGATGAGTACCAAGCCCCTGGATGGATCTGAGATGTTCCACGAGGATGAATTGTACATAGGGTTGCAGATGGTGGTGAAGGAGAACGTAATCGAGAAGGCAATATTGAGTTGTTTCATCCCTGATGAGGGATTGGTCACATACACCATACTAGCCCCTGGATGGATGATCTGAATGAATCTCTCCCAACCAGGCCACGAGGAGTTCATGCACCTCCCAAAATCCCAAAGGGAGCGCGCCTACCTGGCTGTGAGGGCTCGCGTGGGGCCTTCAGGGCTCGTTCGTGTCTCAGAAATGCTATATGTGTTAAGGGAGATGAGTTGAATGGAGACGATCCAGAATTATCCATATTCCTTTTGGGTGAGGGGGCAGACGCAAGCCCAAAGGGATCGCCAGGCGCGAATCGATTTCCTGGCAGATATCGCGTATGACCTCGCGCGTGAGCGAGAGATGACAGATTACGATCCTGTGGATTAGGATCGAATAATATTTATTTAATAATAATAGCAAATATAAGGAGATGAAAAGGTATGAAAGTAGTAATCGATAGCAGCGACAAAATGCGTGATGCTTGGGCATCGCTGGTACCAGCACTGGCCAGCAGGAAAGTACCTGATTTAGGAGCAGATGAATCGATCTATGGCCCCTTCAGCATACTCTGAGGTATCAGACAGCTTCGTTGCGAAATTGCTCGCGATGGAGACAGTGGAAGAGGCGTACCAGGCCATGAGGCGTTATACAGCGCCTTAATTATATTTTTATGATAATAGGGTGAATAATATGTCTAATGTCGAAACGCTTGAGATCGCATTGAAGCGAACCAGAGGCAGCATAAAAGAAGCTGTTGTTGATATCCAAGATGGCGATTCTAGTTTAGGCTGGAATTTCAGAGCTTGGATTAACCTAGCAAATAAGACTGTAGAATTTATCCAAGGCTCTACAGGCTCGCGAGACGTTGAAACGTGGTACCCCTTCGAAGAACATGATACATATCGAAATGCAGGGAGGGCTTATGCCAGAGAGGCCATAAATACCTTTGAGGATTGGCAGAAGTTCGTTCAAGAATACACTTCTGGTATCGATCCAAGGGATGTTTTCAGGTATCGCAGGCTTGAGAATCTTTAATTATTTTTCCTGAATTATAATAGCAATAATAAGGATGTGGTTGTGTGCAAGAATCCAAAATCGATATGCAGAAGGCGCTCGCGAACATGCGCCCCAAAGCGACAAAGAGTAAGAGCCAGGCGAAGAGCTGCGCGCCCTTCGACCCACTGGCGCGATCTGCGGATGTTGAGCGGATCGTTATGCGCGGCACCGCTCGCAGATATTACAGGTTCCGCCATGCTCGATTTTACGGCGGAATTTGCACGGCGGATGCGGTTGGCTGCAATTTGCTTTGCAATTGGCAGGCGGGCCGCTGCTGGAATTATTCCCGCAATCAGAATCCAGATACAGCGGATGAATTCTTGGAGCCTTCAGAGGTCGCCGCTCGCCTGATCTCCCTCGCTGAGAAGAATTCATGCTGGAATTTCAGGATATCAGGCTGCGAAAACTTCCTTGGCCAGGCATCAGCGGACCATCTCCTCGAAGTCCTGCGCCTGTTGCGGGCGAAAAGGCCCGCTTGCGGCATCGTCATCGAGTCGAATGCCGTTTGGATTGGCGCGAATCCAGAGATCCTGGATCGCGTCCCAGGGGGAAAAACTACCCTGCGGATTAGCCTGAAGGGACATGATGAGGCCCATAGTCAGGCGATTACGGGCGCGGCGGGTGCCCATGCGCTTCAGTTGGCCGCGATTCATGCAGCCTCAGAGCGTGGTATGAAGTGCCGCGTGGCGATTATGGCGGGCCACTTCGACCTATCGAAAGTCAGCCTTCCACGAAATATAGGAATCGAAAGAGAACGCCTCTCAGGAAGAGGCGTATAGCTCTTCTATTTTACGGGCTGGTTCATTGCCCTTGGTGCTCCGCTGCTGGTTCTGCCCCTTGGGGCGTTCCTGCCCTGGGCGGCCTGGACTCTTCCAGTTGGTGAGGCTCCAATACCAGGCCGTGTTGCGGCGCTCCTGAACTGTCCTGTTGCTGAGCTTCTTGTTGCCATTTTTCGCGTCACCCCCTATTCATTTTTTGATGTCTTTGAACTCTGAAGTTTCGACCACCCGCGCCAAGCCGTCGTCTAATTCGGGATGCCAGACTACGTCTAATCTTTCTGGGATGAAAACCCACTGCATCTCCGCTGCGGCCTCAGATACTTCTTTTCCGCCGCCTATGACCATGAAAAGTATGTCGTCGCTCTCGGCCCATTTGCAGGCCCACGCATAGAGTTCCTTGATGTAGTCTATCGAGGCCGTGTAGCCGCGCGCTGCGTATGCCCTCCAGCCGCGCGGGCAGCCGAGCAGGTTGATGGGGCAGCCAATGAGCTTGATCTCGTCTGCATCGAGCCGGACATTCATGTCCACGAAGACCCGGAATCCTTTGGACTGCCAGTATCTCCCAAGCCAGTACTTTTTGAAGGTCTGACCCATCAGCCAGGAGTACGGTGTTAGCGCCCTGCGGCTGAAGTTCGGAAGAACCAGGGCATAGGGATTGGCGTAAAGGGGTGCAGCAGGATCGTTATAATAGAGTGTTTCGAACTTCTGATCTTCTACATAGAAATGCCAGATTCCGCCTTCGACCTGCTTGGCTTTGCGGCCTACTTCGCCCCATTTCACGACAGGCTTCGTGACCTTCTCGGCCTGGTACTTCAGGCTGAGCATGGGAATTCCCCAGACCGGATCTGAGGGGAACATGATGTCACCCTTCTGAGAATCGCCGTTCTTGATGGGTTCTATCTCGGCCTCTTTCAGGAATGGTTTGTCGAGGTCTCCGGGCTTTTCCAGCTTGACGGGCGCGCCGCCTAAAGGTAAGGGTTGAACGGGGCCTAGAGCGTTGTCCACTTTGCGCGCAGGGCCGTTCACCTTCTCAGCGTAGCCCGGTGCAAGGTCTGCGAAGAGCGGATCATCTGCTGCAAAATCATCAACTAAGAGCTTATCGTACTTATCATAATTCAGATAAGAATAATCTATCTCGGCAAACTTGAGATCCTTGAGCGTTTCGATAATGATTTGATCATCATAAGAAGAGGATAGATCCTTTGTGCGGTTATCTGCGAGCCTCAGAGCTTTGACCTGGGCTTCCGTCATCGTGGTATCCCAATGGACGGGCAGCCCTTGGAGACCTTCTTCGGCGGCGGACTGGATGCGCCCTGAACCTATGACGATCTCGACTAAGCCTGTCTTGGGGTTCTTCCAGAGCAGTGCTGGAACTTTGTAGCCCGATGTATGGATGCTGCCCTTTGTGGCGGCAAGATCTTTATGTCTGTGGAGCTTGGGATTGACTTTGCGCGTGTTCTCGACGTATTTCAGCAGCTCTTCGATTGGGCGATAGTCGGGTTTAAGTCCGGCCTCGCTCCAGGCTTGCATGATCTCTTCGTCTGTGATGGACATCTGCTTCCTCTTTCGGTCCGTGCCCCGCGTCCGCCTGCGGGCTCCTCGCGCCACAGTCTGCCTCGCTGCGGCGAGAACGGGCGGTTAAGTTGGATTCGTGCAGCGCCAGCAAACGGGCCACTTTCCGCGCGCCAGTTCGCTTCCAGTTGGCCCGATGTGCTGAAGCTCGTAGTACCGCCGATTTGGCGACAAGGAGATTAGTTTATTTAATTTATGCGATAAAATTAAGTTAATTTGGAAACATGAACTTGATTTTCCCAGGGAGTTTTGCAGACTCGCTTATCAAATTGATGATTTTAGCCGTTCTATCAGCGCCTCGAACTCCCGCCCCGTTCCCTGGATGCTCAAGCCCTTCGCCGTGAGCGTGAAGCCCGGCAGCTCATCGGTTCCCCAAAGGTCAAGTTCCACCCGCCGCTCGCCTTTTGGAAGGGGAGCGGGTGTGGTGACTTTGGCGAGCCGGTGCTTTGCCCTTGCGGGCTTGCGCGGTGGTGCGCCGTTGCGAGGCATGGTAAAGACTCCTTGATAAGAGAGGGCGCAGGTATTGCCGCCCCTGCGCAGGCGGAAGGTGTGTCGATGTCTGCAGATAGCCTATGCCGGTCGTGGATGGTGTCAATGTGGGTGAAGGGGCCCACGATGACTAGAAGAGGGCCGAGGGATCAGCGCGGCCCGATGGAGAGATGATCACATGGGCTGCACATATCCCCGCCTGAACATGGCATTTTCGTATTCTCGGACAGGGTCATGACCATTTGTGCAGCCCTTGTTGAATTTCAGTCATCATAATAATAGTCATAATAGTCAGATATCCAATCTGGATTCGGTTGCAGCGAGTCCACATAGGTGCACCACATATCGAATATCTGCGCCATCGGATCATGCGTTTCCAGATCGGGCAATGGCAGCTTTTCCAGCTTGATCGCCTGCCTGAGATCTTGTTTGTAGGCGAGACGACGGCGCTTGGAGATAGCGGGGTCTCGACATGACGGACAGTGGCCGCAGCAAAATTGGTGCCAAGGATGGTAAAAGTCCTTGATATGGTTCTTGCGGTTGTAAAAACGGCGCGTGTGGGTCATAATATCATTTTGTTGATATTAACAATATGATCGCTGATATTTATATTTACTTCCGACCATCGGATCTGTCCATAATCTCTTGCAGATCCGGCAGCGGGACGTTCGGACAGTAAGCGATCTTCGGCGGTCTGCATGGTCCTGCGGCATCCCAAGCGAGCGGACGGGCAGAGGGCTTGAGTTCGACCTTGATCTCATCGTCGAGTCCAAGAGACATTCGCTATCTCCCACCATTTCGTTGAGGTCAACGATATGGTTGCGCCTATCGAATTGGTCTGGCCCGAAGTTCCGCATATTCGCGCTCGATCCTGGCGCGCGCCATCTTGCACTGCAAAGCCTCTTCAGCCTGCTTGGCGAGAACGGGATTTATCAGAGATAAGAATCACCGTTTAAACAGGCGAAAAGTAATCGATACGATACGCTTATGGGGCGGCGACTTGTGGCGCGACTGCAGAACCCCGTTTCCGGGAACGTTTCTGCATGGGCGGCCCCCATTCTTTTATTTTTGGCTCCATCGTGGGATTATCTTTGTCCTGTGGATTGCCGAAGTTAAAGACCTTGGAGCACTTGGGGTTTTGGCAGTATGCAAAGCCGCGCGAGTCTATTTCGAGTGGTAAATCGCAATGCTTTCTTGGAATAAAACAAGTTGCTGTTGACTCACCGCGCCCCAGTGTTGAATTTCCGAAGCGGCGGTAATATTGTTCCTTGGTATAGAAATTACCAGAACGAGAAAAGATTGGTTGGATGTCTGTATCCCAATGACTGCCCGCTCGGCTTGACCTTTCCACGCGCGCCGATCTTCCTTGCGGTAGTCGAGACATGCAATAAGCATATATCAGCCGAGAAGAGATAAAGAGTGAGAGAGGCGACGCTAACGCGGCGGTATCGCGTCGCTTTCGCCTTCTTGCAGCACCGTTAAGCGAATCTTCCCGGTCTCTCTTTTTATGATGATATCCTGCATCTCGGGCTCAATCAGGCCGAGGCCCAGGAGCCGCCCGCGCCTGTGCCGCCATTGGTGCTCACTCAGGCCGAGCCGCATACGAATATCGTTCGGTTTCAGGGAGCCTTCGCCCGCCAGGAGGTTTAGGATTTGCCGCAGGTCTTCATCAATCTCCTTTTGCTCCATGCGCTTTGCCAGGTTGCCCGTGCTGTTGCCCATCACGGCCCCCCTTTCGCTCGCATTCGTTCGCCCACCACATCGACCGCCCGCACGAAGGCCGGGTAAGCCCCGCCCGGCGTCCATGTGGCGGCCTCATCCCTGTTCTGTGGCTTGATGCGTCTGATTGCCCCGTTGAGTTGGAGGGTACGCAGGCCGCTGCGCTTCAGGCCCGAAGAGCGCCAGTTCTGCGGCTCGGCCTTGAGACTGTGGACCCAGGCGGGCTGCAGGCCGTCCAAG
>Ga0105092_10000155_pt1 | contig 32917 bp, 22 predicted proteins | sample PPLLak2March2015_FD_87021 | JGI IMG/M metagenome (GOLD analysis project Ga0105092, IMG submission 87021) | Freshwater sediment microbial communities from Prairie Pothole Lake near Jamestown, North Dakota, USA - PPLs Lake P7 Core (1) Depth... | ecosystem: Environmental > Aquatic > Freshwater >... | reverse complement strand
GACGAAGAGGTTGTGACGTTCATAATGCGACAGGCAAATTCAGAAGGCATCATCGCGGCGCGCTCAAATTTGAAGGCAGGTGAAAAGGTTCGGGTTAGCCGTGGTCCCTTTCAGGGGGTTGTTGGGATTATTCAGGAACCACCGAATGTTAGAGGGCGGGTTAAGATCCTCTTGGAGCTGCTCAGTCGCGAAGTAAGGGCAGAGGTGCCGATCGAATATGTTGAGGGTGGGTGGGTTGTAGACGACCGTCAGTAGTGGGGAACGGGTAACTCTCCCGACTAGATAGACCATAGATCTTCTCAGGTAAGTAGCAGGAGATACCTCAAACGGGCGGAGCTATGTCAACTTCACAGACCGAGAACAAATGGATTAAGCGCAAAGCAGCAAAGTCTTTTAGCAAAAATCCTGATCTTTCTTGTACCAACCTTTTAACTGTCTCTCTATTTGTTTTGCGATGTGTGAATCCAATCGTCCACATTCCCGGCCTTCGATAAAAACGATTTTGCTCTTGCCAAACCACGTCATGGCGCGCCTGACGACTTGTGTTACCTGCCAATCAAGAATGGGAGGCGTCTCTGGCAGATCGCTAGATTTCTTTTACTGACAGTTTCTACGGAAAAAAGAAAAACGAGCACAACCCAAGGCGCCTTAAGTGCGCTGAAGCAGATTGAGGGTTAAGTATTATGTTCAATAGCTACTTCGGATTCTTAGAATCACCCTTTAGTGTCACTCCTGATCCGCGTTTCTTTTACACCAATCCTGTCTACCTGGAGGCCGACGCTACCCTGCGCTATGGGATCGAAGCCAAAAAGGGCTTCATTGTCATTACCGGGGAGGTGGGCACAGGAAAAACCACTCTGCTGCGAAAACTATTGCGCAGCCTGGAAAACACCGTCCATTCGGTTTTTATCTTTAATACCGACTTGAGTTTTCCGGAATTGCTGCACGTGACCCTTCAGGATCTGGGCCTAGCCCCCAAAGACGCAAGCAAAGTAACGATGCTTCAACAGCTGAATGACTATTTGATCAAACAGCTCAAACAGGGTCACACCGTCGCAGCGCTAATCGACGAAGCTCAAAACCTAAGCGATGACGCCCTCGAAAACTTAAGACTTCTCTCCAATCTGGAGACCGATCAAGAAAAACTGCTCCAGATTGTGCTGATGGGCCAACCTGAGCTTCAGGCAAAACTCGATCAACCGAAACTTCGGCAGCTTAAGCAGCGGGTGGCTCTTCAATGCCGGCTTGCTCCCCTTAAGGACGAGGAGGTAGGTCCGTATATTGATTTTCGGCTTCGCGCTGTCGGCTTTCGCGCTGTCGGCTATGAGGATAAGGGTCTGTTTCATCCTGACGCTATTCAGCAGATCTCCTTCAATTCGAAGGGGATTCCTCGGCTGATAAACATGATCTGTGATAATGCCTTGCTCTGCGCCTATGCACGGTCTCAAAAAATTATTTCTGCAGATATCATCAAGGAAGTGGCCCGCGATCACAGGTTGAGATCGGAAATGCCGGTCACGGAAGCGAAAGTCACTTCTCCTGTGCCAGTGTCTGAGACCGAACGCGAAACACCCATTCGCGAAGCAGCAGTAAACGACGTTCCTCAGCACAAAGTGAGGCACTTAGTAAGAGTTGGAGTTGAAACCTTCCTGGCAATCCTCGTTGTTGTCGCGGTGACGTCCTTTATCGATCCCCTGACCCTTTTCAGCATTCCTGGGAGGGGTCTCCAGGTCGCGAAGCATAATCTAAACCAATGGGTTCTGTTGATGACTCATCAGGAAGCCGTCCCTACAAAAGCCAATGCAGAAGTGAAGTTCGAACGGAAGGATCAGCGAGTTGTAATTGTAATTCCCCATGGCTCGAGCATCCACAAAATTGCAGCTGATGCGTATCAAGCCAACGCCGTCCTGGCTATGGACCTCATCAAAGAGTTTAACCCTCAAATCAAGAACCTTAATTGGGTGTCCGCAGGGCAGGATCTCTTGCTTCCTCGCTTAACGAGGGAGACATTGCTGCGGAAGCAACCCGACGGCTCGTATCGTCTCATCGCGGCATCATTTCGCAGCCTAAGAGGAGCCGATGAATACGCCCAACTCCTAAGCAACAAAGGATATCAATTCACGATTACATCGAGAAAGGTTTCGGACAATCTTTTGCTGTATCGGGTTGAAATTGACGGTTTGAAAAACCTTGAAGAGGCTAATGAAGCCTGGGAATCCGGATTAAGGAACGAATGGCTTGCATTCGCTGGCAACCCAGGGGGACCAGGTAAGTAGGGTAGATATAAATTAGCCGTCGGAGACGATATGAGCAACGTATATGATGCACTGATAAAAACAGAAAGAAGAAACGAAACGATAAGGCCCCTGAGACTCTCGTGGGAGGATATTAGCCTCGAGTGGAAGGTCATAACGTTGGTTTTTGGGCTTCTTTTTGTGGTTATTCTGAATCAGCTCGTGGGTCGGGCGCTGCGGACCCAGATGGATGAAAGCGCCGTCGTGATAGCCACTAATTTGAGTGATGCTGCCGCAGGTTACCTCGCCAGTAAGGATGTGCTGCCGCTAAAAATAACAGTCACAAAGTACGCCCGCTTGAACAGAGTTGCCTACGCTTTTATTAAAGACCGTGAAGGAAAGGTGGTCGCCCACAGCTTGGCAACTTTCTCTCCGGAACTTCAGGAAGAACTTACTTCGGATCAGCGGCGTCAAGTTGGTCGGCGAGAACTCACGTTACAAGGAAAACCCGTTTACGAAACCCGGGAGCCGATTCTCGAGGGGCAGTTCGGAACCGCGCACATCGGGATCTGGGCAGATGCGGTTGAACGAGAAATTGGCCAGGTCCTTTTTATGTTTCTGTGGCCTTTCACGTTGGCGCTTCTTACAGCTGTGATCATTGCTGTTTTCCTGGCACGCCCATTGACTCGAGCATTGCGTCGACTGATAGACTCGCGGGTCGGATCAGCACAGGCGGACTCGACACACCTGTAAGAGTAAAATCACAGTCTGGGTTCGAAGAGCTTACCCGTTCTTTAGAGCGGATGTGGGCGAGGCTAAAGACGGCAACGACTAGATTTAGCTAAATAGTAACCGTCATACGGCTCCCAAAGCCAAAGACAAAGGAAAAAGAGATGAATTGGACACGGGATAAACGATACTTGATTTCGTGGTGGGCCCTGTTTGTATTCCTTTCTGCGTTGCTAGCCCTTCTCCCTGTCTCGAGCCCCGGAGCAGAAAAGCCAGAGCAACTCCCGAAGAAGGTGATAAGGATAGCCTACAGCTCTATTTCGGGTAACATGGCTCCTTTGTGGGTGACTTATGAGAGGGGTTTCTTCCGTAGATACGGCTTAGACGTGGAGCTCGTCCTGGTAGAGGGAGGAAGCAGGGCCGCACAAACGCTGTTATCTGGGGACGCAGCCCTGCACAGATTGCAGGGGCTGGTGTCATCCAGAGTAATCTTAAGGGCGGGGATGTCGTGATGATCGCCGGGGTTCTTAACACCATGAACTATGAGTTTATCGTGACAAAAACATCCAGCGACCTGATCAGTTGATGGGCAAGGCACTGGCGGTGAGCCGGGTCGGGAGCTCTTCGGACTTTGCCACGCGCTTCGCCCTCGACAAGTATGGTTTAGTCCCAAGAAAGGATGTGAGCATTCTAGAGATTGGGACTCAGCCCGACCGGTTCGCTGCCCTTGAGGCCGGCCGGATCCAGGGGGTGATGCTAGAAGTTCCTCTGACTCTCAAAGCGAAAAAGATGGGCTTTCGTGTCCTGGCTAATCTTAAAATGCTTGGTCTAGAGTATCAGCATACTGGAATAGCGACGACTCGGGGATTGATCCAATCCCAACCTGATCTTGTACGTAACGTCATGAAAGCCTACGTGGAAGGAATTCACTACTACAAGACCCACCGGAAGGAGTCTTTAGCCGTTCTCGCAAAATATCTAAAGACCAATGATGCCCAAGCTTTAAAGGAGATCTATGAGGACATAGGACTCGCCCTTGTTCCGGAGAAGCCGTATCCGACCCTAAAGGGAATTGACGTTATACTCCAAGAACTAGGCGCGAATGATCCCAAAGCGCGGACGGCCCGGCCGGAGCAGTTTGTCGACGTGACGTTTGTCAAGGTACTTGATAGCTCCGGGTTTGTTGACCGGTTGTATAAAGCTACGCCTGTTGTGGCGACTCGGGCAAGACGCCGGCTCCTTACCTGCTTCTGTCGTGGTTAAAGAGAAAGTGCCACCAGCCAAGAACAGAGCAAAACTAGTCATTGTCATACCAACCAAGAAATCTGCTTTGACAGTGCTGGATACGTCTGGTCTGCCGCAGCAGTACACGGTGAATGCCGGCCGCTTAGCCATCTTGCGGTCCGCTTTTACGGTTCGGCGCATAAATGGCCCAAGATTTACGAGGCTAATGCGGGGACGCTAAAAAATCCCCATTATATTTATATTGGGCAGCAACTTCTGATCCCAGCAGATCAACCGATCGAAAAGAATCTCAACCAGGTAACTGGATAGCGCGGGCTTTATTGACCGTGTATAAACCCGCACGAGTCGTGACCGTCCGCGAAGAGCCAGCCCCCTTCTCCGGTGACCGTTAAGGACAAGTACATGATCGGCCAGAAAGGTGGAGAAGAACTTTAAAACGCGACGCTTTTGCTCTGGGTTTTCGGTATCAACGATTATCGAACGTTGTAGGTAAATGTATACCTCCTATTTCGGCTTTCGAGAGAAGCCCTTTAACGTTACCCCTGACCCACGCTTCTTTTACACCAATCCTGTTTACCAGGAGGCGTACGCCACCCTTCTTTACGGGATCCGCGAACGCAAGGGCTTGATAGTCTTGACAGGAGAGGTTGGAACCGGCAAGACCACCCTGCTTCGCAAGTTCATGGATAATTCGACGGAGCTGTCCGCCTCGTTTTTTTTTTACAATACCAACCCGACCTTTGAAGAACTCCTGACTTTCACCTGCAACGAGCTTGCTCTGCCTGTCGAAGGTCGTGGACGGCTTGCCAAAATCCGATTGCTCAACGATTTCTTAATTGGTCGACTAGAGCGAGGGGGAACAGCGGCCCTGCTGATTGACGAGGCGCAAAACTTGAGTGAGGAGGTGTTGGAAAATCTGCGCTTACTCTCGAATCTCGAAACGGGAAGTGAAAAGCTTCTTCAAATCGTCCTGGCAGGTCAACCGGAGCTTGAGAGTTTATTGGATCAAGCCAAATTTCGCCAACTCAAGCAGAGGATCACTTTACGTTACCGGCTTGACCGTCTCAAGGAGCGAGAGGTGGGCTTATATATTGACTACCGACTTCGGGCGGTCGGCTACGAACGTAATGACCTGTTTACTCCGGACGGGCTCGAACCAATCTTCACCTATTCGAAAGGCATTCCCCGGCTCATCAACGTTATTTGTGACAACGCTTTACTGATCACCTACGCGTCCTCCAGAAAGAAGGTTTCCGGCGATGTGATCAGGGAAGTGGCACGCGATCTCCGGTTGGAATCTGATGTCCTCATCACTAACGGGACAGGTAGACCGGCAGTCCAGGCCAAAGGTGATGAGCCTTTGAAACCCGAGCGTACGCACCTCACTTGGGTAGCGGTTGGGACCTCTCTGCTATTCCTTTTTCTTAGCGCTGGCGGGGCTATTATCTATCCACGGCAAACAAAAAATTATTTTTGGACTGTAAACTCCAAATTTGAAGAACTGATCGCAATCGCCGGGGAAAATCTTGAACTCATCAACCATAATTTTAGCCTATGGCTTGCGGATCTCATGTCTAGAGAGTCCAATCTCGAGAAAGTTCAGGCCCCCGTCCGGTCCGACAGCTCGGCTAGATCTGGGACGGCGTCGGGAAGTGAAAGCCCCTCGGCTGTCGATGCAGAACCGCAGGTGTTGTCAGAAGAGACCGAGCCCTCCGTTTCTCCAGCTGCCTATGAAAAGGAAGAATCTGAACAACAGAAGAGCTCATCAATCCCCAACCCCGCGGTTCCGGTTGAAAAGAAGATGGAGACCACATGGATCCTCCAAGGTTCCGCTATCGGCAGTATTGCCTATCATTTTTATGGCGCGAGCAGCTTTCTCAGCATAGATCTCATCAAGGAGTTTAATCCACAACTACAGGATCTAAATTGGATTTCTTTCGACTCGGGCCTCCGGCTTCCGCCCCTTACAAAAGAAACATTGCAACGCCAGCAACCCGACGGATCGTATCATCTGATCCTAGCGTCTTTTCCTAGCCTAATGGTAGGACAGCGTTTCGCCCAGGCCATCCGTCTCAAAGGCTATGAAGTAGTGATCACTCGGCGAGAGGTTGCAGAAAATCTTTCGCTCCACCGTGTCGAAATTGCGGGGTTAAAAACCCTTGAAGCGGCCAATCAAGCATGGGAGGCGGCTCTGGCGAATCGGTGGCGGAGTACGGGCGTCGTTACGCAATAGTCGGCCCTTGAAGGCGACGGATCTGAGGCGATTGGAAGCGGAGAATCGCAAGCTCAAAGAGGTGGTCCTCAACCAGGGTCTTGTGATCAGTGAGTTAAAAAAAGAGATGAACTTGGATTGAGGGATGGTGGGCGGCTGATGGCGGTTCAGAAATAAGCGGTGCTGGAGTTGAAATAACCCGCGAGATCTTAAACGAATCAATGAAAGGCCGCTTCCAGCAGCTCATGTCCAAAGAACTCCACACGATGGTTGGCGGCGAGAACAAGAGATAACGCGGCACCAATGTTGACACAACAAATTGAGTGATTTCGCGCTCAAATCATCGGCCGCTGGCCTTTCAGTAAATGTTCTCCGGCCATGTTACGTTTTTGCCGGTGTGGAAATCTGTCTTCTTGATTGCCGTGCCCGACGTTCAAGTTTTTGTAAGTGAAAAATCGCGCGTAGCCAGACCCGGAGGATCTATGACAAGTGAACGGCAACTTCTCGCAAACCCATTAACCAAAACGTCATATTTAATGGGGGAGCGCCTTATCACGCGCGCAAAATTAAGTGTGGTAAGTAAGGCGGCTCCCGTCGTGGCCTCGCTCTTTTTTGTCTGGGCTTGCGGAGCGCCGATAAACGTTAAACCGCTGATGAGTGAGGATATTCCATTGCTGAAATCGGCGGGAAATTATCCTGATGAAAAGTACATCATTGTACCTGAAGATACACTCCAAATCCGGTACGTTTTCCAACCTGAAATGAACCAAGAAGCGCTTGTTCAGCCAGACGGCAAGATAACAGCAACCCTGGTTGGGAAAATCCAGGTGGCCGGCATGACCACGACAGAGCTTGAACGTTTACTGGTGGAGCGGACATTAGATCAGCTCCGTAATCCGGAAATCGTCGTGAGCATCATCCGCTTTGCGGAAAGAAATGTTTATGTGGGAGGAGAGGTCGGAAAGCCGGGGTTGGTTCGTTACCGAAAGGGCCTAACCCCGCTCCAGGCGATCATCGCTTCCGGCGGTTTTCTTGAAACAGCCCGGGCCGACAGCGTTCTGCTGGTACGTACCGGGGATTCAGGCAACGAGGCCATCAGTCGCAAATTGAACCTGACGGAATCAGTCGCTGAAGGCATCAAGGAGCCGCTCTTTCTTGCCCCACAAGACGTAGTTTACGTGCCCAAGACTTCCATCGCAGAAGCCAATCTATGGGTAAAACAACACATCACAGAGCTATTCCCTTTTTTGAGAGGGACTGCGGGTATTGGCTATCGCGCGGGGCAGTAGGCATTTATACAGAAAACTGTTTTTCCGGAAGACGGATAATTTATGCTCCGTACCGATTCCAAATGATTCTTTCTATGACTCCGCGAACGCAAAAGTTCCTTTAGTGTTGAGTCTTCCCCGAGTGATAGGTGCGAAGAACGTGGAGTTTTGGTCAGCCCAATGGATTTAGATAAGATTTAAATAATAACTACGGAGATCATCATGGCTCAAGAAATCATACCCACAGGCCCGCTTTATCCAGCCTATGCGGGAAGAGCGGAGGGCGGTGGCAGCTCGCAGGCAGCGAAACAGCTTTTCTTTGTACTGTTTAAATGGTGGCGGTTAATCTTTAGCTTTTTCATAGTTTTCACGTTCGCTGCCGGAATTGCTATGTACTTGAAACCACCGGTTCGTTCGGCCTTCGCAGAGGTCTTGATCAATGCGAATCGAACGCCGCTGCAGATTTCAGGTCTCGCTTCCACTCAGAGATCCGTCCTTTCGCAGATCATGAACTCGGAACGTCAGCTGATTAAAAGTCGGCAAGTCTTGGGTTCTGTCGCAATAAAGCTTTTATCCCGCCCGGACAAAAATGTCGGGGAGGATGAAATTTCGGCTAAGATAAATTCTCTTGACAAAAGCATGGTTGCCGTAGCCCTTCCCGATACCAATGTCATGCAGGTGACCTATTTTGGCGAAACCAGCGAGGAAGCCGAGAAGACTCTACGCCTTATCATCGAGGAGTACATAGAGAATCAAGCTGCCATTCAAAGCGGCTCAAGTAAACTGTTGAAATTCTACGAACAAGAGAAACACAGAGTCGAAACAGAGCTGCGGGATGCAGAGAGTAGACTGAATGAATGGCAAGGCAAGAACGAGACTATTTCGGTCAATGAACAGATCAGTGGACAGCTGAAATTGCTGGCGGATCGCGAAAATACGCTCCAAAAAACCGAGTCCGAACTCGAGGCGACAAAGGCGAAGGTGGCGATGCTGCTGAAACAGCTCAGAGCAGAGCCGGAGCGCTTGGTCATGGGTCAAGAGCAGGTGAACAATCCTTTGGCTAATAAGCTTAAAGAACAACTCGTGGCAGCCGAAGTCTCCCTTCAAGACCTTCTCCAGCGTTTCACAGACAAGCACCGCAGTGTCCTTGAGAAAAAGGAACAGATCGCATTTCTGGAGAAGGAATTGGCGGCCACAAAAGGAAACATCATCGGTAAGGAAACATCCGGGTTAAATCCTCTCAAGGAAAATCTGAAACACCAGATCTCCGATGGTCAAGCGCTTTTAAGTTCTCTCGTGTCCCAGAGGGGAATAGTTGGGAAGCAGCTTCGCGAGACATCAGTGACTCTTGCTGCCTTGCGTGAAAAGAAGGTAAAGATCGACGAACTGTCCCGTCTGGTGGATCTCCGTAAGGACGCTTTTATGCTCTACGGGAAGAAGTTGGAGGAAGGGCGGATCGCTACCGGGCTTGGTAAGGAACAGTTAGCCAATCTTGCGCTCATTGGACCGCCTCACGCCAGTCGCGAGACCGATCTTAACAACCGAATTAGAATGGTTCTTCTAGCTGCTTTTGTAGGTTTGGCGTTAGGAATTGCCATCGCTGTCGGATTTGAATTTTTTAATAACGCGTTGCGGACGCGACAAGACGTTGAATACTATCTCGGGCTTCCGGTAATGGCAGTAATTCCAGACTTGCGGACGCGCCGGCTTATAACGACTAACCGGGCGTAAAGGGAGAATACCATGAGTAGTACCTACGAAGCCTTAAAGAAGGCGGAAATCGCGTCGGAGATGAAGCGCAAGTCGAGCGTGAAAAATGCTTCGACTAACGGCTCTAAAGCGCCCGAGATATATTGGGATTCCGAGGGACCGGGAGTGGAGTACGAGAGGATTGGCGTTTGGCTAACCAATCCAATGTCCCGAGGACAGCGACTCCAGACGGTAATGATTGTGTCGCCACATTCTGGTACGGGGAGTACGACAACGGCAGCTTTGCTTGCTCACACCCTGGCGAAAGTGAAGAAAAGGCGCGTGCTGATTATTGATAGTAATTTTCGTACTCCCGCCCTTAATATGGTCTTTCAGGTAAAGAACAACGTCGGATTTACTGAGGTTGCGTCTGAGGTGGTGCCGCTGGAAGCGCACATCCAGCCCACCAACCGTGAGAATCTTTTTGTTCTCACCTGCGGACAGCTTTCCACGCCCCCAATTGAGGTTTTCGAGAGCGAGCTGATCGACCAACTGATCGCCCAGTTGAAGGAAAGGTTTGATTTTATTATCTTCGACGCTGCCCCAATCGTTGAATTCCCAGACGCGTTTGCGCTCGCCTCGAAGGTGGACAGCATTATTCTTGTCGCTCAATCGGAAAGGACATCAATTGAAGATGCTCAAAGAGCCAAATTCAGTTTAGAGCGGGCAGGGGGTCGGATCCTCGGAGTCGTGTTAAACCGCCAGACAGATTATACGCCCTCTTTTCTAAAAAGGCTCTCCGGCGTATTCTGTTGACAGCCGATGCAGTCGTTTTCACGTTTTTCACCACTGGGTTAGGTCTGTCCTGATGCGCGATTATTCGACCCTGCTGGTTTCTCACAGAGCTCTGTTTGTTGTGCAGGGATTTGGCTTATTGTTCCTAGGGTTTTTTTTATTTTTAGTCTTCTTCCAAGGAAAAGGGTTCCTGTTCCTAGCGGCGATCTTAGCTACCCTCGGAATAGTCATTTTCCTGCAGAAGCCTTATTTAGGGCTGCTGGTCTTTGTCTGTCTTTGGCTGTTAGAAGTCTCTCCCGATTTTCTAAAGATTGGCCCGCTAAGTCCCGTCAGAATCATAGGAGCTGTCTTGTTAGTCCCTCTTGTCTTGTCGATTCTGCGCGACCGCAACGTCTGGATTTGGCAGGTACCCCAAGTCAAGATCTTTGTGGCAATCCTGATTCTCTTCCTCGCTTCCATCGGCTGGAGCGACTTTAAGTACCCTGATGTCTTCATCCCCGAACTCGACCAGACGACCCGGCACATGGAACTTTTTCTTTACCGCTTCGGATTTTTAATTTTTTTCCTTTACTTTGTGACAAGCCCCGAAAAGATAGAGCTAGTGGTCTGGCTGGTCGTGGGACTGATCGTGGCCGCGGCGCTCAGCGCTTTGCCCTCCTTTCTGACAGGCGGTACGGTCGAGCGCGCTTCGGCGACCGTTAGCTTTGCCAGAAATCCCAACCGCCTCGCCTACGTCTGCATCCTCGCAACCTGCCTCCTCTGGTTTTACCGCGCTGACGGTGAGAAATCACGATGGAAGACTTGGACTCTCCCTTTCCTTTTTTTTCTGCCCATCGTCGCCCTGGCGGCGGGTTCACGCAGCGGGTTTTTGCAGTTGGCTATTCTGGCAACTTTGGTTCTCAAGCAGCAAAAGGGCTGGTCTGGCAAAAAACGTATCCGCAGCTATCTCCTCTTAGGCACAGTCGTTTTTCTCTTGTCAGCGGCGGTGCCAGCCACTCTGTTCATGCGAGCGACGAGTTTCGATCCGGCGCAAGAGGTTCGCGGTCAGGAATCGCTGCGAAAGAGAATCAATACGGTCTATGCCCTTATCGAGTTATCCCTCCACAATCCTCTGTTAGGGGTCGGCCTTGGCAATTTTCGGTGGATGCATCAGGCTTTCTATGGCGACGATCGGACGTCACACAATTCCTATCTGTGGGCGCTTGCGGAGGGGGGGCTGGGTGTTCTCGCGTTATATCTGCTCTTGTTTTATTTCACCTTTCGCATGCTTGAGAAAGTCGAGCGAGCCGGACCGCCGGAATTTTTATGGCTAAGCAAAGGCCTTAGAGTCGCCCTAATTCTTTTTTTGGTTTTTTCAGCCTTTGCCGAAATCTGGCTTAGCGAGTTTCTTTACATAATCATCGGCCTGGCGATTGTTATGACCCGTGTTAGCGAGCTCCAAAATCAAAACTTTGCGGTAGTGCGACCCCTATCTAGCTTCGTTCCGATCTAGCCAATCAGTTGTCCGCCGCCCCCTCGCTCGTAACGACCCGGAACTAGTCAATCCCTGTCTTCAAGGTCAAACCAAACCAACCCAGCCAACCTAATATGAGATCTTCAGGTCAGAAACTCCTGCGATCGGCCGCATTGTTGGCTGGCCTCTCGCTTTTAGCCAAGGCCACAGGCGTTCTGGTGGACGTTGTCGTCGCGGCGCGATTTGGTACCTCCTCCGAAATGGATGCGTTTCTGGTAGCAGCGTCCATAGCAGGCTTGATGTTTGCCTGCCTTCAAAACCCGCTTCAGGTTATTGTTATTCCCCTATTTACCCAGCATCTTGCAACCCGTGGCGAACGCTCGGCATGGGCGGATGCTAGTATTCTTATAAACACTCTGATCATTCTCTTTCTTCTGGTCGCGGTTTTGGGATGGCTTCTCTCCCCCTATTTGGTCTTGCTTGTAGCGCCGGGATTTAGCCAAGAAAGCAAAATCCTGTCCGTTGATCTGACCCGGTTTATGATGTTGACGCTCATATTCCTGGCTCTCGCCCGGCTTCTTTCCGGTTTTTTTCATTCATATCAGCGTTTCGGATGGCCGGGGATGATCAAAACAGCAGATCACCTCGTCACTATTCCCTCCCTTCTCCTCCTCACACCCCTGTTCGGGATCTATGGGCTGGTTATCAGCACGATCTTAGGTTCTCTCACTCAAGCACTGGTCCAGCTGCCGATCCTCTGGAAAAACCGGTCTTACTACAAGCTCCGCGTTGATTTCAAAAACCCGACCCTGCGCCGAGTTGCCTGGATGGGAATTCCTCTCCTGGTTGGAGCCGGGGGTAACGAAATAGGCAAGATCAGCGATCGCATCTTTGCCTCTCTCCTTTCTCCGGGAAGCCTTTCCGCTTTGAGATACGGAGATCGACTGACCAGTTCTATCCTCCAGCTCTTTGTCACCTCGCTAACCACAGTGCTTTTTCCTTTCTTCTCCAAGACTGCAGCCGTCCATGATTATCGGGATGTAGCAAAAAAACTCTTCAAGTCATTGAGAGTACTGTTTTGGATCACTCTTCCCCTCGCAATCGGGATAATCGTAGTGCGCGAGCCATTGATCCGCTTGATTTATAATCGGGGTGCATTTGGCGAGGAATCAGTTCAGCTTACCAGTCAAGCCGTCTTGTTCTATGCGGTCGGTCTCCCCGCTTTCTGTTTATCTAACGTGCTCGGCTACGCTTTCTACAGCTTACAGGACACGAAAACTCCCGTGGTGATGGGCGTCGTCCGGCTTGGAGTTAAAATTCTTGTATCCTATTTTCTGGTTGGCCCGATGGCCCATGGTGGCCTCGCTTTAGCCGAGTCGCTATCGTTCGCGGTCAAGGCTGTCTTGCTACTGCTCTTTCTGCCGACGGAGCTCAAGCTGCCGGAGTACCGCGGCGTCTTTCAATCGTTTGGAGTAACGGCTGTCATCACCGCTGCCATGGGGCCTCTGGTCTTCTTCACCCTGGGATACCTCGAGGAGCTATTCGCAGCGGGGACCTCGTTGATCGCGACTGTGATGAGCTTGGGGGGAGCGACCGTGCTGGGGATAGGAATCTATCTGGTCCTATCCGTGTTGCTGCGGTCTGCGGAACTGAAGGACGTCTATCAACTACTCTGTTCCGGCTTTGCCAAAAAACTCACCAGAAGCGAAGCGATCTGAATATGTGTGGCATCCTCGGAAAAATCTCGACGGACCGTCAGCCCATCATTCCTCCCCTTTTTGTGCGCCAGTTGGATACGATGATCTCCCGAGGGCCTGACTCCTACGGGGTGCTCTTGGCAAATCTGAACACGGGCCATAACCGGAGCAGCTACCGGCGTCCTCCAGAAGCAAACGGAGATTTCTTTGATGTGGCCCTCGGCCATCGTCGTCTCTCGATCCTTGATTTGTCGGAGGCTGCTTCTCAACCGATGGCCGATGAGGAAGGCCGGTTCTGGGTGACCTTTAATGGAGAGATCTATAATTTCGCTGAATTGCGCCACGAGCTTCTCGGCCGAGGGCACACCTTTAGGACAGACCACTCGGACACGGAGGTTCTGCTTCACGTGTTTATGGAATGGGGAGAGGGATGCCTGTCTCGGCTGCGAGGCATGTTCGCCTTCGGTATTTTGGACCTCAAGTCCAGGCGCCTTTTCTTGGCCCGCGATCGCATGGGGAAAAAGCCTCTTTATTATCGAACCGGGCCTGAGGGATTTCAATTTGCGTCCGAGCTCAAGGCGATCCTCGCTGACCACCGCGTTCCACGCCGGATCGATCCCGTAGCGCTCAGCCAGTACCTCATGTACCATTGGATCCCGTCTCCACGTACTATCTACCAGGGCATTTCCAAGCTTCCCGCCGCTCATTGCGCCTGGGTCAGTCTTGATCACCCCGAAAAGATTGAAGCGAAAGAATACTGGACGCTTCAATACCGGCCGGAGGAGGAACGAGGACTTGAGGATTGGATAGAGGAATTCAATGCAGAGTTCACAGAGTCAGTCCGTCTCCGCATGATCAGTGATGTTCCGCTAGGCGCTTTGCTGTCTGGGGGTATCGATTCCACCACAGTGGTACGCGTCATGAGCCGCCTCGGCGGCTCGCGCGTCAAAACCTTCTCCATTGGTTTCGAGGAAGAAGATTATAGCGAGCTCAAGTGGGCGCGGGAAGTCGCCGCGCGCTACAGCACAGAGCATTATGAGGAAATCGTCCGTCCAGATGCTATTGGCCTGTTACCCCAGCTTGCCGCGCAATATGACGAACCCTTTGCTGACGACTCGGCGGTTCCTACCTACTATGTGTGCCACATGGCCCGGCAGCATGTTACCGTCGCTCTCTCTGGGGACGGGGGGGATGAACTCTTTGCCGGTTACAACCGGTATGACACTTTCCAAAAGCTCAAGCGGTTTGACTGTCTGCCCTTGCTGCTGCGACGGTTCGTCTTCGGCGTGGGGGCTGATCTCTGGCCAGGAAACTTGACCGGCAAAGGTTTCCTAACGCTTTTAAGCCAAGACTCTTACGGTCGCTACCGGGAACAACGAGGAAAATCGGAGGTATTGAGGTTTCTCAAAACGGACGTGCGGGCTAATCTTCTGGGCCGGGGGGACCCGCACGATTTTTTTACCCGTGCCTGGGCGAGTGCCCCGCAAGAGCCCATAAGCCGGATGCAATATGTCGATACAAAGACCTACTTGCCCGAGGACATTCTAGTAAAGCTCGATCGCGCCAGCATGCTTAATTCTTTAGAGACTCGATGCCCATTGCTGGATCACAAGATAGTGGAGCTCGCCGCCCGGATTCCAGTGCGACTGAAATACAACAACAACGGGAAGAAATTTCTCCTGAAGCAGCTTCTCCTGTCCGAGCTGGGACAACCGTTCCTTTCGCGCAAGAAGAAGGGCTTCAGTGTACCGCTGAACCGATGGTTGCGTGGGCAACTCCACGGCCATGTGAGCGAGCGGCTTCTCTCAGCCAACAATCATCTGCCCGATGAGATCGACCAGCACGAAATCAAACGACTGATCCGCTCCTATGAGACAGGCAACCGGGATCTGAGCCGCTATATCTGGAATCTCCTGATGCTGGATGCCTGGAGCGAAGTTTATGGCAGCAAAACGACTCAATAACAACGGAGGAGCCGGCGGGCGCGTCGGGGTGGTCATGCTTCTGTCCGATGTTGAAATGCCCTGGGGGGGAACGGCAAAGCAGGCCGTTCACCTCGCCTGCGAGCTTCAATCGCGCGAGGTGACGATCGCTATTGTCAGTAAAAAACTCCGGTCGGCTAATGGCTCGAGCGCAAGTCATTGCCAATCCAAGGCACACCAAGAGGGCAACGTAATCAGCTTTGTGCGCCTGCCAATCCTTAGTTTCCAACCCGCGTGGTCTTTTTTCTTCTCATTTCTGATCTGGGCCGGCATCAACCGTAACTGCTTTCAAATCATCCATGCTCATAGCCCCCGGGTAGGAGTCATCGCGTCGCTGGTGGGTTGGCTCATGAGAAAACGGGTCGTCACCAAGGTTCCTTCCGTGGAGCACGTGGGGGACTTTAAGGGGGGGCCGCTTTCCCGGGAGCTTCGGCGATGGATTCTCACCAAGGGGACGGCGAGTTTCATCGCAGTCAGCAAGGAACTCGCTCAGGGTCTTCGAGACGCGGGGATCTCGCCCCAGAAGATCACCTTGATTCCCAATGGCATCGACCTGACGACCGTCGCCAGCCACTCGAATCGTTCGGCCCTCAAGAGCGGGCTTTTAGGAACCGCCAATTGCACGGTAGTTCTATACGTCGGTCGCCTCATAGAAGAAAAAGGGCTTGATCATCTCTTCGCGGTATGGGCCTCGATGCCTTCGCGCAACGGGGCGGTTCTCCTGATCGTCGGCGATGGTCCATTAAGGAAGGATCTTGAATCCAGAGTTGGCGATTTGCAAATTCTTTCCTCGGTCCGGTTTCTTGGTCACCAAGCGGATGTTTCAAAATTTTATGCCATAGCCGATCTGTTCGTCTTACCCTCCCGGACTGAAGGGATGTCAAATGCTTTGTTGGAAGCGATGGCCGGTGGGATTCCGGTCGTTGCCTCCGATACCGGTGGCAATAGGGACCTGCTTGAGGATCAGAGCGGCATTTTGCTCGATTGGACAAATACAGCAGCCTGCGCTCAGGTTCTATCGAGCCTGCTCTCGGACGCGAATCTGCGCAGCCGCCTGGGAATCTGCGCGAAAAGAAGGGCTGACGAGTTCAGCTTGGCAGAGGTAGCGAGCCACTATCGTCGGCTCTACCACTCAGTGCTCCGGGGCTGAGTTCGTGAGCAATCCTCCAGACATCGCGATTTTGTTCGGTCGCCCAGGTCGCAGCGACATTTTGGCCGAGAAACTTCGGGCTCGCGGTTTCCGGATCACGCTTTATAACAATCACGGAATTCCCGGGACGTACGTGCCGCTACGCTTTGGTTTGCTACCCATCTTGTCGCGTATCCTCTCTACGCGCCACCAGATCTATCTGACACCGCTGAGCTTTGTTCCGTCCCTCTGTCTCGCGCTCAACCGCGGCGCCCGCGGTATCCCCTGTGTGCTTAACGCCACCGGGTTAAAGTCGGCGACGTATCGAGACCGTTCAATGCATTGGACATTCCCTTGGTTGGCCGAGAGGTGGTTTTATCCCACCCTGATGGATCGAGTGTTGGCCGGAGGAGCCAGAATCGTCTGCAACAGCCAGTATCTGCAGAGAAGGCTTGGCTCGGAGTTTCCTCAATACGCCCACAAGATGATGACGATTTACAATGGCATTGAGTTTAACCGTTACACCTCAGGCCGACCGATCTCGATTGAGGGAATTCCTCCAGATGCTCCTAAGCTCCTGTCCGTGACCACGTGGAACTACGAGGGCAAGGCTATCGGAGCAAAGCTTCTCATCGATGCCATGGAGATGATCACCGACAAGCATCCGGAAGTTTGTCTGATCATTGCAGCGAAAATAGCTCATCCCCGCTACGCCCAGGAAATTGAAAACTATTTGGCCCGAAAACCACAAAGGAAGTCCATTAAACTTTTCTATAACCAGAGTAATATTCCAGACCTTCTAGCGAGCAGTGATCTGTTCGTCTATGCAACCCCCGAATCCGTGGATAGCCTGCCTCGCGCGTTACTAGAGGCCCACGCTGCTGGTCTGCCGATCGTAAGCACAGCTACAGCAGGGTGCCCCGAGGTTGTGGAGGATTCGATAACCGGATTTCTTGTCCCCAACGATGCAGAGATTTTTGCCAATCGAATGATCGATCTCCTTGCCCACCCAGAAAAGCGACGGGAGATGGGAATCCGTGGTCGTGACCGGGTACGCAAGTTATTCGACTGGGATGGTATGGCCGAAGGTTATGCGAACCTGTTCCACGGTATCCTTTCCAATCAGAAGTAGGCAGCGCTACAACGCAATTTACCATGGACGGCAATTCTTATTTGGTCTTCTCTTTTCGCGGACAGGACTATCTGTCGATCCCTACTGTTCCTAGGCGGCTGAGGCGCCGAGGAGTGGATCTTTATAAGGAGACCTCGGTGCCACGCTGGTTGTTTAAGGTAGGTATTCGGTTGGCTACGACTGCCCGTCTCGACCGGTTCGTCGGTCGGGAGCTTTCAAGCCCGGTGCCGAAGTACCCCAACTTTCCCTTTGACGTGTGGTTTAGACAGGCACGTCAAGACCTTGGGACAACGAACGCTCATGCCGTGGTCAGCTTCCCCGGACAGTCGAAGCGTGCGCGGTTTTACGTGAACTTGCTCTCGCCCGAGGGCACACCGCTGGCTTTCGCCAAGGTGTCGCTGGATACAAAGAACGATCACCATTTGGAGACCGAAGCGAAAGCCCTGCGTCACCTCGCAGGACAACCTATACGTTCATTCCGCGTGCCGAAGGTGCTCGTTGAGGGACAGTTTCAGTCCCACCGATATCTTGTTATGGAAACCATGCCCGCTGAAAGCCGGCCGATACCGGCGCAGTGGGAACCGATCCCGCAACGCTGCCGGAATGAATTGGTCAATATTGCGCGCCGGAAGCGGCAGATCCAAGAGCTTTCCTGGTGGGGTCGGTTTCGCGCGAAGGCGCCGGAGGTCGAACCGCTGGCTAAGGCGATTGAGAACCAAGCGGACCACGCGGTGGATGTTTCCTGGGCTCACGGGGACTTCACCAGGCGCAACTTATGCAGTGTCGGCGAAGAGGTATGGCTGTTCGATTGGGAAAACAGTGCTCCGGATGCGCCCGTCATGACTGATGAGTTACGATTTTTTCTAAATACGCAGTCTCGTTGGCTCGGCTCAGATCCGACCAAAGTCGCCAAGGCACTGAGCCTCCGGTACCTTGCAAATGGAGACGACAGCGTTAAGCGAAACCTCGCATTGGCGCTGGCTTTTCTTTGTACCTGTACCCAGGGTGCGATCTTTCACGGTCAACATTGGAATAGGAACGCGTAAGCAGGAGAATAAGATGGCAAAAAGCTATCGGGAAAAATTTGATGAAAGAGCGGCGGTCAAGTACGATACGGTTAACTACGCCCCAGGCTCGAAATCAGATTTGTTATGGCGCGTTGAGTCCGAACTTTTAGATCGGATTGCCCGTGAGATTCGATGTACCCATCAACATATCGATTATCTTGACTTTGCCTGCGGTACCGGCCGGATCCTCTCCTTTTTCGAAAAGAGAGTCGATCGCGCAACGGGAATCGATGTTTCACAGGCGATGCTCAAGCGTGCCAGGCAAAAAGTGCAGCGAGCGACGCTCCTATGCAGGGACATTACAACGGACGGCGCCGAAATCGAAGGAAAGTATGACCTGATCAGCTGCTTTCGGTTTCTTAAGAACGCGGAGCCGGGGCTGCAGCGTGAGGCTCTGCGTCAACTCGCGATGCGGTTGAGGGGCCCAAACAGCCTTCTCATAGTAAACTCGCATGGAGGTAATCCCTTTAGCTATCGAGTGCTTTTGATCCCATGGCATTGGCTGAGGGCGCTCTTTACGGGGAAGAAGTTTGGAGACTACCTCAGCAATCGCGAGGTACGATCGATTATGAGTAGCACTGGCCTGGTTGTGGAGCGAGTGATTGGCTACAGTTTCATTAGCGGTCGAATCCTTAAGTTTTTTCCAAGCTCCCAAGTCCTACGCGTTGAACGTCGCCTCTTGGGAATCGCATTTCTCCAAGTCTTCGGAGCGAACCAACTCTTTATTTGCCGGCGCGCGCGCACCTCTGAGGGCACAGAGAACGGGGCGGGGAGTGTCCGTAACGCCGCAGCCTGATCGGCATCAGGCTCGTTTTTTATGCAATGGTTTGCGGCGGGATTAATGTTTCTTCTCGTTTTCGCTGCTGTGGCGCGCGGGGAGCCTAGAGTTCAAGGCTTCGGATCGATGACACCCGGCGGGGCGCGAGGGACTGTCGTTTATGTTTCCAACCTCAATGACTCAGGCCCAGGGAGCCTACGTTCGGCTGTTTCCCAAGGAAACCGATATGTGGTTTTCAATGTAGGCGGGGAGATCTTGCTCCGAAAGCCTTTATCCGTCGAAGGCTCCTATATAACCATTGACGGTTCAACCGCTCCTCACCCCGGGATCACCATCAAAAATTACGGCCTCAAGATTTATGGCAACAAAGGGGCGCACGACATCGTTGTCCGCAGCATTCGGGTTCGTATCGTGAACGAAGAGTACGGTAAACAAGATGGCATTGGGATCACCGCTGGGGCTTACAATGTGGTCATTGACAGAGTCTCGGTCTGTTGCGCCTCGGATGAAAATGTCGCGATCGTCGGCTATAACACACGCGATGTCACCGTCTCCTGGAGCCTTTTGGTGGCGCCGAGAGATTTTCATCCTACCAATATGCTGATTGCCGACCAAGCCGTTCGAACCTCCATCCACCACAATATCTTTCTTAAAGCGCCTAGAAGAAACCCGTGGATCAATTACGCCAAAGGACGACGCGCGCCGGAAATCCAAGCCGACGTTCGCAATAACTTGATGTGGGATGTATCCGGCACCGCGACGAATCACGGGACCGTTGTGTTCGCGGGCGGGAAGGCCAACTTGGTTAATAATTACTACAAAGCGGTCTCGACCACCAATGCGACCGTTCAAAAACGCGTATTAGTGGTATGCAAGGAAGATAATCTTCCAGAGGATAGAGACCTGTGCACACCCAGAGGGCCTGCCGCCGGGGTCTATGTCTCGGGAAACGTCAGCCAGGATGCCTGGACAGAGCATATCAATGGCAAAGGTACTGAGACAAAGCCCTTTGCAGCACCAGAAGTTGACACGAAAGAAGCCTGCCCGGCAGCCCACGAGGTGCTCTCCCGTGCGGGAGTACGTCCGCTGGATCTCGTCGACCGGCAGTATCTCGCTTCGATTTTGCTTCCGTCATGCAAGTGAGAGGGGTCAGCGACGCTAGGACTAACCCCAAGCGCTGCGGCAAACGACTTATACAAGAGTAAACCCGTGAACATCGCCATCATCGGAAACAGGTTACGTTGGCCTCGTCACTGGAGTTTGCTTCGCGGAGTTTGGCGTCAATGTTTTCTGCGTCGACAAGTCCATGAGCCGCGCGTGGACGAGATGTTACACAAGAATCTTAAAGAGGGGCGGATTCACTTTACGACCGATACGGAGCACGCTGTAAGACAGTCACTTACGATTTTTATCGCTGTGGGAACGCCCGTGAGGAAGACGGCTCTGCGGATCTCTGCTGCGTGGAGGAAGTTGCCCGCGCATAGCTAGAAATCTCGATGGATACAAGGTGATCGTCACCAAAAGTACGGTGCCGGTAGGACCGGACGGGGAATCCAACAATTATCCGGGAACAGAACGGGAACGGATCACTTGGCGTGTTTGATGTCGCTTCCAATCCCGAGTTCTTGCGCGAAGGATCCGCGGTTGAAGACTTCCTCCGCCTCAACCGGGTGGTCATCGGGGCGGATAGTCCTCAGGCGATTGCCATCCTTCAGGATCTCTACCGCCCTCTTTATCTCATCGAAACTCCTTTCGTCATCACCAGTATCGAAGCGGCCGAACTGATCAAGTATGTCTCGAACAGCTTCCTCGCGTTAAAAATCAGCTTTATCAACGAGCTGGCAAACCTCTGCGAGGCATTGGGAGTGGACGTTCACGTCCTTGCTAAGGCGATGGGGCTCGATCAACGTATTTGGTCCGAAGTTTTTGCATCCGGGACCGGGATTTGGTGGTTCCTGCTTTCCCAAAGATACCTAAGCCCTAGCCCACATCGCGAGGGAACACGGATCGTCATGCGCTTGAACCCACAAAGAATTGCTCATGTCATCACGGAGTCCGGCCCATTCGGCGGAGCCCAGCGCAACACCCTGCTAACCTTGAAGGGCTTAGTGCAGGATGGTTACGAAGCGGAGCTGATCTGTGGATCTGGTGGGCCGTTGATTGAGGAAGCGAAGGCGCTCGGGATTTCGGTTCGCGTTATCCCTGACCTTGTGCGGCAGGTAAATCCTTTGAAAGACTGTCGAGCTTTCATTGCCCTCACCAGGCTCTTTCGGTCACGGCGTCACAAGATTGTGCATACCCATTCGACCAAGGCGGGGTTGCTGGGTCGTCTGGCTGCCTGGTTTGTAAGAATCCCAGTAATCGTGCACACGGTCCACGGCGTCCCCTTCGAGATAAATGGCGATGTGAGATCGCGGATCTATATCTTCCTGGAACGGTTTGTAGGCCGGATCACGGACCGGCTGATCTGCGTGGGCGAGGTCGTGAGACAGGAAGTGTCTTATTGGAAGATAGCGCCAAACGAAAAACTGATCACCATATACAGCGGCATCGACTTCTCCCTATATAATCCCAGGCGTACGCTCGGCGAGATCAAAAGTGAACTCGGATTGCGAGACTCCTGGCCGATCGTTGGGTCTGTTGGGCGGTTATCGGAACAGAAGGCGCAATATTATCTCATCGAAGCCATCGCGCTCCTCAAGCCTACGTATCCAAAAATCAAATTGTTACTCATAGGAGAGGGAGAGCTTCGCCCTTTTTTGGAAAAGCGGATCCAAGATCTCGACCTCTCGTTAAACGTCTCGCTCCTCGGCGAGAGAGGGGACATTGCCGATTTACTCAGCGTGTTCGATGTGTACGGTATGTCTTCAAGGTGGGAGGGGGTTGGGCGGGCCCTGACCGAGGCGATGTATCGAGGCCTGCCTATCGTGGCCACCGCGGTCAACGGCGTTAAAGAGCTCATCGTTCACGAAGAGACCGGGCTGCTCGTGCTACCTCGCGATCCTAACGCGCTGGCCTTCGCCATCGAGCGTCTGGTTGGTGACAGTGATCTCAGCCAGCGATTGAGAGTTAGAGCCCGCCGGAAGGCCGAAGAGCTTATGGATGGGAAAAGGATGATCGCGGACATCAAGGAGCTTTACGCGCGACTCAGCGACACAAGTTTTTCACATTATAGCAGTCTTCCTGAAAAACAACTCAGCCGTCAGGCAGGCAAATAAGGCTGATGGAAAAACACGCATGGTTGCGGACGAAGCGACTAGCCTTGTTCTTTTGGATCGGGATGATCCTATGCGTTGCCTCTCGCCCCAAAGCCGCTCTTCTGAGTCCCGACACTGACGCCCTCTTTGGGCTGCCGCGGCAGACTCTGCAGTACCTGTATCACCTCGCCGCCTTTTTCATCCTGGCGATTCTTTTGCGCCGCTCTTTTTCGTTCGAAGGCCGGTCACGAAATACCCTGCTAGTTTCATTGATTGGATGCGCACTGGTGTCCATTTGCTCTGAGGTAATACAATTCTATGTCCCAACCCGAACTCCCGCTTTTCGCGATTTGTTCGTCGACTCGCTCGGTGCCTCCATGGGAGTGATCTTCGTGCAAAAACTCGTCCGCCAAGACCAAAACAGTAGACAAGGAGTTTAAGGGAATAAGCTCATGTGCGGGATAGCTGGAAAGCTTAATCTGCGGTCCGGAGAACCGGTGACCTGGGAGTCCATCGGACGTATGTGCAAGATCATGTCGCATCGCGGGCCCGATGACGAGGGTATTTACCTGGATGGTAGTTTCGGCATGGGAATGAGGCGGCTGAGCATCATCGACCTTTTCACCGGCAAGCAACCCATCGCCAATGAAGATAGCTCAATATGGACAGTCATGAACGGAGAGATCTACAACTTTTTGGAGCTGCGATCGCTGCTCAAACAGAAGGGCCACCAGTTTTATACCAACAGCGATACTGAAGTCATCGTCCATCTTTACGAAGAGTACGGCGGGGACTTTGTCAAGCACCTCACCGGCATGTTCGCGATTGCCGTATGGGACAAGCGGCAAAAAAAATTGATTTTGGCGCGCGATCGGTTGGGAATCAAGCCTCTTTACTACCATGCGAACTCGAACCGTGTCCTGTTCGGATCTGAGATCAAAGCCATCTTGCAAGACGGCGTAGAGAGCGAGATCGACCTCCAGGCACTCCACGGTTACCTATCTTTCAACTATGTCCCGGGGCCGCGCACGATTTTTAAAAATATCGGCTCCCTCCCTCCCGGACATGTCCTGACCTGTTCAAAAGGAACCGCGACTGTAGCCCCTTATTGGGAACTTACTTATCCCGCGGCTTCGACCAATGGTAAGTTCCGTCCCGAGGATAGTTACCGCGAAGAATTGTACGCACTCTTGAAGCTGGTCGTTAAGCAGCACCTCATTAGCGACGTGCCACTCGGGGTCTTTTTAAGTGGCGGCCTCGACTCCAGCACGCTGGTGGCGCTGATGAGCAAAATCTCATCCCGGCCGACCCGGACTTTTTCGATCGGATTTGCGGAACAGTCGTATGACGAGCTCAGTTCTGCCAGAGCGGTAGCGAGAACGTTCGGCACAGAGCACCACGAGCTTGTTGTCAGGCCCAATGTGGTTGACCTGCTGCCGGAGCTGGTTCGACATTTTGACGAACCTTTTGCGGACAGTTCCGCGGTGCCCGTTTATTGTGTGTCAAAACTGGCCAAAGAGCACGTCAAGGTTGCGTTGAGCGGGGAAGGGGGAGATGAGGTTTTCGCGGGCTATCAGACTTACGGCGCCTATAAGATCGCCGAGATCTATAAACGATTACCGAAAATCCTTGCCACAACCGTTATCCCTTCGATTATAAGGCAACTCCCGGTCTCCCACCGTAAAGTAAGCTTCGATTACAGGGCGAAACGTTTTGTGGCCGGCGCGCTCCTCTCACCCGCAGAGGGCCACTACTGGTGGAAAGTCATCTTCACTGAAGAAGCGAAGGCGGCCCTTTATGCCAATGGCGCCCCTGGCCTTCAGGACCCGCTCGGGTTGTACCGAGGCGCCTTCGAGGATTGTACCGCAGTCGAAACGCTCACGAAGCTGCAGCACATCGACATGAAGATATACCTCCCAGACGATATTCTCGTAAAGGCAGATCGCATGAGCATGGCCAATTCGTTAGAGGCCAGGGTTCCGTTCCTGGATCACCGAGTGGTCGAGTTCGCAGCCTCCCTTCCGTCATCTCTAAAAATCCGGCGCCTGACCAAGAAGTACATTCTGAGACAGGTCATGTCTCATCGTCTTCCTGCGAAGGTGCTGAGGGGAAAAAAGCGGGGCTTCAATGTCCCGATTCCGGTCTGGTTACAGGGGGAGCTGCGCCCTCTAGTGCATGAGATCTTAAGCCCAAAGCGATTGGAGGAGGTGGCCCTTTTTAAGCCCGAGGTCGTTTCCGCTATGATTCGTGACCATGAAGAAAAGCGCACTGATTATAGTCGGAACATCTGGGGTCTGCTGATCTTCATGATCTGGCATGAAGAGTACATCCGCCGCCCGCAAGTCAGACTGAACGTAACACCTGCGCCTCAAGCCTGCGCGCTTTTATGAAAAAGAGACTCCTGGATTTTCTTCGCTGCCCGGACTGCCATCACGAGAAGCTTGATCTCGCCATCCGCCTAGATGCGGGGAACGGGGACCGGACGATCATAGAAGGAGAAATTCGTTGTGGGGAATGCGGCAGTCGATTCCCGATCATAAACGGCGTTCCAAGGATGCTCCCTGTCTCCCTGCGGCCCATGCTCTTGTCCTTTCACCGCGAATTTTTCGAGCGTCACCCGGACCTGATCCCGAGAGGCGCAGATACCGGGCCGAACGAAAAGGTGGCACGGACCGTAGAGGGCTTCAGCTATCAGCATGTGAAGCTGGACGACCAACGAAGGGAAATCGACCGCTGGAGAAAGAATCTTCTAAGTGCGATCCCCGTAGGGCCAGAGTTCTTCGAAGGGAAAACCGGCGCCGATATCGGCTGTGGAACCGGAAGGCATCTCTACTGGGCTCACGAGTCCGGCGCGGAAGTCGTTGGCTTGGACCTGAGCGAGGGAGTGGCAGTTGCGAGCACGAATACCGCCACGTGTCCGCGTTGCCATGTGGTTCAAGGGGACATCCATCACCTTCCCTTTAAGAATAGCGTCTTCGAATTTGCTTATAGCATTGGCGTACTCCATCATCTTCCCGACCCCAAAGAGGGCTTTAGACGGATCCTGCCGTCGATCAAACCAGGAGGAAGGATCTTCGTCTGGGTCTACGGGCTAAGCGGAATGCGCCTCTGGTACCGGCTCTCTCACATGACCTGGCTGCGGGGTATCACCCCTCACCTGCCGGCCTGGACTCAATCCCTGGTGAGCGCGCTTATCGCTGCGTTTCTAGAGATCCTAATTTGGCTCCCTTGTCGGATGGTTTCTTTGCTGCCGGGCGGGAAGCGCATAGTCGCCCGTGTTCCCCTTGGCGACGCCTGCCGACGATCCTTCAGAGCGAAAATCAGAAGCGTCTTCGATAGAATCAACCCCCCCCTCACGCATTATCACACCGCGGAAGAACTGGCCGGCTGGCTCAGGGATGCCGGGCTTACGAACGCTTCCGTTTTGAACCGGGACGGAAGAGGCTGGACCGTCACTGGGGTTAAGGAACAAGAACCCGATCTCATGAAAGGTCAGGATAGAAATGTTGCAACCCGATAATCCGTTGCGCGACACAGAACTCACCGGTGAGTTTTTGCCGGAAAACATTTTGGACCTTAGAGATGGCGAGCTAGCCGGCTCTGCCGATGCTACGATCGCGTCGAACGGAGACCACGCGCCGGCTCTGGCCCTGCGGAGCTCGGATACCAAATTCCGCGTTTTACGACTCGTCATAAAGATCGGTGAGACCGGGGCCCCATATAACCAATTTTCTCTGGCTGTCCGGAAGAGCCACGACATCACCATTTGTACTTTCTTTAAACCTGAAATTGACGTCCCGGAGGAGATCGCCCTGTTTGCCGGAGATAACACCTTCGCCGGTTTTTTCCGCGCTTTAGATAGAGCGATCCTGGAAAAAGATTATGACGTGATCCATATCCATAAGCCGCACGTCGGCCTGTTGTTGCTTTTAAGGTTGTGGAAGTACCGAAAACAGAAGCGATTACCTCCAATCCTATTCACGGTTCACAACTCCTATCAAAATTTCACGATGCGCAACAAACTACTGTTGCTCCCGATGTTTGCCTTTGCCGACAAAATTGTTTGCTGTGGGCTTGAAAGCATGAAAAGCCTGCCGTCTCTGTACCGGGGGCTTGCTGGAAAAAGGCTGTGTTACATCAGCAACGGGGTTGACATCCACCGGGTCGAGGAGCACATCCGGCGGGCAGCCCCGCGCAAACATAAAAACGACCTATTTACCGTGCTGTCCATAGGCCGCCTGATCGCCACCAAAAACCCTATCACGCTGTTCAATGCGTTTCAGAGAGCGGCACTCAAAGAGGAAGCTCAGCTATGTTTTGTCGGCGACGGCAACCTGAAGACAGAAATCGAGCGGCAGATTCGAAGTTCCGGTCTTCCAGGCGTATTCCATCTCACCGGTTTAATACCAAGGGAATCCGTGTACGACCACTGTCTCAGCGCTCATTTGTTCGTATCGACCTCCAAAGGCGAAGGACTTCCCATTGCTGTCCTGGAGGCGATGGCCTGCGGCCTACCGGTTATCCTGTCGGATATCCCACCGCATCGAGAAATCGCCCGGTCCGAAAGTTTCATCCCGCTGATCCACCCGGAAGACGTCGATGGCTTCGCGCAGGAGATCAGGAGATTCAGGCAAATGCCGGAAAGCGAGCGTGTTGAGATAGGGAGACGGTGCCGGTTGTGGGTGCAAGAACATTTCTCGCTGCAGACCATGCTCAGCAGATACGAGGATACTTATCGAGAACTGAACGAAAAAAATTCAGCGGGTCGGACCGGTCGGATCGAAGGATTAGGAATAGCCCATCATTTGTTCGAGACTTTTCGTCGCGAGAACATCAGATACTGTCAATGGAAGAGCAATGACCGGGTAGTCGAAGGTCTCGCCGGGATTACAGATCTGGACATTCTGGTTGACCGCAAACAGTATTTGCAGGTTCAAAAGGCATTGGCGGCCTGCGGCTTCAAACGAGGTACGGCGGGTTGCGGATTAACGTTTCCGGCAAAAGAAGGCTACATCGGATTCGACAAGGCGACTGGAAAGCTTTTGTATATAGATCTCCATTACCGCCTCGTGCTCGGGGAGGAGAGGCTTAAAGGTTATCAGTTTCCCTGGGACGATTTTCTTCTCAGGACGCGAAAGTGGGACCCCGCAGCGCGGATCCATGTCGCCGACAGCAATGCCGAACTGTTGCTTCTCCTTGTCCGAGCAGCGCTACAGATCTCCTGGCGCGATGTCATCCGCCGTTTCTTGGGAAGAAAATATTTCAGCGACAATTGGGAGCGCCAGTATCACTGGCTGAAAGCAAGGATCGACCGTACTCGATGCCGGGACTTCTGCGTACAACTGCTCGGAGAGGACGCCTGCGAGTTGTTTGAAGCAATGGTCGATAAAGATGTCCGCCTCGGGCAACTGTTGCAATTCAGGCGTCGGATTCGATCGAAGCTAAACCTCTTCAGGAGCTACCCTCCTATTGTGGGGGGATTGCTTCTCCTGCTTAGACAGTTCTACGCCGTGTTGGCGCTCGTTAATCGGCGATATTTTGGTAGGTTTCTTCCCTTTGTCCGAAAGGGGCCCTCGTCGGGCGGCGTCTTTGTCGTGTTTATCGGCCTTGACGGCTCTGGAAAATCTACCATCGCAAGAGAGCTGACCAGCGTGCTGTCATGGAAGTTCGATGTGTTCAATGTTTACCTCGGCGGCAACGGTTCGAGTTCGGCTCTTAGGTGGCCATTAGTCGTAGTGCGGAAGATCCTGCTGAAACTCGGGTTTTTAAAGCCCTCCTCTAACGGAAAGCTAGCCGAGTTTGCCAACCAGCCGGCCATCGAGCGACCTTTTGGTCTCTTCGGTTCGGTCGCCAGGGCGTTGTGGGCACTAACACTGGCTCTGGAGAAACGCAACAAACTGAAAGCCATCTGGCGCGCGAGAAATCAAGGCATCATCGTGATTTCGGATCGATACCCGCAAACGCAAATCTACGGATTTAACGACGGCCCGTTACTGGCTGACTGGCTGAAATCTTCGAACAGATTCCTCCGTCGATTCGCCACGTGGGAGATGCGTCCCTACCTTTGGGCCAATCAGAACCCGGCCGATCTGGTGATCCAACTCATGGTTCCCGTCGAGACAGCCATGCAAAGGGATCCCACCCTGGAGAGACACTTTTTGGAGCGACGCATTGCTGCCGTCGCCTCGATGCAATTCCCTCCCGAAACATCTGTTATCGAGGTAGATGCAAACCGTCCGCTCCAAGAGGTCCTCCGCGATGTCAGCGACATCGTATGGCAACATGTATAGTCCAGAGCTAACGAAAATTACTGGATGCACGGGCGCAGGTGAGTCGCGGCACTATCTCGGCACACCCTCCAACGGTTGCGCCGCGTTTCGGTTGACAAAATTGCCCCGTGCCATGCCGCGAGAATAGTAATTACAGGATTCCTACCCAACGCGTCGGTGCTTCAGCGACCGCTGGTTAATCCTCTACTAGGAGCGACCGATCGTATACCCGCAGGCAGGCGCTTCGATGGACTTTATGTCGACACGTTCGGGAGAGAGTGGGGGTCGATCATGTTGGTAACCGCGAGTAAAGAAATCCCCGGCAACCTTTGGCGCGAGATGGATGACAAACAGGTAGTCGTCGTTTTGGGAGCGGGAAAGCCATTCCAGGGAAACGTTCCTTCGGCTTTGGTCTCAACGCCAACCAATGGCCGAGTCCTGGATTGGATTCTGGAGGCGTTTAGCCAGATACCCGGTGCGACTTTCAACTTCATCGGCGGTTATCGCGTATATGACATAGCTCAACATTATCCCCGCATCACGATCACGAGCAACCCAACGTGGCAAAGCACGGGAAGCCTCGGTTCCTTCTTCCTTGCGCCCCTCGATGGCAAGCACGTAACCTACGTCTGTTATTCCGATACAGTTTTTGCGCCTGAAGTGGTCGAGCGCCTTTACCGAGCTGAAGGTGACGTGGTCGTCGTAGTCGATCGCGCCTGGAAGGACAGGTATCCCTGCCGATCCACGGAGTCACTCATGACTGCGGAAAAGGTGCATCTGGATGGCGATCGCTTAACGGCTATCGGACCGCGGCTGTCCATCCAGGAGTCTAGCAGTCAATTTACAGGGTTGCTTAAGCTGAGCCCTCCAGCCGTCGAGAGAGCTTTAGCCCTTCGAGACCAAGCCTACGACTCTCTATCGAGAGCTGGGATTCCAATGCTGGTCGAGCTGCTGCTAAAGTCAGGACTGGATATTCGCGTTGTCGAGATCGCCGGCGAATGGGCCGAGCTGGATGCGCCGGAGGACCTAGCCCGGTTCGTTCTGGGGACAAAAGCAGATACCCTACGACGGCTGCGACCCCTTCTGCGCCAGAGCACGATTGATGAACAAATCCGGTTTACCGTGGGAGAGTGGCTAACTGATCGCGGTGCGGTGTTAACATCGATCGTTAAGAAGTTCGGGTCAAGGTTGGTAGTTGTGCGAAGCAGTGCTTTGGGCGAGGATAGCTGGGCTACGTCGAGGGCCGGCGCCCATAAGACGGTTCTTGATGTTCCGGCTGCGGACCAGCGGGAACTCACCTCAGCGGTCGAAATCGTCATATCATCTTATACGGATCATACCGACGTCAACCCCGATCACCAGGTTCTCGTCCAGCCGATGCTTAAGGACACAACCATGAGTGGAGTAGTGTTCACGAGAACACTCAACTATAGAGCCCCTTATTACGTCATCAATTATGATAGCAAAACCACATCCACCAGCACCGTTACTAGCGGGGCCGGAGAGTCGCTCGAGACCGCTGTGCTACACCGAGACTGGGCCCTTGAAGACAAACGGGACGAAAACTTGGGTAAGGTTGTTAAAGCGGTTCAAGAAGTGGAAGAGCTGGTGGGGTATGACTCTCTGGATATCGAGTTCGCCCTCGGACGTGATGGCCAGGCACGGATCCTTCAGGTTAGGCCCCTTACCGGCAGCCCCAACCCCAGCCCGGTAACCGATTCCGATGTGTCTGCCGCGCTCACGTCCGCAGGAGAAGCTTTTCAGCGATCCCAAAGGGCAATTGGGTTTCTTCTCGGCAAGCGAACCTTTTTCGGGGTTATGCCGGATTGGAATCCGGCAGAGATGATCGGCACAAAGCCTCGGCCCCTTGCTCTTAGCCTCTATCAGTACCTGATCACAGAGAGCGTATGGGCTACCCAGCGGGCACAGTATGGCTACCGCGACGTTCGTCCCTGTCCGTTGATGGTCACCCTCGCCGGACATCCATACATCGACATCCGAGTTGATTTCAACTCGTTCATCCCCGCTTGTCTTCCTCGCGAACTGGCGGAACGACTCGTCAATCACTACATGGACTGGTTGGAGGCGCGACCTCATCTTCATGACAAGGTAGAGTTCGACGTCGTCTTTACCTGTCTCACTTTCGACTTCGACGAACAAGCGAAAGATCGCTTGCTGTCGTGCGGTTTCGGTCTGAATGAAGTGAAAATGATAAAGGGAGCACTAAGACAGATTACAAAATGTGCCCTGACTCGGAGCGAAAAAGACTTACGCGATGTCAAGAACCTTGAGGAACGCTATGAACTCATGAAGGATGAGCTAAACCCGTTGGATAGAGCAGGCATACTCCTTAAGGACTGTCGTCGATATGGGACCGTGCCTTTTGCTCATCTTGCCCGAACGGCCTTCATCGCGGTCTCACTACTCAGGTCGCTCGAACGGGTGGGGATCACAACCCAAAAGGAGACCGAACAATACCTGAGCTCGGTCGGGACCGTGACGCGGGAATTCGAGCACGACGGCTTGGGAGTAGCCGGCGGCCGCCTTGCTTGGGCTTCTTTGCTTGCTCGTTACGGGCACTTGAGACCAGGTACTTATGAGATCACCTCACCATCGTACGCCGACGATCCCGAATTTTATCTGAAGCCGCTGGTCACCGAAGTTATACCAGAGGTTTCGTCGGACGAGCCTTTTAGATGGGATGCCGCCACTAGAAGCGCCATTCGAGACGCATTGAGGTCCATTGGCCTGCCGGAGGATGTTGAGCGCTTCGACGGGTTCCTGCGTCAGGCCATCAAAGGGCGGGAGTATGCCAAATTCGCGTTCTCTCGAAACCTCAGCACGGCCCTCGATGAATTCATCCGGTTCGGAGCCGCTCATGGACTGACGCGCGAACAGCTCTCCTATGTCACGTTGCAGGATCTTCTTAGCCTACAGACTGTCTCCCCCGCCTCTTCCGTCAGGGATTGGATAGGCAGGCGCGCTGAAGAAGGTGAGAGATGGCACTTCGTTGCGCGGGCGGTAGAACTTCCTCCTTTGATATTTCGAGTCGACGATATATTTGCTTTTAGACTCCCCCATAGTCAACCGAACTTTGTGACCCGCATGCGTGTTGTGGGGGAGACATACGCCCTATCGGCTTCTCGAGATCACAGGTGTCTACTTCCCGGGAAAATCGTCTTAATCCCCCAAGCCGATCCGGGCTATGATTGGTTGTTCGGGCACGGCATCAAGGGCTTGATTACAATGTACGGTGGGGCGAACTCACACATGGCGATTAGAGCAGCGGAGTTGAGTATTCCCGCAGCAATCGGAGCGGGCGAGGCTCTGTTCGAGCGTCTATCCCACGCAAAGCTTGTTGATCTAGACTGTATGAACGGAAGAATCGAGTTATTAAGATGAAGCTCGTCGGATTAACGCAACGCGTCGAGTTAGTCCCGACTCACAGAGAGCGGCGCGATTCCCTTGACCAAGCCTGGACCTGTTTGTTGCAGACCTTGGGATTCCTCCCTGTCCCGTTGCCCAATGGGCCGGCTGATAAAGTAGAAGCATACCTCGACAACCTGGCATTCGGCGGCATCATCCTTACGGGAGGCAACGACCTTTGCGTGTCAAGCGGCTCCGACCAAGCACCTGAGCGGGACCGTTTTGAGAGATCTCTTCTTGACGCCTGTATTAAACGCCGCTTGCCTGTATTGGGTGTTTGTAGAGGCATGCAGATGATGATCGTCTACCACGGCGGGACTATAAGTGAGATCGACGGACACGCCGCGTCACGGCATGAGATAAATCTCGAGGCAGAGGCATTCAAGTCCGAGTGCCGCTCGCGCACCATCGCCAGCTATCATAATTTCGGGATTCTACCAGCAGGGCTTCCCCCGAACGTAAGACCCATCGCGTGGGCTCCCGATGGTTCCATTGAGGCGATCTGTCACGTGCACCTGCCCCATTACGGCATCATGTGGCACCCTGAACGTGAAGACCCGTGCCATGAGATGGATCTGTTGATGATCCAGCGCATCTTCGAGGGCATCAACGGAT
>Ga0105092_10000154_pt1 | contig 32960 bp, 29 predicted proteins | sample PPLLak2March2015_FD_87021 | JGI IMG/M metagenome (GOLD analysis project Ga0105092, IMG submission 87021) | Freshwater sediment microbial communities from Prairie Pothole Lake near Jamestown, North Dakota, USA - PPLs Lake P7 Core (1) Depth... | ecosystem: Environmental > Aquatic > Freshwater >... | reverse complement strand
GCAACTTAATTAATCCAGCAACCTCTTTTGCCATAATTTACTTGTTTCTGATTTATATAGTTGATTACACGTTTTCAGAATGATTATTCAGGAAGCATTAGGGTTTCATAACCATCCGGACACGTATGTTTTAATTCCTTTATTCTTTCTCTACCTGCATAAAACTCAGTTCGAGCGGTGTTTTGCGCCCGAAAATCTTTACCATTACCTTGAGCTTCTTTTTTTCTTCATTAACTTCTTCAATAACGCCTGTAAAACTGTTAAACGGACCATCAATAACCTTAACCGATTCACCCACATAAAAGGGAACATTCAATTCCTCGTCGGTTTCAGCCAGTTCGTCCACCTTGCCGAGGATGCGGTTCACTTCCGAAGTCCTTAAAGGTGTAGGTAACTCATCCCCTTTGGCTCCTAAAAAGCCTATTACATGAGTTATATTCTTCAGAATGTGGGGTATTTCTCCCACCAACGCAGCTTCAATAAGCACATAACCCGGAAAATAACTTCTTTCCTTGCTTATTTTTTTTCCGTTCCTGATCTGGTAAACCTTCTCAGTCGGGATTAATACCTGCGAAATAAATTCCTGCAAATTCAGGCGGGTTATTTCGTTTTCGATATATTCCTTGACCTTCTTTTCTTTACCACCAATAGCACGGAGAACATACCATTTTTTTTCCTGTTCTTCCATTTTAACCAGCCAAAATTATTAGGTGAAAAGACTATAAATGGCGCTCATGGTGTTTTTGAATATCAAATCCATGAATGCTACTAAGAGAGCGATAATCAATGATGCTATCATAACCAGAATAGAGCTTCCCTGCAGTTCCTTCCATGAAGGCCAGGTAACTTTGTGAACCAATTCGGTGTATGATTCCTGAATGTAATTTTTAAGCCTTTTCATAATCTTTTCTATTGGCACGGGAGGAGCGACTCGAACGCCCGACACCTGGTTTTGGAGACCAGTGCTCTACCAACTGAGCTACACCCGTAGGCCATAAACAGGTAAATTCGTCATCTTTTAAATGATAACGAATTTACACCGCCGTTAATATTATAAATGTTATTCAATAATCTTTGTAACCTGACCTGCACCTACTGTACGGCCACCTTCACGAATTGCAAACTGCAAACCTACGTTAATAGCAACCGGATAAATCAGCTGAACTGTAATATTCGTATTGTCGCCCGGCATAATCATTTCTGTGCCTGCAGGGAGCTGAATTTCACCGGTGATGTCGAGTGTACGAAGATAGAATTGCGGCCTGTACTGATTGTGGAACGGAGTATGACGACCACCTTCTTCTTTCTTCAGAATATACACACTTGCTTCAAATTTTGTATGAGGTGTAATTGAACCGGGTTTAGCAAGAACCATTCCCCTCTTGATCTCCTTCTTGTCAACGCCGCGAAGCAGAAGTCCCACGTTATCACCGGCTTCACCGTCATCAAGGATCTTACGGAACATTTCAACACCTGTAACAACAGATTTCCTTTTTTCTGCACCCAGACCAACCAGTTCTACTTCATCATTGGTATGTACAACACCTGTTTCAATTCTTCCTGTTGCAACAGTACCACGACCTGTGATTGAGAACACGTCTTCAACCGGCATAAGGAAAGGCTTATCTTTTTCGCGCGGAGGCAGAGGAATGTATTCATCCACAGCCTTCATTAACTCGGTAACCTTTTCTTCCCACTTGGGCTCACCATTCAATGCACCTAATGCAGAACCGTGAATGATCGGAGCGTTGTCGCCGTCGAATTTATAGAAGCTGAGTAACTCCCTGATTTCCATATCAACAAGTTCGATGATCTCAGGATCTTCTACCATGTCAACTTTATTGAGGAAAACAAGAATTTTCGGAACATTTACCTGACGGGCAAGAAGCACGTGTTCACGGGTTTGAGGCATAGGACCATCGGTCGCAGCAACAACCAGGATAGCACCGTCCATCTGGGCGGCACCAGTAACCATGTTCTTAATATAGTCGGCGTGACCCGGGCAGTCAACGTGAGCATAGTGCCTGTTAACAGTCTGGTACTCGATGTGAGCCGTATTAATTGTAATACCCCTTTCTTTTTCTTCAGGTGCATTATCAATTGAGTCAAAAGAACGAAAACTGGCAAATCCTTGTTTTTCCAGAACTTTGGTGATTGCTGCAGTTAAAGTGGTTTTACCATGGTCAACATGACCAATCGTTCCAATGTTAACGTGAGGTTTCGACCTTTCGAATTTTTCCTTAGCCATAATTTGAATATTTGATAGTTATGTTCGATATTTAATTTATCAATCCTGAGCCAATGACGGGAATTGAACCCGTGACCTCTTCCTTACCAAGGAAACGCTCTACCAACTGAGCTACATCGGCGTTACCCGCCTACGCTAAAGCTTCGTCGGGTATGAGCGGGAGACGGGACTCGGACCCGCGGCCCTAACCTTGGAAGGGTTATGCTCTACCAACTGAGCTACTCCCGCGTGCAGAATTTTTCGATTTGCTGATTTGCCGATTTGTAGATTGGTGGGAGTGAAAAACTTCAATCAAAAATCAATAAATCAATAATTCATCAAATTCTCCGTGGGGAGAGCAGGATTCGAACCTACGAAGGCATCAGCCAGCAGATTTACAGTCTGCCCCAGTTGGCCACTTTGGTATCTCCCCGTTATAAATTAACCGGAAAAAAACCGGTTAGCCTCAAACAAAGAACAGAAACTTCCTGCTGAGCCGATGGAGGGATTCGAACCCCCGACCAGCTGATTACAAATCAGCTGCTCTGGCCAACTGAGCTACATCGGCAATACCCTCCAAAATCGGTTCGCAAATGTATAACAATTTATTTATATCACAAAATTATTTCAGGTGATTTATGAACCGCGCAATTTATCTTTGTGCCTCAGTATTTGTTGTTTCAAAGCATCTACTGCAGAATCGGTTGACTCTTCGAAAGATTTGGTTTGTTTGCGGGCAAAGAGGTCACTTCCAGGTATATCCAGTCTTATTTCCACTACCTTATTCTCAAGATCAGTTGAATTTTCAAGCCTGAGGAAGATTTCAGCATTAAGGATGTCATCGAAATAATGACCAAGTTTGCTGACTTTTTTTTCTATAAACTGTTCAAGCTTGCTGTCGGTATCAAATCTTACCGCGTTAATCCTGATATTCATGACTATACCTCCTAAATTTTATGCTCGCGGATGAGCTTGTTTATATACTGATTTTAGTTTTTCAAATGTATTGTGGGTGTAAATTTCTGTTGCAGAAAGGTTTGCATGTCCCAGCAATTCCTTTATTGCGTTCAGGTCAGCTCCCTTGTTCAGCATTTGCGTTGCGAAAGTATGCCTCAGAACATGAGGGCTTCTTTTATCCGCTGTTGTCACCAGCGATAGAAAACTGTGTACCACCCTGTATACCAGCCTGAAATATATTTTCTGCCCGGATGAGGTCAGAAACAGATAGCCTTCATCAAATCCCGGGAAAGCGGCAGACCTCCTTGACAGATATTCCTGAAGCAAACTGCAGTAACCGCGGTCGACAGGTATGAGGCGTTCTTTATTCCGTTTGCCAAGGACCTTTATCGTTTGCTGTAAAAAGTCAATATCCCCTGTCTTAAGATTGACCAGTTCTGCACGTCGCATTCCCGTACTGTAAAAGGTTTCTATCATAACACGGTTCCTGAAACCGGCATAGTCATCCCCGAATTCAACATGATCCAGCAATAGATCCATTTTTTCCTCATTTACAAAAACCGGGAGCTTTTTATCTGTTTTGGGCACGGGTATCCGCACTGCCGGATTGGTCACCAGCACGCCTTCTTTCTGCAGAAACCGGAAGTAGCTTTTCAGGGAGGATATTTTGCGGCCAACGGTCCGGGAAGAACTGCCTGTTTCCATAAGATGAGCCATCCAGTTCCGGATCATACGGGAGTCAATTGCGGATTCCGCTGAACCTGCATCAAGGGAATAAAACGAAAAAAACTGTTCAAGATCTTTCCGGTAAGACAGAACAGTATGCGGGGAGTAATGCTTTACAAATTGTATATATTGCAGAAAGTCACCGAAGTGCCTCATGATCAGGGATAATTAAGTACCTGAACAGAATATGGTCATTGCTGGTCTATCCCTGTAAAGGAACCGGCTATTCTTCTGCCTGTTGCAATTGCTGAATATAAACAGCACGCTTCACAACCTCACGTTTGCGCATGGAGGGTTTCTGAAAAGCCTGCCTTGACCTCAATTCCTTTACTACACCTGTTTTTTCAAATTTTCTTTTGAATTTTTTCAGCGCTCTTTCAATGTTTTCGCCTTCTTTGATTGGTACAATAATCATACTTGGATTTTTATTTAAATCGCAAAGTTATTATTTTGAAGTATATCCACCAAATTTTACCAACAAAAAAAAGCTTAGCCCTGAAAATCAGGATAAAACCTTACCTGTCCGGGATTAAAAATAAAGGATAAATTTAGTCAAATTTTATGTGAAATAAAAAGATAATCCTGTTAAAAGAAGTTAAACGGACAGATAAACCCTTATTTTATCAAAAATTTCTTTGGGTACCAATCCATTTATTTTCAGCTCATTAACATTTGAGATGATAGTTACCCTGGTCCGATACCGGATGATCGCCGAAGCAATATAACGACCCACATAAGGATGATGCGCCAATTCCTTTTCAGATACAGTATTTAAATTTATTTTCTTTACATGTATTGTATCTGCAGCAAGCCTGGTGCCAATCTCCCTATACAGGCTGTCACTTATCCCATATACTTCCCTGAGTTGGGCAGGATTGCAATATCCTCCAAGCAGGGTACGGTATTTAATGATTCGCTTTGCCAGGACAGGTCCGATCCCGGGGAGTTTTTCGAGCGCTGATGAATCAGCAAGGTTTATGTCCACCACCGCGGGGCCGGCGTCTGACAGGTGCGACGGCGCCACGGGGCTGGTCACAGGGGGAGGTATCCGGATGAAACCTGCAATACGGGCATACTGGGCCGGACTTAATCCATATATTTTCTTCATGTCTTCAGGAGTATGGAACCTGCCTCCTTTGTTCCTGTAATTCAATATTGTATGGCTCACTCTCCGGCTAAAGCCAATCTGTAATAATTCTTCAAAGGAGGCATCATTCGGATCAAAAAGAAAAGGCCGGGCTACCACTGTATGGATCGGCAGCTCTTCCCGTGAGGAATCTGATCCGTCAACCGGATTCCCGGGTATGAATACCACCCCGGAATCATTCATCCATCCGGGAATTGCATCCTGTGTTTTATTGGGATGTATTGTGAGTATTACGACATTGATGCTGCTGATGATAATTAAAATCAGGATCAGCACAATGATTCCCCTCCGCTCACCGGCTGAAAATGTAAAAACTTCACGGAGGGTGTCAAAAAGATTCGCCATAACAAATGGCAGGATTATCAGGTAAAAATAGCAAATATCATGTCAAAATTTCACCAAACTCTCCCGGATGCATCAGAATGGATAACCAATGCCAAAATTAAAATGGGGGCGGTCCCTGAAAGGAGACACCCATCTGGCATTTACCATTTCGGCGGGATCACGCAGCTTTAATCCCATATCAACCCTGATCAGGAAGAATGAAAAATCAAACCGGGCTCCGATACCGGTTCCAATGGCTATTTCCTTGTAAAACCTGTTCCATTCAAACTCGGCTCCCGGTTTGTCGGATTCCGGTCTGATTGCCCATATATTGCCTGCATCCAGGAATATCGCAGCCTCCATTTTCCAGATCACTTTAAACCGGTATTCAACGTTTGCTTCAAGCTTGATATCACCGCTTTTATTTGGAAAATCGAAAACTTCATTAATGCTCCTGGTTGTATCCGCACCGGGACCCAGGTCGCGGCTGCTCCAGGCCCGGATGCTGTTTGGTCCTCCCGCAAAGAATTTCTTCTCAAAAGGAAGGGATGCCGAATTTCCATAGGGTTTCCCCAGACCCACATAGAACCGGTACGCAAGTTTATTCTGCTGGTCAATATTATTGTAATACCGGAAATCAATATCCGACCTTAAATATTGAAAGTAGGGTACATTAAACAATTGGTACTGATTTAGTTCATTGCTCTGACTGAGATTCGTGTTTGCAAAATGGACCAGGTTTCCTGCTGATTCAATGTTGAACCGGAGAAATACAAAATCCCGGCTTCCACTGATATTCTGGTTGTTCAGCTCAAAACCATACCTGAAAACATTAACCACGTGATCCTCAAAGCTGAATCCCAATGGCGTTTTCCGGATCGAATCGAGAAACCGGGATGAGGAAATGGTTTCGTAAATATTGATATAGTTAATCTCAACCGGCCAAATGGTATGGGTTACATATTGTGATCCGTTCCATTTATATGAAAATGAGCCGTTTACGACGGACCGGGTATAATCGGGCCTTGACTGGTAATTAAATGAGGATGAAATTGTTGTCTTGGGCGAATACTTCCTGACAAAACCGCTAAGCCTGAAAGGGGAGAAGAATTTGGGAAACATAATGCTGGATTCCACACCGATCTCCTTCATACTGGAAATTTTATTGTCATCCGTGGACCTGTTATTCAGTGCCTCTATGGCCCCTGTAAACCTCATGTTAAGCACTTCAGCCCCCCTTAGCAGATTCAGGTTCTGATAGGAAAGATTTCCCCTGACACCAAGATCACCGCCTGAATTGGTGCCTGCAAGTTCTGTCTGGTAGGATTGGACTTTTTTACGTGTAAGTTCGATCCGGCTGTCGAGAATTCTGTCCGGATACAGACCGGTTATGGTGTCGTTTTCCTTGAAGGTGATGTTTATATACCGGATGGGTCCCAGTTCTGATATGTTCCTGTATGTTTTATTCACATCGCTTTGCTTATAATACCGTCCGGGAGTTATATAATTCAGATTGGCAACAGCGTTCATTTTCAGTGTTTTCTTGCCATACGTCAGAAAATAAAGATACTGGTATCGGGTTGTATCAAATTCTAATTCGCTCGGCTGTGAAACCAGGCTACCCAGTGAACCGTAATCCGGAAATACATAAACATTGTTAATCAGGTACTTGGGATGAATTTTAACCTTTGTGCGGGGATCCGGTCTGCCTTCTACGAATTCCTTGAATCCCATTTCCGTATCTGCAGTATAAGCTTCCTCATTCATGGTAACGGTGTAATAAATATACTCCTTCGCAAATCGGAAATATCCTTTTTCTTTCAGAAGCGCTTCAATTCTTATTCGTTCATTTTGCAGAACGTCCTTATCAAATATCATCCCCCTCCTGAGAAGTGAATTCAGCGTGTCGGGCAATACCTGGCTGATGAGGCTCGTATCTTCAAAATAATAGGTGATCCGGTTCACACGAGTTGGTTTTTGAGGATCGATCCTGTAAGTGACCTTCGCATTTTTTCTTTTGAAGGTGACAGTATCCCGTACAATGGCCTGATAATAACCTTTGTTTTCCAGAAATTGCCTGAGTTGCTCCGAACTTGCCGATGTTGTACTCTGATTATATATTACCGGTTCCTCACCAATCCGCCTTAGCCAGTTGTGTGGCCAGCGGTTCTTTTTAATATTGGAAAGGTTATACAGAAAAAGATGAAAACGGACACCTAGAATTTTTTTATTGGGCTCCTGAATAATATAACTCTTCAGTTTATCCTCGGATACGCTTTTCCGGGAGGTTTCCAATTTGTTCCGGTTTAGCAGATAGCTTCCCTCAGGTACATATTTTGCCGGGGAACAGGATCCAAGAAAAATGACGGTTATCACGGATATCACCGCTATTTTCTGCACATTGTTTTGGTTGAGATTCAAGTTATAACCCATTTGACAGCTGCTGACCCGGTTATGCAAATCCGATTTGCTGTAATTATAGCCCGTTCGCGCAAAGATAATTTTTATAGCTGTAAAGTTCTTATTATTACCGCAGGTGTTATCATTAATTTGAAAATTCATTGTTCATACCCATTTGCTACAGTAATTCATTCCTGCCTGCCGGCGGGCAGGGTTGAATTACCTGGATGTCACTCATGCATCCAGGGTGTATGGCATTTTTCACTACATTTACTATGTTCGTATCTACATGAAAATGCTCAGCAGGAACAAAATAAAATACCTTGCGTCCCTCAAAATAAAAAAATTCCGGATGATGCACCGGCAATTTATTATGGAGGGAGATAAAATAGTCCGCGACATTCTGAAGGATGGTCCGTTCATCCGTCAGCTTATTGCAACCAGGGATTGGCTCTCTGCTGTACCTCCCGTCCCCCCGGAAAAAGCGGGTGAAATCATTGAAGCTGACATCAACGATATGGCGAGGATCAGTTCAATGGAAACACCTGTCCCGGTTTTGGCCGTTATGGATATAACGGACATGATCCCCGACTTGACTGAAATATCCGGAAAATGGTCCATTGCCCTGGATACCATCCAGGATCCGGGGAACCTGGGAACAATTATCCGCACCGCAGACTGGTTTGGTATCCGGCACATACTTTGTAACGAGGGCTGTGCAGATTGTTATAATCCGAAAGCCATACAGGCATCAATGGGGTCCGTGCTCCGCGTGAAAGTATATTATGCCGGATTGCCCGAACTGATCCCCGCATTGCATGGGGATCATAACTATTCCATTATTGGGGCATTCACAGAAGGAATTTCCGTTTATGATCTTCCGCCCGCCACCCGGGGCATGGTCATTTTCGGAAATGAATCCAGGGGAATATCGGAGGCTCTTTTGCCTTTTATCACCACCAGGATCACTATTCCTCCGGGTTACCCTGGCATTTCGCATGTTGAATCCCTTAACGTAGCCTCTGCGGTTGCTGTGGTTTGTTCCTCGATATCCCGTTTTTAAATCAACCTGATTTTTCTCCTGTTTTTTTCCGCTGATTTCTGCCTATTTTTACTGACCAGGTATACAAAATCTTAACAGCTCCAAAATGATAAAATCAGTCTCACTTATTTTAATGACGGCATTTCTTTTCTGTCAGTGCCGGCAGCAAGATGAAAATCAAAATGCTACAAAAACCGTATTTATGGATAGCACAATTAAGCAAGCCATTGATTCATTGACCGCAAGGTTTGGCAATGATCAGGAGGACAGAATAACACGCGGTGTGAAACTTACTGCATCTTTCTGGCAGAAATCCGATGGCAGTGAATCGGATTTTATTTCATTCTGCCGTGAAAATTTTGTTGCCGATACAATTCAGCTTGAGAAAGTTTTTAACCGCATATCGGCAAATCTCGAAGTGATACTGGGGTATTTCAATACCATATCTGTTGATCTTCAACGTCCGCTTCAACTGGACATGGGTGAGATCCTGCCGGTTGATCCCATATTTGGCGCCTATAGTCCGGTTACCCATTTGACCGATGATTTTTTCGGCAACAAGATAGCTTTTATCATTACACTTAATTTTCCCTATTTCTCCCTCGAACAAAAAAATAAGCTGGCTGCTTCATGGAGCCGGAAGGAATGGGCATACGCCCGGCTGGGGGATGTATTTGAGTCAAGGGTTCCGGCTGATGTCAGCCAGGGCGTTGTGGATGCCCTTACAGCATCTGACATGTACATTGCGGATTATAATATTTATGCCGGCAGGCTTTTAAACAACGGGGATAGTAGTTTATTCCCCCGGGAAATGAAACTGCTGAGTCATTGGAATATCCGCGATGAAATAAAGTCCAACTATGGCAAGGAAGGAGGGCTTGACAAACAACTCCTGTTATATGAGGTAATGAAAAGGATTATCACCCAGGAAATACCCCTTGAAGTGATCAATTCTGAAAAATACACATGGAATCCCATTACAAACAAAGTTTATAATAACAGGGAGGAAATGAGTTTCACACCCGAATCCGAAAAACGATATGCCATGCTCCTTGCATATTTCCATGCCCAGCAGAAGATAGATCCTTACTACCCGGGTTTAAACACCTATATCAAACGGAACTTTGAATCTGATCTGGAGATCACGCTCCCCGAGGCTGAAATTTTATTTGATCAGCTCCTTTCATCACCACAGGTCAGGAAGGTGGCCGGAATAATCCAAAAACGCCTGGGCAGGGATTTGCAACCATTCGATATATGGTATGACGGATTTAAGACACGTACCACGATACCTTCCGAAACGCTTGATATGGCCACACGTAAGAAGTATCCTGATCGTCAGGCCGTTCAGAATGACTTACCGGAAATTCTCATTAAGCTTGGATTTGAAAAAAGCAAGGCGCATGACATTGCATCCAAAATACAGGTGGACCCGGCAAGGGGATCAGGCCACGCCACAGGATCTGAAATTCACGGGCAGAAGTCCCTGCTCAGAACCCGGATATTCAGCAACGGCATGGATTATAAGGGGTATAACATTGCAGTCCATGAATTCGGTCATAATGTGGAACAGACCATAAGCCTGCACAATGTTGATTATTACATGCTGCATGGGGTTCCCAACACTGCCTTTACCGAAGCCCTGGCATTCATATTCCAGAAAAGGGATCTTCAGCTTCTGGGTATCCCGAACCGGGATCCGAAATATGTGTTTATGAACCATCTGGATAATTTCTGGTCATTGTATGAGATAGCCGGTGTTTCCCTGGTGGATATCGGAACCTGGAAATGGTTGTACAGTCATCCTGATGCCCGGGCGTCGGAATTGCGTGATGCCGTCAATACAATCGCCCTCGAGGTGTGGAATAAATATTATGCGCCGGTGCTTGGACCGAAGGATCAACCAGTCCTGGCCATTTATTCGCATATGATCAATACGCCTTTGTATCTTCCGAACTATGCCTATGGCAATATTATTGAATTTCAGATCGAAGAATTCCTGAAAGGAAAGGATTTTGCGCATGAAGTGGAAAGGATCTACAGCCTTGGCAAACTAACCCCGCAGCAATGGATGATGGAGGCCGTGGGCAGCACCATTTCCGTACAACCTATATTTGATGCGGTTGACGAAGCCCTTCGGAACATATAGTGACTCAGTTCCTTTGGAAATCCATGTGGGGAACCCCTCCCGGCCTTGGTCCCGGAGGCAATACCCCGGGAGGCAAACCACCCGGGAAACCGTCACGGTGTTCCTGCTGCCTTTGCGGTTGGGGCTGTTCGGATTGCCCGCGTTTGCTTCTCAGGTTATACGTGAACAGTACCAGGAAATAGCGCGGAAATGAGTTGATCCGGTTGTCCATAATATAGGAAGCCGTTACCGTTCTGGAAATGTTGTTGTGCTGGTTGAGGATATCGTAAACGCCTAGTTTGATCTCGGCAACCTGGTTCTTCAGGAACTTTTTACCAAGACTTGCATTCCACACCAGATACTGCTGGTCATAATCCCCGGATAATCCCTGGTTATACTGATACAGGTAATCGGTGTTGAAAACAAACCCTCTCCAGAAGATCCAGTTCAGTTTTCCGCTGGCCGACTGGTACCAGTACCTTGTATTATCCATGTTTTCCAAATGGGCTGAATTGTTTACAATACTGTAGTTGGATGTATACGACAGGGTAAAATCGAGGTTTGAACTGATATTGCTCGTAAGGATCAGGCTGTTGGTTATGTTGTAAGAATTTGACCGGTTCATCAATTCGTCAATATAGCCGGGGGATTGTCCATAGCTTCCGCCAATCACCACGTTCAAATTGCTTTTAATGGGTTTGATAAAATAGGCCAGGTTCACAAACGACCGTAGGTTAAAGGAATGGTCCATGTTGACCGGAAAGGATAATTGGCCGCCAGGCAGGAGTGTGACATTATATTCAGGCAGGTCCAGCGTATCCAGTTTGGCATAAATGGTCCTGCTGGAAATGACATCTTTGGTATATCCTCCTGTCATGAAAAGAAACACGTTGAATCCGGTGGTCGGATTGGCATAAGCCAGATTTGCCCTGATATTGTGGCTGTATTCCTGTTTCAGGTCCGGATTGCCCGTGGAGATTGATAACCGGTTGGAATTATCAATTACATCCTGAAGTTGGTTCACCGAAGGCGCATCGGTGGAGGTCCTGTAAGATAATCGCAAGTTGGTCAGGTCCGATACCTTATAATTGATCATCATATTGGGCAGGAGATTCCGGAATGTCTTATTCACACTCATTATCTGAGGAAAGGTCTGGTCGCCGGTAAGATCCGCATTTTGGTAATTCACCCCTGCAGAAAACCTCAGTCCCTTTTTGTTCAGAAGGTAAGAGATGCCTGCCCTGTTTGTAATGTAGTCGCTGTTAAAGAGGTTGGACAGGGAATCTAGCAATCCGTCCGGTTCATTTTCCCCGTTGATCCTGTATGTCTCCCTGTCCGTTCTGCTCCGGTTAAAATTATTATTGTAGTTGAACTGAAGCATGGAAAATTCTGATACGGGCTCAGTATAATTGATATTGATGTTGGTTGAAAGGCTGTTGGTCATGCCATCACTGTACTGGTTATCTGCAATGGAATCAATTGTTGCGAATTGCGTGTTCTCAGAGTTGTTACGGTTATAGTTTACGGAAGATCTGACGGACAGGGTTCGTCCTTTTTTAAGGAATTTATGCCGCCAGATGAGGTCATTTCCAAAATACGATCCCGATGCATCGGTTACGTTCGAATTGACGGTCCGGGTGTTGATCCCGCCTCCGGTTTTAGCAAATGACTGCAGGTTATCGTTGCTGTTATCCTGAAAGTTCAACCTTGGAACAAGAATGATCGAATTTAGGGAGTCAAGGGTATATTCGATCCTGAAATTCATCCTGTGGTTATAGTTTTTTGAATGCGATGTGCTGTTGCTGGTAGCATTTTTTCCGGCTTCCGTGAAAAGGTATTCGGTCCTGGATTCCTGTATCAGGGTGTTATCCGTGGTATTGAAAAAATAACTGCCCGTTATGGCTATTTTCTTCCCCCAGGTATCCGTATAATTTAAACCCACCGAACTGTTGCGGGTTATTCCGCTGGAACCTCCAAAACTCCCATACCCGCCCCCACGGCCCCATCCGCGACCTCCACCCCCGGCTGTGCTGCCCAAGAGATCCTGCATGGCAAAATTTTGCATGTTTATATCATTGGACATTCCGGTAAGCGTAATTCGCTGCGGGCCCCTGAAGAGGTTCAGGTTACCGGCCACCAGATATTTATCATTAAAGTCAGTTCCGGCTGTAAACTTTCCAAACTGGCTGATCTTCCGGTCTTTCCGGGTGATTATATTGATGGTCCTCGAGGAGGAACCATCATCAAACCCAGTAAGTTCGGCCTGATCGCTCAGTTTATTAAACACCTGTACTTTGTCAATAACATCTGCAGGGAGGTTGCGGAGTGCAACGGACGGATCATCACCAAAAAAGGGTTTGCCATCTACCAGTACTTTTTTGATTTCATCACCCTGCGCTTTGACGGTTCCGTTTTCAACCGTGATCCCCGGCATTTTTTTAACCAGGTCTTCCGCATTTGCGTCGGGATTAACTTTAAATGCCTCAGCCGTCATCACCGTGGTATCTCCCTTTTGCACGGCGGTTCCTTGTCCGACCACAATAACCTCCTTCAGTACTTTGCTGTCCGGTGTCATACTTATGGTTCCAAGATCCGTCAGCGTTCCGTTTATTACCGCGGTTTGGGAATACCTGGCATAGCTGATGCTTTGAACTGTCAGTTTGTAGTTTCTTCTTTTCAGACCGGCTATGAGGAATTTACCGTTTGTATCTGTAGTCACCGAAACCCGAAGCAATGTATCCTTAAGATCAGTGGCCGTAACAAATGCACCGATAACAGGCTGTTTGTCATTCATGTCGATCACGGTTCCGCTTATTTTCAGGTTTTGTGAATGCCCGGGGAAGGTTTTACAGAAAACCAGGACTGCAAAAAACAAGAAGAACTTTAATATATCACGGTACATTATCATGAACTATCGGTGTGATTTCATGTCAAAATAGAAGAATTATTATGCGAAAACAAATGAAATCTACAAACCCTGTATTTTTATAGACCTACCCTCCGGTTTTACCCAGATAAGCCGCACAACATACCGCCGCATTTTCTCCGTCGATGGCAGATGAAACGATCCCCCCTGCATAGCCTGATCCTTCACCGGCGGGGAACAGGTTTTTGGTTCCGGTGTGACTTCCTGTTTCGGGATCCCTTGGTATTCGCACAGGCGAAGATGTACGTGACTCAACGCCCACAATCACTGCATCCCGGGATAAGAATCCCCGCATGACAGTATCGAATTTTTTAAATGCTTCCTGCAGGTTTCTCTTTATAAAATCGGGAAGCCATTCGTGCATGGGGGAAAGGGCAAGTCCGGGTAAATAAGAGCATACCGGCAAATTCTGTGAAGACCGGTTATTTACAAAGTCATTCAGGCGCTGTGCCGGAGCATGCTGCCCTGAACCAACCTGACGATACGCCTTTTGTTCACATAGCTCCTGTAATCTAAGCCCAGCTAGTCCCTCAAGATTTTGGTACGATCTGTAATCAGCAGGCAAGACCTGCACAACAATACCTGAGTTTGCATATGGCGAATTCCGATGTGAAACCGACATGCCGTTAACAACAATCTCAGATGCTGAGGTAGCCGAGGGTACGATTTGTCCTCCCGGACACATGCAAAATGAATAAACGCCCCTGGAATTGACCTGCTCTGCCAGGTTGTAGGATGCGGCAGGAAGATATTTATCCTTCCTGCAATGGTATTGGATTTTGTCAATGAGTTCCTGGGGATGTTCAACCCGGATACCCATGGCATAAGGCTTGGCTTCGAGGTTGATCCCCTTGCTTTTCATCAGGAAGTACATATCCCTGGCCGAATGTCCTGTCGCAAAAATGAATGCCCTGCCTTTTATCTTTTCACCTTTTGAGGTAGATATATGTGTAAGGCTGTTTCCCGAAACCGAAATGTCAGTAACCCGGGAATTGAAACGGATAATTCCCCCGCATTCAAGAATTTTGTTCCGGATGGCAAGCACCACACCCGGCAATTTGTCAGAACCTATATGCGGATGGGCTTCATACAGGATGCTCTCGTCTGCTCCGTGCAGGTAAAGGATTTCAAGTATCCTGCTTATATCTCCCCGTTTTTTTGAGCGGGTATAAAGTTTACCATCAGAAAAAGTTCCCGCACCGCCTTCTCCAAAACAATAGTTGGAATCCGGGTTCAGGATGTGGTTGCTTTCCAGAAGATCTATGTCAAGTTTCCTCTCTCCAACTGGCTTTCCTCTTTCAATAAGAATGGGGCGAAATCCCGATTCGATCAGGCGGAGGCTTGCAAACAGTCCTGCCGGGCCTGCACCTATCACTACCACTTCCGGTTTGTTCTCAACATTGGGATAATGGTATTCATATTCAAGTGGAGATGAAGGATCCTCACCGGAAAAAACCTCAAATACCATATTGATATTAATTTTCCTGCCGCGCGCATCAATTGATTTGCGGATAATCCTGATCATGGTTATGTCTTCTTCCGGCAGGCCACTTTTCCTGATCACCTCCGGATTATAGAAGCCGGCTGATGAAGCCTGCATGGGACTTAATACCAGTGAGACTTCTTTTTTCAATAAATAGAAAGAATTGGGTTATGAGGCAAATTTACTCAAAATGCAATGTTATCATGAACATCCTGGAGTACATCCTGTCAATTGCATTGGTAAATATGGCGTCCTCAATGGGAGGGACAATGGTTTCACCACTCCGGTTTATACTTGTTCTCAACACATTTGTGAGACCAACGGAGTATTTGAACTCAACCGCGAATTTGAAATACTGGAGGTAAAAATCCATGCCGACCCCAATTTCATAGTATAAATCCAAAGGTTTTACCAGGACAAGATTGTTTTCCTTTCTCGACCGGCCCCATGTTTTCTTTGTGGCGGCAAGATCCAGGCGGGTATTGAGACCTCCGATCAGATAAGGACGGAAATTATTCAGCCGGACGGATTTATATTTGATGAGGACCGGAAATTCGAGGAAATTGGACTCAACCCTAACGGGGACGTCATCCGGATCGATGAGGTTACTATTTAACCCGGAAACAACATAATTGATCTCACGGATGCCGCCAAAAGCAATCCCCGGTGTAAACCTGAGATCGAAGTTGTCGGCCAGCCTCAGGTTGGACAGGGCATGCACGTGGAAACCAGGTCTTAACATGGAAACTTCTGTGTAAATACCTGAATCGAGCGCCATTTGAGAGTTTCTGATATTGAAGTCCATGGTATTTATGCCCAACGAAAACCCGAAGTGAAGCCACTTGTCATCGTGATTCGGATCGTTTTTGACTTTTTCCTTTTGAGCCGTTAAGATTAACGGATAAAACGCAAGCAATAACAAAATTTTTTTCAAAGGGCAGGATAAAATATCAGAATTATTAACGGGAATGTCACAAAAATAGTATTTTATCCAACAACTGCAATCACAATTCCCGGTTGGACAGCCGATTAAAATATGTAAATTAGCACCCTCTTTTTAATCCGAATCTATTGGTTATGTACAGTGATAAATACCTTTTTGAATTTACGCGGGACGTATTTGAAAAAATGGGTTGCAGCCGCGCTGATGCGGTAAAAATTGCTGATGTATTTATAGCAGCTGAATTGCGTGGATTGCCTTCACATGGATTGATCCGGATCAAGGATTATTTTCAGCTTTGGAAATCCAACCGAATCAATGTGAAGCCGGAAATCCGGATTGTTCACGAGACTCCGGGAACTGCTGTTGTTGATGGGGACAGGGCGGTAGGAATGGTTGCAGCAACCATGTCAATGGAAATAGCCATACAAAAGGCTTCCAATGTGGGAACCGGGTGGGTTTCTACATGTAACTCCAACCACTATGGAATTGCAGGTTTTTATGCCATGATGGCTTTGGATCATGACATGATCGGTTTGTGCATGACAAATGCCAACCCATTGGTGGCTCCTACGTTTTCTATAAGTCCCATGCTGGGAACGAACCCAATTGCGGTTGCCATTCCCGCAGGCAAACAGCCTCCGTTTGTAGCTGACTTTGCCACAACTCCCATTGCCAGGGGTAAGCTTGCTGTTTCAGAAAAAAAGGGGGAAAAAGTTCCTTTTGGATTTGTTCAGGATAAAGATGGCAATTCATCCGATGATCCCGCCATACTGAAATCTGGAGGCTCAATGCTCACCCTCGGCGGGGATTATGCACATGGCAGCCATAAGGGATATTGCCTGAGTTCCATTGTGGATATCTTTTCCGCAGTTCTTTCCGGGGCTAATTTTGGTCCCTTTGTACCTCCATCGGTGGCTTATCTGCCTGTATTGGAAACAAAGACAGGGGAGGGGACCGGTCACTTTTTCGGCGCAATGCGGATTGATGCATTTCGTGAGGCGGAAGATTTTAAATCATCGATGGACAAATGGATTGAAACTTTCCGGAATGCAAAGCCCGCTGCCGGCAGGGAAAGGGTGATAATTCCCGGCGATCCCGAAAGAGAAAAGGAAGCAAAATTCAAAAAGGAAGGGATCTGCATATTGCCTGCAATTGTTAAGGAATTGAAAGAGATAGCAGGGGAGCTGGGGGTGGTGTTTAAGAGCAATGAGTAATCGGTAACCTGCCTGCCGGCAGGCAGGTCGGTAATCGGTTATCGGTAACCTGGCTGACATCTCTCCTCTCTCATCTCTCATCTTTCATCTCTCCCCCAAAAATCCCTGTTTCCTTATTACATCCAGGTATTTCTGTGAAAAATATTCATTGTCCTTTCGGGTATATCTTTTATCGGTAAATATCTGGGCAAGGGTTTCAAGACTGTTTAATTCAATCAGGCTGGAGGTGAGGCCGGATGATTCCTTATCCAGGTATAACCTGTCTATATCATCAGATGTATAGTTCCTGTATTTTTCACTGTGAACTACTGCCTCTAATGGCAACCTGTCTGTTAGTTCAGGATTATCGGCCGGGTATCCCATAACCAGGGTTGTCACAGGAACTACGAACCGCGGCAATTCCAGGATATCAATGATTTTATCCGCATTATACGTAGTAGTTCCCAGGTAACAGATTCCAAGTCCCTTTGATTCAGCAGCCACCGCACAGTTCTGTGCAGCCAGGAGGGCGTCTGTCGCAGCCGTGATAAAGGAAAGAAAATTATCATATCCCGGATCAGCTTTTCTCTGCAAACACCAGATGATAAAACGATTGAAATCGGCACAGAAGGTCAGGACAAGGGGAGCCTGCAAGACCATATTCTGTTTGAAATGAACTTCCCAGAGTTGCTTTTTAATGACGGTTTCCCTTGTGATCACAATGCTGTATACCTGCATATTGCCGGTTGTTGATGCCCTGGTTCCGGCGATCAGGATCTCCTGCAGAACAGATTGACTGACCGGGTCATTTTTATAATTTCTGACTGAACGATGATTCAGGATTGCGTCTATCATGGATCTATACAAATTATGATCATAAAAATACCAGAATACTTTGAATTAAGGGATAATTATTTTATTTTTCAAAGGTATTATCTTCGGACCTTTATTTTTTGTTGGGCAAATAATAAGGCACTTGATCTCCGGTACACTATTAAAGGAAAATATCAGGGTATCTGTTGCGTCAGTAAGGGCAAACCTGTTAAGGACCATACTCACCGTGCTTATCATAGCATTTGGTATTATGGCCCTGGTTGGCATTCTGACTGCTATTGATTCAATCAAGAATACCATTACCAAGCAGTTTGCCACCATGGGCGCAAATACTTTCACACTGGAAAGCAGGGGATTTACCGTTCAGATTGGAAAAAACCGGTACCGTAAAAAGAACCATCCCTATATCACATACCGACAGGCCAAAAAATTCAAGGAAAGATTTAATTACCCGGCCCGCGTTTCGGTTTATACCACAGCATCGGGCATGTCTGTTGTAAAGTATAAGTCGGAAAAAACCCATCCCAATGTTACGGTTATTGGGTCCGATGAAGATTATCTTGTTACTGCGGGTTTTGAAATCAGCCAGGGCAGAAACCTTGGATTCCTGGATCTGACCCGGAACCGGAATGTTGCATTGATAGGCAGTGATATTGTGGATAAAATATTCAAAAGCCATGAGGATCCGCTTGGGAAACGCATTTCAGTCGGTAAGGGCACCTTCCGGGTTGTGGGTATACTGAAAAAGAAAGGTTCCGGTTTTGGAAGCAATGACAACATCTGCATCATACCTTATAGTAATGTAAGACAATATTTCGAAGCACCCCGGCAGGATTATTCAATAAATATAACCCCGGACAATGAATCCATGTCGGAGGCAGCTCAGGGTTATACCGAGGGACTTTTCCGGTCGGTAAGAAGACTTGGCGTCACTGATGAGTCGGACTTTAATATTGTCCGGAGCGATTTTTTATCCAATATTTTCAAGGATATGATTGGCATCGTGCTTGTAGCAGCCACCATTATCGGGGTGGTGACCCTGTTTGGCGCTGCCATAGGACTCATGAATATCATGCTGGTATCGGTGACCGAACGGACAACCGAAATCGGTATCAGAAAGGCTATAGGGGCAAGAAGTGCAGTGATCAGACAACAGTTTCTTTTTGAAGCCATCCTGATTTGTCAGGTTGGTGGGATTTTGGGCATCATATTAGGAATTTTCATCGGAAATATTGTATCTTTAATAATGAAATCGGATTTCCTGGTGCCATGGTTGTGGATGATTTCAGGAATAATTGTATGTTTACTGGTTGGATTGGTGTCAGGATATTATCCGGCAGAAAAAGCCTCCCGTCTCGATCCTATTGTAGCTTTGCGTTATGAATAAAAATTAATGAACCATTGAGAATTATGAAAGATTTAATTATTGCAAAATCAACAAATACTCCTGGTATTACATTTAATCCCGAGTCAGGCATTATGAAAATTGAAGGGCGGTCGATACCTGAAAATCCGGGTGATTTTTACGATCCCCTCATCGAGTGGCTTGATGAATATTTCAATAATCCCATTGAAACTACCCGGTTTGACATGAATCTTGAATATGTCAACAGCGGTTCATCCAAATACCTGCTTGGAATATTCAGGATCCTGAAGAAGAAACATGAAGAAGGAAAAACGTGCTCCATCAACTGGTTTTATGAAGAAGACGACGAGGCAATTTACAGTCTTGGAGAACATTATAAAAACACCATTAAAATACCCTTTAACCTGATAGAATACATACAATAGAAAGGGATTTACGATTTACGATTGGCTTCGCCGTTTCAGGGTTTCAGGGCGGCTTCGCCGTTTCAGGGACTCCCTACTCCTGTCTTCGGTCTTCTGACTTCCGATTTCTGACTTCCGACTTCGGTCTTCCGGCTTCGCGCTTCCAGCTTCAAACTTCTACGAATACCTCACCGCCTCAGACGGATTGATAACCGCAGCCTGGAAAACCCTTAAACTGACTGTCAGCAAAGCTACACTGAGCGAGATGATCAAACCAGCCAGGAATATTGAATAGTGTATTTCCGTTTTGTAGGGAAAGGCCTGCAGCCATTTATTTAACAGGATCAGGCTTACCGGTGCGGCAATCAGGTTAGCCAGGATTATCCATATGGAAAATTCCCGGGCGAACATATAAATGATATGGTTAACCGAGGCACCGGAAATTTTTCGGATGCCAATTTCCCGGGTCCTTGTTTGGGTGAGGAAAGAGGATAATCCAAGCAGACCAAGGGCAGCAATGATAATGGTGAGCATGGCAAATGTGCGTGCCAGCATTCCGATCCGTCTTTCGGAGCTATAATATTCCCTGAGACTCTCATCCAGGAATCTGTATTTGAACGGATACTGATCCCTGAACTGTTGCCGGACCTTGTCGATATATGCAATGGTATTGTTCCTGTTCTTGCTGCTGATCCGGATATTGGCCAGGAAATAGTATTGATCATTGTCATTCAGAACCATCAGGACTGGATCAATGGGATTTTTCATCGAAGCATAATGAAAATCGCGGACCACACCAATGATCTGGCCGTCACGTTGCGCTGTTCCATCCAGATTGATGCCATACTGGAACCTTTTGCCGAGGGCACTGGCATAGTCTCCACGATTCATGCTTGCTGAATCCACCCATCCGAATTTTCTGGCGGCAGTTTCATTGACAAGAAATGATTTTGAAAGATCCGACTGCATTTTACGATCATAATTTCTGCCTTCGGCCATCTTAATCCCCAAAATATCTAAATAATTATAATCAATTAAATAATTGTTCACAGCCCTGTCAACCAATGAACCACTGTCGCCTTCAATCCGCATTACCGTGATATTCATGCCATAACCAGGATCGCCATTGGAATATCCGACGCCTTTTATTTCCGGATTTTTAAGTAATTCCTGACGGAAAGCCTCCAGGCTTTTCTTAAAAGTGGTGTCGCGCATTTCCATGATCAAAACATCCTGCTTGTCAAATCCGGGATTCGAATTCTGCATGTAACTAAGCTGTGATCCGACGATAATTGTTCCGGTTATCATGGCAACGGAAATGGTAAACTGAAAAACTACCAGGATCTTGCGCAGCAACCCGTTGCCGCCTTTCAGGTCCGCTTCACCCTTGATCACTTTCACCGGATTGAATGATGAAAGGTACAGTGCCGGATAACTGCCGGATACCAGGCCCACCAGTATTGCCAGGCAGGCTATTCCACACAGGATTTCAGGGGTATACATAATGGAAAAGTCGAAACTTTTGTTGGCGATGCTGTTGAATACGGGAAGGAGAATACGGCTTAGAACCAATGAAATGATCATGGAGAAAACTGCAATTACAAGCGACTCCAGCAGAAATTGCCATATCAGCATTTTTCTTTGCGCACCGGCAATTTTGCGCATCCCTGTTTCCTTGGAGCGCCGTGCTGATCGGGCAGTAGCCAGGTTCATATAATTTATGCAGGCAATGACCAGAATAAGAATAGCCACCAGTGAAAATATCATTACGTACCTGATATTTCCGATCGGCATATCATACCCCAGATCTGCAGAATTGTGATGTATTTTTGCAAGGGGTTTGGCCATCAGCGAGAAACTACCATTCAGTTGGTCCCCGATGGATTTCATGTACTTGTTGTAAAATTCGGGTGACTTGGAAAGTACCGCTTCGATGTCCGCCCCCTCCTTTAGCATGATATAGGAATAGATACTAATATTCCAGAAGGCACCCGCGCTGCGGTCATTAAATCGTTCTGCTCCCATTTGCTGGCGCATTGTGGCTGCAGATAAAAGCCCTTCAAACCGTAAATGCAGATTTCCGGGAAGATCCCTGATTATCCCGGTAATTTCGTACAGGCCTCCATCAACCGATTTAAGCGTCTGGCCCATAGGATCTTCATCACCAAAGTATTTACGTGCCATGGATTCGGTCATTACCATGGTATTAGGTCTGCTCAGGGCTGTTTTTGGATCACCCTTGATAAACTGATGTGTAAAAACCCTGAATACCGTGGAATCGGTAAACATGATGCTGTCCTCTTGAAATTCTTTTTCACCGAACTTAAGGAACAGTGTATAAGCAGGTGCAAATCGTACATATTCTTCAATTTCAGGATATTCATCCTTAAGCGTTGGTGCAAGGGGGATTTGAGTTACCGCGAACAAATCGTCCTTTCCGTTGATCACAAAATGAGATTCCAGCCGGTAAATACGCTTATGGTTCAGATGAGATTTGTCGTATGTAAGCTCATCCACAATATATAGAAATATAAAAATTGCAGCGGTGAGTCCGATGGCCAGTCCAACAATATTTAACAACGTATAGAATTTGTCCTTGGTGATATTGCGCCACGCAATTGTGAGGTAATTTTTGAACATGCTCATGAGATTGATTTTGAGTATGACGATAATTTTCTTAAAGTATATGACGATTCCAGGGTTCTGAAGTTACAGGATTTGTAATTAAATATACAGAAAATTTCCACACCGTGGAAATGGTGCAGGAATTATTGACTTTTGGCGGTAATTTGAGAAAGAGAGCCTAAGGCATATCTGGAATGGAGCATTTGTCGAGCACGACATCCATAAGATAACCATTGCATAATCCCTTAATGCTGATACTTGATCCGACAGTGGCCAGTTCAGGATTAAAGGCAGGCCTGTCAAACCTGCATATAATGCCTGAGATTGCATCATTTTCCTTCAGATAAACAGAATAGCCGGTTGTATCCTGCGTAATGGAGCCGACGGTACCTGTAACCAGGATGATTTTTTCCCTGAATACAATATTGGCCGAATCTTCATTGGATTCGAAAGCCTGAAGCAATGAAGCAGCATCAATGGTAACATCCGTTTTATAAGATGCCACACTGCGATCAGTTTCCCTGAAAGTATACCACCATGCAAATCCGGCGGCTATTATCGCGAGGACCAGGAATATGACAACATACCTTAATTTTTTTGACATGGCTGTATATTAATTAGATGCATAAGTTGCTTCCACAGTGACCTGGATTTCTTTGGCTATCTTGTTTTCAACCACGGCTGGTATGGTAATATTAAACTCACGCGGCGTTGTGGTAAATTTAGCCTTAGCCGACACAACGCCTCCTTTTATTTCAATGGTGCCTTTATACGCAAACGGTTTTGTAACATTATGAACGGTAAGATCGCCGCTTACTTCGGCAGGGTAAATACCGTCCTTTTTGAAATCGATTTTGTCGAGGTTTGTAATCTTCCCCTTAAATGTGGATTTAGGATATTTATCCGATTCCATGTAATTTTCATTGAAATGAACCTGCATCAGGGCTCTTTTAAATTCAAAGGATTTCACAAGCAACATGAAACTGATTTCCCCTGTGGTCTCATCAATAATACTGACAACCTGCCGGTTATGAGCTTCAATTTCTTCAAGGGGGGTATGGGAATAAAACCATATGTGTCCGCTTTTTGTAACCACTTTCTGCGCCCCGGCGATCTGAAATACAGACAACATGACCAGGATTATCATTTTTGCTTTCATGGTTTACCGATATTGGTTTATTCATGATAAACAAAAAAGAGAGGATTTTGATTATTTAAGCGTAAAAACCCTTGATATGTTAAATCCCAGGTGTATGCCTCCATCCTGCCAGTTTCCGGTAGTTTCCCCGATGAAACCTTTTTCTATCATAGCCAGGGAATTGGTCAGCATGATCGCAAACACATGTCCCCCCGTCTCGATGTCCACTCCAAAAGAGAGGGGATTGTAGGTGGTCAGGCCCTGGTAATCATGCCTGCCGGACATAATGTAATAGTATTCCGCATTGAATGCGAAACGAGTGGTAATTTTAAAGCGCAATCCGCCACCCATTGACCATATGTCGTTCGGGTCCTGCTCTGTGGCAACAAGGTTGCGATGCACATAGGTAGGATTAATTTCCAGGGAGAACCGCTCACTGAATTTCCTTGCGACCAGAATTTGAGCTACATAGCTCATCCTATGCCATTCTTTCAATGGAATCTCCTTGTCCCATTTCAATGTATTGTAGGCTGCGCTGGTAAAAAGGGATATGGAAAAAGGCATGACCTTTTCACCTTTCGATTGACGGAAAACGGAAAACTTAAGTGTTCCGTCATACGTTTTTTCATAGTTTCCACGGCCCAATCCCACCATTAACCAGTCGGTCAGGCCATAGTCGAAGCTGAAATGGGTATTGGCCTGGTCAAGTCCCCATAGATTATAAGCGCCCGTGTTGAGTTCACCGAAACGATGCGAGATGCGGAAATCGAGTTGTCCTTCCGGCATTCGTTCGATCGAATGGCCGTTTATTATCCGCGTGGATTTAAAAGTGGCAGAGACATATTCGGTTGAGCTTCCTGTAGCTTCTTCGAGCATTTTATCCATATCCTGCGACCAAATTTGCAGGGGAAGTGAAAATGCAAGAAACACAAAAGAGAATATTCTTCTGGATTCCATAATAAGCATGGTTTAATTGTCAGGTGAACCCGATTCAATCCATTTCTCGATGATTTTTATTTTGCAGGCTTCGAGCTTGGGAGCACCATCAGGCATGGCTACAAAACCAGGAGAATGGTTGATGGCGCCTTTTATTTTGTCGAGACGCAAGATCACATCGGAGTAATTCTCGAGCTTGATATTACCGCCCAAAGTAAAATTGGTGTTGCTGTGACATGCGTAACAATTTTCCTGCATGATGGGTTTCACCGCCAGCGAAAAGGTAACATTGATTGTATCACACTGGATATTCCCGTTTTGCTGCAACTCTTCCTCGCTATCGTAATAACAGGCAGATACTAAAATACATACCAAAAAGATTGCAGTAAATAAAGCTGGTATTTTCATAACTATAGATTATTCAGTTACACTTCCCCGTTGCTGAAATGCACCTCTGCCATACATTGCTATTACGGCCCGCCCAACTTTCCCATTTTCAATGAATAAAGTTATTAATTTCCGGACAAAAAAAACCCAAAGATTTTCTAATCTTTGGGTAAAGCGTATGCAAGGAAAAATTATCCTTGTTATTTAACCGTATTCATATAGGCGATCATGTCAAGCAATTTACAGGAATAGCCCCATTCATTGTCGTACCAGGCAACTATTTTTACAAAATTTGGATTCAGCATGATACCGGCTTTGGCATCGAATATGGAAGTCCGGGAATCACCGACAAAGTCACTGGACACAACCTCGTCTTCGGTATAGCCAAGGATACCCTTCAGTTCATTTTCGGAGGCTTTCTTCATGGCTGCCTTTATAGCATCATAATCCGTAGCTTTTTCGAGCTTGCAGGTAAGGTCGACAACAGAAACATTCAGTGTGGGTACCCGGAATGCCATACCTGTCAGCTTTCCTTTCAGTTCGGGAATGACCTTGGTTACGGCCTTGGCTGCACCGGTTGAGGAGGGAATGATATTTCCCGCAGCGGCGCGTCCACCTCTCCAGTCCTTGGCCGATGGGCCATCCACTGTCTTCTGTGTGGCTGTTGTAGCATGAACGGTTGTCATGAGCCCTTCCGCAATTCCGAAATTATCGTGGAGCACCTTGGTAACAGGGGCAAGGCAGTTGGTGGTGCAGGAAGCATTGGAGATCATGTCCATTTCTTTCTTGTAGCTCTTATGGTTTACTCCGTAAACAAACATCGGGGTATCATCTTTTGAAGGAGCTGAAAGGATCACCCGTTTGGCACCGGCTTTAAGATGGGCTTCAGCTTTATCCCTGGTCAGGAACAAGCCGGTTGACTCAATGACATATTCGGCTCCGACTTCATTCCATTTCAGATTTGCAGGATCCTTTTCCGCTGTTACACGGATGGATTTTCCGTTCACCACCAGATTTCCATCTTTTACTTCAACTTTTCCTTTAAATCCACCATGAACCGTGTCATATTTCAGCATGTAAGCCATGTATTCAACATCAATCAGGTCATTTATCCCGACAATTTCAATATCCTTTCTTTCCATAGCTGCCCTGAAAGCAAGTCTTCCAATTCTGCCAAAACCGTTGATTCCTACTTTTATATTTGCCATAATTATTTGTTAATTAATAGGTTATGAAATTAAGCTAATATATTACTACAACAATGCGAATCTAAATAATTTTCTCCATTTGTGAAAATAATTCGATGGATTTGCTTGTATTGTAAATAAATAAAAGAATAGGAAATGACGAAGCGTAATAGGGACCCGGACGGATATTTTATTCTTTTTTTCTTTTTCCTTCCTTGGTTATCTTCGGGGTTTTGTATTTTGCATCAACGAGCCAGCCAAACCTGTAACCTATTGACAGGCTGGCAAAGAACTGATTGTTCAGATCGCTGTACATGATGGGGATCTTTTTGCTAAAGGCATCCACGGTAAGGGCTACATCCAGGGCATTGATCAGGCGGTTATACTTGCTGTATTCAAAAGTGAATCCCACCTTGCCATGCAGGCCGGGGTAAAAGGAAAGTTCATCCATTCCTTTCCATATGGGGGCACGGCCTTCAATTTCCGGTTGTGTCGGATGCTGCACGAACTCAAATTTTTTCACCTGGGTGTCAACGATATAATTTATGCCGCCAACGGGGGCAATGATATCAAAGGTATAATATATAGGTTTTGTGATCCCAATGCTGGGTCCTCCGGCGATATAATACTTTATTGCAATACTTCCCTGATCTTCTTTAGAAAAAATTTCCCGTTGAAAACCGATTGAGGGCCGCAGGTTTATGAAAAGATTTGTTTTGCCGTATACGTATTTTCTGCTGGTTGCATAGGCATAGGGGGAAGAGGACACCTTGACTTCTTTGGGATGCTTGATATAAGCCAGTTCAATGTCGAAAATATTCTTGTTAAGATAGGTTTTGCGTTTTCCAAAACGGTATCCTGCTGCAAATCCGGTGGAAGTGATGGCAATGGACACACTCCGTTCATTCTGGAAAATCAGCTTTTCCTGTTGGTCAATTTCTCCCTGGCCAAGGATTTCAGGGCATAATAGCACGAAAGGTAAAAAGAGCAGAAGTTTTTTCAATTCGCGATATTGTTTATTAAGTTGCCAAATGCAATGAAAACACTGCAACGGATTCCCGCAAGTTTAATGCCAAAAAAATCAGCCGGGAAGCACTGCTGAACTTTCCCGGATGACTTTACTATAGGCTGCGCATATTTTTTCTAAACTGCTGCAGGCAACAAAGGTATGAACAAAAATCGCCAACAATACCCTTGAAATGAAATTTTTTCTTGTTCTCATTTTACTTCTGTATTTCAGAAATAAAAGGAAGTAAGAGAGCAGAATTAACCGTTATTTTCAACCTGCACAGCCTTGTCGTCGATCACGTAAGCCGGACATATGCTTTTGTTGCATGACACCAGGAGAACGACGAATAACATCGCGGAAATCAATATAAGAACTACTTTTTTCATTGTATTTATTACTTAATAAAACAATATAACTGTTTATTGGTTCAGTAAAAATTGCCTGTTAAAAAACAGGCAGCAGATGTTATTACGGAAATCTACCGGACTGGGTTACAGTATTTCCAAAAGGGTTTTGACTAATAACTTAAAAACAGGGACGAATATTATGCAAAGGGAAAGGATTATTATTTTTTGATCCCGTTTTCAATTGCCATTGGCTTCAGCCTGCCTGCCAGCGCATGGCCCAAACCGGGCAGGCAGGCTGAAGCCAACGGCAATAGACACGGCTCTCGTTAAGTGAAGTTTACTCGCTGCTTGTAGTTAATCATCATATTCTTTCAGTATATCCTTAACCATTTCCGGTGACACCCTTCCATAGGTTTTTTCACCCACCATGACTACAGGAGCAAGTCCGCATGCCCCTACGCAACGCAGACAGCTGATGGAGAACCGGGCATCGGGAGTGGTTTCACCCACTTCTATCTTAAGTGTTTTTTTGAATTCGGCGAGTACATTCTCGGCACCTCTTACATAACATGCAGTGCCTGTGCAAACGGATATGGGGTGTTTTCCTTTGGGGATCATGGAGAAAAAGGAATAAAAGGTAACAACTCCATAAACCTTGGCTATCGGGACATTCAGTTCCCTGGCTACAATTTCCTGTACTTCAGCTGGCAAGTACCCAAAGGTATGCTGTGTTTTGTGCAAAACATTGATCAGTTCGCCCGGCTCGTTATCAAAGGATTTGCAGATCTCTTTTATTTTATCTACATCCTGTTTTTTCAGTTCTACTTTTATTCTTGACATAATCAGTTTTACCTTTAGCAATAAAAAGGATCAAATGTAAATGATTTTTTTGCTCTTATCCACATAGTGGGTATGAAGCAACTTATGGGATTTTTCGCTCATGGGTTTTCCCAGGAATTCCTCGTATAGTTTGATAATATAAGGGTTTTCGTGTGATTTCCGGATCGGTTTGCCAACGTCTTCGCGGTAAATGGCGGCCATCCGTTTATTGAGGATCTCAAAATTACCATGGTGCAGGGGCTGTCCTCCGCCTCCGATACAGCCGCCCGGACAGGCCATGATCTCAATGGCGTGATAACTGCATTTTCCGCTTCGGATATCTTCAAGCAATTTACGGGCATTTCCAAGGCCATGCGCTATTCCGATTTTTACAGGCAGCCCGTCGAAGTCGATTGTGGCTTCACGGATCCCTTCCATACCCCTTAACTCTTTAAAATCCAGTCTTTCCAGTCTCTTTTTCGTGAAAAGTTCATAGGCTGTTCTTACTGCAGCTTCTATAACCCCGCCGGTGGCCCCGAAAATAACACCGGCTCCTGAGGATTCTCCAAGTGGCCTGTCAAAATCTTCATCCGGCAGGCTGTGGAAATCAATATTGGCTTCCTTGATAAGATGTGCCAGTTCACGGGTGGAAACAGAATAATCCACATCCGGATTGCCATTGACCTTGAATTCATCGCGCGTGCATTCATATTTCTTTGCCAGGCACGGCATAATGGATACCACGATCAGATCTTCCCTTTTTACCTTTATTTTGTCGGCAAAATAGGTTTTGGCTATTGATCCGAACATCTGCTGGGGAGAACGTGCAGTGGAGGGGATTTCGAGCATGTCTATGAATTGCGATTCAAAGAAATTTACCCACCCCGGGCAGCATGAAGTGAGAATGGGAAGCCTTACTGATTTATCTCCTGCCAGGTGCCTCGACAGCCTGTCCAGCATTTCAGTCCCTTCTTCCATAATGGTGAGGTCAGCACTGAAATCAGTGTCAAACACATATTTAAAACCAAGTGTTCTCAAAGCGGATACCATTTTCCCGGTAACCAGGGAGCCGGCAGGCAGGTCGAACATTTCACCCAGGGCTGCCCTAACGGCAGGGGCGGTTTGCACGATCACCGTTTTTGCCGGATTTGCGAGATCACGAATCAGGCGACGGGTATGGTCTACTTCAGTGAGGGCCCCGGTGGGACAAACGGCTACGCACTGGCCGCAATAGGTACAAACTGAATCTTCCAGATCCATTTCAAACGCAGGAGCCACAACGGACATGAATCCGCGGTTTATGGCGGATAGTGCCCCGACAGTCTGAAAATCATTACACATGGTCTCACACCGGCGGCACATAATGCATTTGTTCATGTCCCTTATGATGGCGGGTGAAAAATCGGTACGGTAAGTCGACATTTCAGCGATATCCTGATTGTGTATTTCACGGATGCCCATTTTAATGGCCATGTTTTGCAGGTCGCAATTGCCTGATTTCGGACAGGTAAGGCATTCCTTGGGATGATCGGATAAAATCAGCTCCATTACCGTGCGGCGTGCATTTAATACCCTGATGGAATGAGTTTTAACTACCATTCCGTCATTAACATCGGTGCAACAACTCGGCGCCAGGTTTCGCCGGCCTTCCACTTCCACCACGCAAACACGGCAACCTCCGGGTTTATGCTCTATATTCAGGTCGTGCAGGTCCATGTAACAAAGAGTGGGAACCTCAATTCCAACCTGTTTTGCTGCTTTCAGGATCGATGTCCCCCTGGGAACTTCCACAGATTTGTTATCGATTGTTATCTTAACCATTTCCATTTTTCGAGACAAATTAATTTACAATTACAGCGTTGAATTTACACCGGTCCATGCATGCACCGCACTTGATACACAGGGAGGGATCTATCCTGTGAATTTCCTTCCTTTCCCCGGTAATGGCACCAACAGGGCATGCCCTGGCACAGGCAGTACATCCTACACAGTTTTCCTCCACAATTTCGTATATCATGAGGGCCTTGCATACACCCGACGGGCATTTTTTATCCCGGATATGTGCTTCATATTCTTCCCTGAAATTATCCATAATGGAAAGCACAGGATTGGGAGCTGATTGCCCGAGCATGCAAAGCGAGGTATCCCTGATCACATTGCCCAGGTTGATCAGCCTGTCGATGTCTTCATGGGTTCCGTTGCCCTTGGTAATGCTGACAAGCAATTCGTGCATTCTTTTATTTCCCACACGGCATGGAGTGCATTTACCACAGGATTCATCCACCGTAAAATCAAGGAAATATTTGGCAACATCCACCATACAATCATCTTCATCCATTATGATCATACCGCCGGATCCCATCATAGCACCCGCAGCAATCAGACTGTCATAATCAATCGGTGTATCCAGGTGCTTGTAAGTGAGACATCCTCCCGAAGGACCGCCTATCTGCACGCCTTTGAATTTTTTTCCATTCTTTATCCCCCCTCCGATCTCAAATATCACCTCACGGAGTGTGATACCCATTGGAACCTCAATAAGGCCCACATTATTCACTTTTCCGGCCAGTGCGAACACTTTGGTTCCCTTTGATTTTTCGGTTCCGATTGAGCTGTACCAATCCGGACCTTTTAAAATGATTACCGGTATACTGGCAAAGGTTTCCACATTGTTAACATTGGTGGGTTTTCCCAGGTAACCTTTCACCGAGGGAAACGGTGGTTTCATGGTCGGCTCTCCGCGATTACCTTCCATGGAATGGATGAGCGCGGTTTCCTCCCCGCAGACAAAAGCACCTGCCCCGTATCTTAGGGTTATGTCGAAACTGAAGCCAGTACCGAATATATTTTCACCCAGCAACCCGTATTCCCGTGCCTGGTTAATGGCTGTTTTGAGACGTTCAATCGCCAGGGGGTATTCCGCACGGATATATACCAGTCCCTTTGATGCACCGGTGCAATACCCGTTTATGGCCATGGCCTCGATAACACTGTGGGGGTCTCCCTCAAGAATTGACCGGTCCATGAAAGCACCGGGATCCCCTTCGTCAGCATTGCATACAACATATTTTTCGTTTCCGGGTGATTTTCGGGTAATTTCCCACTTTAGGCCCGCAGGAAAACCGGCACCTCCGCGACCGCGAAGTCCTGACTTTTTAATGATCTCAATGGTCTCATCGGGTGTCATTGTTGTCAGAACTTTGCCAAGTGCAGCATATCCATTTCTTGCAAGGGATTCGTGAATATTTTCGGGATCAATTACACCGCAATTACGCAATGCAATCCTAATCTGTTTTTTATAGAATTCCATGCCTTTCGGATCCGTGATGATCTTGTCTGATTTAGGATCCTTATATAGGAGCCTGGCAACCTTCTGACCTTTAACAATGTGCTCCTCGACAATTTCTTTTGCATCGGCCGGTTTTACCTGTGTGTAAAAAGTATCACCGGGTATGATCTTCACTATGGGCCCTTTTTCACAGAAACCAAAACAAGCCGTCCCCGTGACCTGGGCAAAGTCTTCAAGTCCCTGGTTCCTGATTTCGGTCCGCAGGTGTTCAATCAGCACCTGGCTGTTGGAAGATTTGCATCCTGTGCCCCCGCAAACCAGCAAATGAATTTTATAATCCGCCATGGATAATGGTCTCCTTATAATTAATTGTCAATTTTCTGATAGTTAACAGGAATAATGCCTTCTACAAATGCACCGCCCTTAATGTGTTTTTCAATGATCTCATCTGCCTTTTTTACGTCCACATAACCATAAACGACGGGTTCCTTTCCGGGTATTGACACCTCTATGGTGGGCTCCGCATAGCAGTATCCCATGCAGCCCGTTTGCGTGACAATGGCCTCTATATTCCTTTTGTCAAGCTCATCCACAATATAATTCATGGTTTCCCTCGAACCTGATGCAATGCAACAAGTCGCCATGGCCACCTTAACCTGGATGATCTGCTCGGGATCACCCGGCCTGCTTTTCGACTGAAGTTTTTCCCTCAATATTGTCAGATCAGCAAGATTTTTTATTTTATTCATAGAACAATTGTTTTTTGGTTGCTTATTCCCGTGCCAAGGTTAAAATTTCTTGTATTATATTATATGATTTTTGAACATCTCCATGAAAAATTTTTATCCCTTGCTTTTCTTTGAAATCAGCCCATATCAAAGAATGTATACGCATTAAGCATTTTTCTGTTACAAAAATAACACAATTAATGTTATAAAAATAACAATAAATACATCTCGGATGTAATATAGAAAGAGTCTAAAGAAGTTGGAAGCCTGCCTGCCGGCAGGCAGGTTGGAAGCACGAAGTCGGAAGTCGGAAGTCGGAAGCACGAAGTCGGAAGTCAGGAGTCGGTGTTCGGTGTTCGGTGTTTGGTGTTCGGTGTTCGGTGTTCGGTGTTCGG
>Ga0105092_10000153_pt1 | contig 33044 bp, 29 predicted proteins | sample PPLLak2March2015_FD_87021 | JGI IMG/M metagenome (GOLD analysis project Ga0105092, IMG submission 87021) | Freshwater sediment microbial communities from Prairie Pothole Lake near Jamestown, North Dakota, USA - PPLs Lake P7 Core (1) Depth... | ecosystem: Environmental > Aquatic > Freshwater >... | reverse complement strand
TGCCGACTGCCCACTGCGCACTACGCACTGCCGACTGCCCACTGCGCACTACGCACTGCCCACTGCGCACTACGCACTACGCACTGCCCACTGCGCACTGCGCACTACGCACTGCCCACTACGCACTGCCGCACTGCCCGCTGCCCAATGCCTACTGCCCAGTGCGCAGTGTGCAGTGCTCTACAGCTTCAGATGTTCGAACAGCTCGGCGGGCTCGAGACGGACGCCGACCAGAAAGTCGCCGAATTCTCCGTACCGGGCGCTGACCTCGTCGAAACGCATCTCGTACACGACCTTTTTGAAGTAGTAGGGATCGTCGGCAAACAGGGTGACACCCCACTCCCAAGCATCGAGGCCGACCGAACCAGTGACCAGCTGTTTGACCTTTCCCTGATATCGTCTCCCGCTCACAAGGTGACCGGCCATCAGGTTCTTGCGGCTGTCGAAATCGAGCGAATACCAGTTGTACGTCGACCCGCGAGACTTATTCATCGGATAGAAGCAGATCGCCTTGTGTTCGGGAATCTTCGGGTACAGGCGATCGTTGATGTAAAAGCGCATCCGGTCACGGAACGCCTGCATCTTCGTCTTATATTCGTCTGACTCCGGGCTCAGTCCATCCTTCTCCCGGAGCGTCCGATCGTAGTCCTTCTCCTGGCTCATGTACTCCGAGATCTCGGTCAAAGAGAAGAATGAATAAGACGGCGTGATGATTCCCGGCGGAAAAGCGCGCAGTATGCCGTTTTCCGTTTGGCTCAAGTGCCCGAGCTCGGGATCGATCATCATGACGCCGAAGTCCGCCTTGTGGCCCAGGATCGCATAGGAGTTGACCTGGCAATTGGCGCCCAGACGATAATCTGCCAGGACCTTGGCGAAACTCGCTTCCGCGTCCCGCCGCTCCGAGTCCACAAGTTTCGCCCAGTGGCGGCGGTCGACGGTGTAGAAGGAATGCAGGACGAACCAGCCCTCTTCGGCTCGAATAGGTTCCATTATCAGATAACTATAGACAATCGGCAGGCATTGGGCAACGCAAGCACCGTGGTCGCAAGTGCTCGCAGCAGTTGGATTTGAGGCGGTGTAAATGCCCCGGGGGTGTGCTATTCTCGGGAACAACAGGAGGACAAGACGCTTATGACTCGACCCGTGACACTTTTTACCGGACAGTGGGCAGACCTGAGTTTCGAGACAATTTGCCAGAAGGCAAAGCAGTTTGGATACGACGGGGTCGAACTGGCGTGCTGGGGAGACCACTTCAACGTCGCCCAGGCGATCGAAGACGATCGATATTGCGCAGGACGGTGGGACGTCCTCAACAAGTACGGGCTGAAGTGCTTCGCGATCAGCAATCATCTAGTGGGGCAGGCGGTCTGCGACAACATTGATTCACGGCACAAATCGATCATCCCTCCGGCAATCTGGGGAGACGGCGACCCGGAAGGAGTCAGGCAGCGTGCCGCCGAGGAAATGAAACGAACCGCCAAGGCAGCCGCACGCTTCGGCATCAAAATCGTCAACGGCTTTACCGGCAGTTCCATCTGGCACCTGCTCTATTCGTTTCCGCCCGTGGAAACGGCGCAAATCGACGCCGGGTACGCGGATTTTGCAGCCCGATGGATCCCGATTCTCGATGTCTACTCCGAGCTCGGGATCAGCTTTGGTCTCGAAGTGCATCCGACCGAAATCGCCTTTGACATTTCGAGCGCGCAGCGCGCGCTGGACGCGGTCAAGGGGCACAAGGCGTTTGGGTTCAACTACGACCCCAGTCACTTCGGATACCAGGGTGTCAACTACGTCGAGTTCATCCGAACTTTCGGGAACCGAATTGTGCACGTTCACATGAAGGACGTGCATTGGTCCGACGTGCCGACCAGGGCGGGTGTTTTCGGCGGACACTTGAACTTCGGGCACCCGGATCGCTTCTGGGATTTCAGATCGCTGGGACGAGGCAAGATCCGTTTCGAGGAGATCATCCGCGCTTTGAACCAGGTTGGATATGAGGGGCCGCTTTCGGTCGAGTGGGAAGATGGCGGCATGGACCGCGAACACGGGGCGCGGGAAGCGGCTGCATTCGTCAGGAACGTGGACTTCACTCCGTCCGCCGTGGCGTTCGACGCGGCCTTTGCCAGGGACTAGGGCTGTCAGCAGGACCGGGGTTGGACAGGATTTACGGGATTGGCAGGATTTGGAGCTTGCCCAAATCCTGGTAATCCCGTAAATCCTGTCCACACGGGTCTACTGCGCCTGCACCCACACTTCCCTGGTTCGAGGCCCGTCGTATTCGCACAGGAAGACTCCTTGCCAGGTCCCCAATTTCAGCCGGCCGTTCTGGTAGGGCAGCAGAACCGAAGGTCCGGTCAGGCTGGAGAGGAAGTGAGCCGGCGAGTTGCCTTCGGCGTGATCGAACCGGACGGCAGGCACCGCCTTTTCGAAGGCACGTTCGAGATCCCGCCGAACATCCGGGTCGGCGTTTTCATTGACGACTATCCCGGCGGTTGTATGCGGGCAGAAGACCAGGCAGAGGCCGTCCTTGGATTCGGTATCTGCGAGTGCCGCGTTGATCTGGTCAGTGATGTCTTTCAGTTCCATTTTCTTGCCGGTACTCACGCGTATCTGTTTCATTGCTTCATCTTACACGCATGCTTTCAATCCCTCGTTTCACCGGGCTTCTATTAGGTTTGAAAACACTACACAGAGGGCATAGAATCACAAACAGAACAAGGAACCTAGCGAAGCGATCAGCCAGCCGGCAGGCTGGGTTTTGCCTTGGAAGGAGGGTTTATGGAGAACGAAAAAGAAACCCGAATTCAGCCCAAGGTCTTCATTCTCTTTGTCATCGTCGGGCTGTTACCGATGGCGGTCGGATTCCTGATTCTCCTCAACGGAGCGCGCGATACTTACGAGGATGCGGTCAGAGGCCATCTGAGCGTTGTGGCTGAGAACGCCCAGATGGAGCTCAGTGATCACCTCCGGCGGATCAGGGACGAACTCAACGTGGTGGCGCGGACGCATGACATCCGAACCGCCGTTCAGCTGTCCAACAATAGCGCACCGACCGGTGACGTGACCAAGATCCAGAGTCAATGGGCGACCGCAGAAAACGACAAACCGGGCGTCGTGACATCGGTCGTCTCAACGCCTGTCTCTCAATTGCTGCGGGAGTATACGCTGGACAGCGCGAGCTTCAGGGATATCCTGGTGACCGACGCCTACGGCCGGACTGTGGCTGCAACCAGGAAGCACGCAGAATACCTGCTCTCGGGAAAGCGATGGTGGCAATACGCTTTTCGGGAGGGGGAGGGCGGACGTTTCCTCGGCGACATCACCTTTGATGAGAACGCCGGCGTTTTCGCCATGGATGTTGCGATCCCAGTTTTAGACCGGGAGAGCGGACGCGCGATTGGAGTCGTAAAGGCGATCGTCGACAGCGAGCAGATTATCAACCACGTTCGGTCAGTGAAAGTAGGGGAGCGAGGCTACGCACTGCTGGTTCGAGGCGATGCGACCATCCTGGTTGGACCTAACGCTACTTTTAAGGACGGGCAGCGTTACAAGTACATCAAGGATATACGCGCGGCCATTGAAAATGGGGACAAGGCGATTGTTGCGGGCGACGGCGACGACAGGGTCTTTCTGGGACTGCCGCAGTTCAAGATGAAGGACAGTCTGACCGAGCTGGATTGGTACCTCACCGTTGAACAGCCGCGCTCCGAGGCGCTTCTGCTTTTCGGGAACATCAATACCAAATTCGTCTACATCCTGGTTTTCACGGTCGTCCTGGTCGGGCTGCTCTCGGTACTGTTCTCATGGATACTGGCCAAACCGGTTATCGAGACGGATCCGCACCTGGAGAGGCTGTAACGGAGTGATGTAGCCGGACCCCGAGGACAACAAGGACCTCAGGGACAGCACCGACGAAAAACGGTAGAAAGGTTAGTTGGTTTTCGTCGTTGAGATCCGTGAGGTCCCTGGGTCCTTTCCGAACTCCCCTACCGAACCAACTGCATCTGCCGATCCATCCAATCGGACAACCAGCTGCGCAACTGCATGACCTGCTGCCTCCGGAACGGCGCGAGGGGCAGAGGGAATGGACCGCTGGGAAATCCCCGTAGCGCCAGGCCGATCCGAATGCCCCACGGGAAGGGAAGCCGATCGGCCTCGGCGATCACCTGGTCGAGCTTGTTCTGGCAGGCCTCGCTGCCGCTGCGATCCTTCGCGCGACATTTCGCATACAGATCCGCCAGTAGTTCGGGAAAAAGACAGGCGAAACCGGAGATGATGCCATCCCACCCACCGGGCAAAGCGGTTGAAATGAGCCGGTCGTTGCCGACCAGCAGCGAGAAATCGCTCTGTTCGCGGGCTAGCTGTAGACGACCGATCGCCTTTGGATCTCCACTGCTGTCCTTGATTCCGGAGAGGTTTTCCGCCGTCAGAAGCAGGCGGATGATCGTGTCAAGCTCCAGCGGACTGGTGAATTGCGGGAGGTTGTAGAGCAGGCACGGCAGCTGGATGGAGCTGCAGACCTTCCTGAAGAACGAATCGAGATCCCGCTGGTCATATGGGAAGAAGTGGGGAGGGGGGACCAGGACGGCGCTCGCACCGCATTGCTGGGCATGGTGTGCCAGCTGAATGGTTCGCTCCATAGAGTGCGCCCCAACGCCGCACAGGAGGCGTCCCTTCCCTTGGATGCGGCGGCCTGCGCGGGTAATCAGCTCCTTGCGTTCGGCCAGGTCGAACCCGGGATATTCGGAGGTGGCGCCGCCAACGCAGATTCCATCGACGCCCCGCTCGAGGACAAAACTGATCAGGTCTTCAAAGATGTCGTAGTCAACGCCCCCATCTTCGCGCAGCGGAGTAATGAGAGCCGCGTACAAACCGGTGATTCTCGGGTTCATGCCTTTTGCCTCTGGGACTGTGTTGATGAGAAATTGACCCGCAGACGGTATCTATTATAATGACGTCGGACGGAGGCACCGCGATGAAAAGACAATTGCTCCTTGTGGTTCTCGCTAGCCTTTTGGTCAGCCCAAGCTTTGCCCAACCGGATTCCAGCCATTGGAACTCCAGAAATCGTGGCCACCGGGGGTCGACTTTCGGCTTCTTCCCCGCGAGCGGTCGCTCGAATTTCTTCCCCAGCTTTCACTCGCAGGTCGGCATCTTCCCGGTTGTCCGCCTGCCGCGTGAGTTCGCTTCTTTGTATTTCGCCGATCGCTTCCTGTTCGGGCGCCATGAAACCACGCGGGTCGACAGGCCTTTCCATCTGAACCTGTACGATCCCTGGTCGACCTATAACGGCGGATGGTGGTACCCGAACACGAACTACGGCCCGACTCCCGCTTTGTACGACAGCCGTCAGTTCATCGAAGAGTGGAAGAACCGGCCACCCGAGCGAAAAGAAGCGCCGGTCTCTACGCAGTCCATCCTGTTGCAGGCGGGTATGGGAGAGGAGGAAGTCATCAAGGCCGTAGGTATTCCTCTTCAGAAAGTGATCCTCGGCGAGCGGGTTGTTTGGCGATACTCGGCCTATTCGCTGCTCTTCGAGAACGGTACTCTCAAGGAGATTCGTTGAGTAGCTTCGTTTACCTTGTGCCTCTTAACAACGAGTGAGGTTGATCGATGAGAAAAGCATTGCTGATGGTCCTGGTGGTTGTTCTCTGCTCGAGCCTGATGTTCAGCGCTCCCAAGAAGAGAGTCGCGATCCTGGATTTTGATTTTGCGTCGGTTCAGAACTGGTGGGGAGGCAACTGGGATATCGGAAAAGGGATTTCGGATCTGCTGGTCGTCCGCCTGGTGAAAGACGGCACTTACAGCGTCGTGGAGCGGAAGGCGCTCGACGCGGTCATGGCCGAGCAGAACTTCTCGAACAGCGATCGGGCCAACCCGAACACCGCAGCACAACTCGGCAAGGTCCTGGGCGTTGACGCGCTCATCATCGGAAGCATCACGCAGTTCGGCACCGAGAACAAGAAGGTCGGCATCGGCGGGCTCGGCGGCCGGTTCGGCGGCTTCGGTGGCGGCAAGGTCGGCACATCAAAGGGCATAGCCAAGGTGACTATCGATGCCCGGCTCATTAACATCGACACCGCCGAAATCCTGGCTGTCGCTGAGGGAACTGGCCAATCCAAGCGCAGCGGCATGATGCTGGAAGGTATCGGGGCCGGCGGTGGCGGCTTTGGCGCCGGCGGAATCGAGATGGGCAGCAGCGACTTCCGCGACACCATCCTGGGTGAGGCTACGCATGCGGCGGCTGATCAGTGCGCCGAGCAGTTGATTGCCCAGGTTGACAAGCTCCCGACCCGGACCGTCGATATCAAGGGCCAGGTGGCCCACGTTGACGGCGGCATGATCATCCTGAACGTCGGGGCTAACGCGGGCGTGAAGGTTGGCGACAAGCTGCGCGTCATGCGGGTCACCAGCACGATCAAAGACCCGGCGACCGGCAAGGTGCTCCGCGAGCTGACCCAGGAGGTCGGCCTGGTACAGATCTCCGAAGTCGACGCCGTATCGGCGGTCGGGAATCTGGTTTCGGGCTCCGGGGCCAAGATCGGCGACATGGTAAAGAACCAGTAGGGCGAAGCTTTCCGGATGCGACTCGAACGCCTTCGCCTCGAGGTCCTCGAGGCAAACTTGGAGATCGTCCGCCGCGGGCTCGTGCTTTATACCTTCGGCAATGCGAGCGGTATTGATCGCAGCGAGAACCTGGTGGTGATCAAGCCGAGTGGCGTCTCCTACGATGCTCTGCGGCCGGAAGATCTCGTCATTACGGACATGGAGGGGCAGGCTGTCGAGGGCAATCTTCGCCCCTCCTCCGATCTCGCGACACACCTGATCCTCTACAAGTCTTTCCCGACAATCGGCGGGGTCATTCACACCCACTCCACATACGCGACCGCATGGGCCCAGGCCGGCAGAGAAATACCCTGCCTGGGGACGACCCATGCCGATTACTTTCACGGCCCTGTGCCCGTGACGGAGCCAATGGTGCCGGAGGAAATCAGAAGCGAATACGAGGTGAACACCGGTCGGGTGATCGTGCGTCGCTTCGAGGGCCTGAGCCCGGATCGGTTGCCGGCCGTGCTCGTTTGCGGTCACGGCCCGTTCGCCTGGGGGACAAACGCAGCCGCCGCAGCCCACAATGCCGTGGTTCTTGAAGAACTGGCCCGGATGGCCTTCCTCACGGTCAGCCTGAATGCTTCGGTGAGCCCCATCTCAACCGCACTTCACGACAAGCATTTCCTGCGCAAACACGGCCCGGGCGCCTATTACGGGCAAAAGTGAGCAGAATTTTGCGTGTCCACGCAAGAAACGATTTGAACCGCGCCACATCTATAGCTTAGAATCGCATTGCAATCGGCGGTGGTAACGCTGATGCTCTTGCTCGTCGTCTCCAGCCGGTGTCCGGGAGGCAATTAGCAGCACCCCAGGTTTTTCCCCGGGCGGGTGGCCGGAAGATCCGATCCGACAAGAACCCTCAGAGCAGAGATTCGTCCCTGGCTCGTTTTCACGCACTGAACAACCGTTCTATTTTCGGCACTCGTGCCTGAAAGGAGCGGCAGGGCAGCCGTTAGTTTAAGGATAGAAATGAAATACAAGCAACCAGGTTACCGAGATGGCGAGCGTCGCGAAGAGCGGACACAATCATCGGCTGCGCCGAAGCGCGAGCGTGAGGGACCGCGGTCACCGAAAATGCCCGGCTTTCACCAGGTGATCCGCTGTGCCATGTGTGGGGTGCCTTTGCCTCCTTCCTTCGGCGACATCAGTGCACTGAGCCAATGTCCCAAATGCAAAGCCGATCTCCATACCTGTCGAAACTGCGTTTACTTTGACCCCTCCACCCGTTTCGAGTGCTCGCAGCCGATTCCGGCTCGCGTCGTCCGAAAAGGCAATCGGAACTCCTGCGAGTTCTTCGAGATCCGCACTCGCGTCGAGAAGGAAACGACGTCGAGTGCACCACGACCCTCTCTCGATCCGCGAGAGGCTTTCGAAAGGTTATTCAAAAAGTGAAGATCTTCGTCTGCCTGAAGGAAGTCCCCAGTCGCGATACCCGGTACGAAGTGAGTCCGCAGGGCGATTGGATCAAGGAAGCCGATCTGAGTTTTGAGATCAACGAGTGCGACGAGTATGCTCTCGAAGAGGCCCTGAAACTTCAGGAGAAGTTCGGCGGCGAGGTGATCTTGCTGACCGTCGGCTCCGAGCGCGCTGAGAAGTCGATGCGCAAGGGATTGGCGATGGGAGCCGACAGAGGGATTCTCATAGAAGATCCAAACCGGCAGCTGATCAGCCCCTTAGCGATCGCCTCGGTCATGGCCGAAACGCTGAAAAAAGAACAGTACGACCTGATTCTCGCCGGTACCCAATCGGACGATTACGGCTATGCCCAGACAGGCGTCATGCTGGCGGAGCTCCTTGGGCTGCCTCATGCAACCATCGTCATGGAAGTGGCCGCTGATCCGCAGGGGGCCAAGGTCACGGCGCTTCGAGAGATGGAGAGCGGCTGGTTCCAGCGCGTCCAGATGCCGATGCCTGCCGTCCTGACTATTCAGGCGGGGATCTCCCACATCCGTTTCACCTCACTCAAGGGCATCATGGCTGCCAAACGGAAAGAGATTCGAAAGGTCCGCCTGGAGGAAACTGGCGTAGACGTGTCGGCTTTACCGGCACTGGAGGTCAGCCGGCTGTACCTTCCGGACACCGGCAAGAAGGCAGAGATGTTGCAGGGTGACCCCGAGACCGTCGTGGCGCAGCTCGTGGATAAGCTTCGAAAGGAAGCGCGAGTGATTTAGGCGGGGAACCGCCGCTGGGGCCGTAAACTTCGAACCACTTCTTTAACCTGGATGCTATGGCAGAGAAAATCTACGTTCTAATTGATCACGCGAACAATCGCCCCCGCAACTCCTCCCTGGAAGCCCTCGCAATGGGGCAAAAGATGGCCTCCGAAACGGGCATGGAAATCCATGGCCTGATCCTCGGAGCCGACTTGGGTTCGGTGACGGAGCAATTGTCCCGTTACGAGCTCGCGTCCATCATCGTTGTCGAGAACCCATCCCTGCGCGAGTACAACCCGGACATGTACGTTCACGCCCTGGCTGAAATCCTCGCGTCGGATCGGCCTAACCTTTTCCTGCTCGCCCATACGTACCAGGCGATCGATCTTGCGCCGCGGCTCGCGGCACGACTGCGGACCGCGCTGATCACCGACTGCATAGGCTACAAGACCGGGGACGGGAGTATCAGTTTCGTGCGCCAGATGTTCCGAAGCAAGCTGAACGCTGACGTCACCGTGAAATCGAATCATCCGTGGCTGGTCTCGCTCCAGGCGGGAGCCGCCAGCGCAGATACCCTGCGGCCCGGTAACGCCCCGACCGTCGCCCGCCCGATAGACCTGTCAGCTGTGGCGAGCCGTCGGCAGACGATCGAAACGATCGAGGCCACGAAGGGCAAAGTGGATCTCACGCGCGCGGAAATCATCGTCGGCGTCGGCCGGGGGATCAAGAAGCAGGACAACCTTCCAATCCTGCAAGAGCTCGCGGATGCGCTGGGCGCCGAAATCGGTGCCAGCCGGCCGGTTGTCGACAACGAGTGGCTTGGACGCGAACGCCAGATTGGAAGCTCCGGCCAGACGGTCACCCCTAAGCTCTATGTCGCGTGCGGCATTTCGGGCGCAATCCAGCATATCGTGGGCATGAAGAACAGCGGATGTATCGTGGCGATCAACAGCGACCCCAATGCGCCGATTTTCAATGTCGCCAACTACGGAATCGTCGGAGACGTCTTGGAAGTTGTCCCCGCGCTCACCAAGAAAATCAAGCAGGAGCGCGCCACCTAGGATCAAATCGACCACATGAAAGCGCTTTTCATCGAGGCACACGGCACGCTCGATGCGGTCCGTTTTGGATCGATATCGGATCCTGAACCAGGACGCGGTCAGGTGCGCGTCGCGATGAAGGCCGCTGCGCTTAACCACTTGGATCTGTTCGTCATTGAAGGCCTCCCTGGCCTCGTCCTTGGGATGCCGCACGTCTTGGGCGCAGACGGCGCCGGCGTCGTTCACGCAATCGGTGAGAACTTGACTTCGGTTAAGCCGGGTGACCGGGTCATGCTCAACCCACTCCTCTCTTGTGGCCGCTGTGAGTTCTGCCGGGCCGGTGAGCAAAGCCTCTGCATCAAGGTTGGAATCGTCGGCGAACACCAGCACGGTACCCTGGCCGAATACTTCATTGTCCCGGAAGAGAACCTGCATCCAATTCCGGAACGGGTCGGATTTGAAGAGGCAGCCGCTTTTTCTCTGGTGTTCCAGACAGCCTGGCGGATGGTGATAACGCGTGGCCGTGTTCGGGCCGGAGAGGACGTCCTGGTTCACGGTATCGGTTCCGGGGTTTCTCTGGCAGTGTTGGCCATCGGCAAGCTCGCGGGAGCACGGGTGTTCGTAACATCCGCGAGCGACGCAAAGCTGGAAAGGGCCAGGGGGCTCGGCGCAGACTTCACCTACAACTACCGGGAGAAGGACATCGCCCGGGCGGTGCTTTCTGACACGGGGAAGCGGGGCGTCGACCTCGTGGTCGACAGCGTCGGGGCCGATACCTGGATGAACAGCCTGAAGGCGGTCCGCAAGGGAGGCCGCATCGTTACCTGCGGCTCAACCGCCGGTCCGAATCCCGCCGAGGAAATTCGGCTGATTTTCTGGAAACAGATCGACATTCTCGGCTCCACGATGAGCAACCGGGTCGAGTACGCCCAGGTGGTGAAGCTGTTGGGAGAAGGGAAGCTTCACCCGGTGATCGATCGCGTATTTCCGCTCGAGCGCGGACGGGAAGCGCTGGAGCACCTGCAGAAAGCCAAGCAGTTCGGAAAAGTGCTGATTTCGGGGACATAATACTTAATTCCCACACCGTTACCACGCATCTCACCGTTAGCGAAGGAATTAAGTTTTGTGTCCCCGTAATCACCGAAATCTGTCGCAAAGAGTCCGACTTGGAAGTCGGACTTACGAAGGCTTACCCCCGGAGTTTACGCAATTCCTCAAGAATAGTTTTCAGCCGCGCATCCTCGATCGCTTCCCCGGCCGAATCTAGAAACTCGCCGAAATCGCCCAACTCCTGTTGGTCGTAGACGCTTGCCTGAAGCCCCATCTCCAGCTTCTCCAATTCGTGGACGAACCTCGCTTCCGGCGACTCGCCCGCCTCGTATTCGTCGAAGAGCGAGAGAAGATGATCGCGACACGATGATTCGCGCAATACCAGTGCAAAGGACTCCTTTTCACGCCGCGTCTTTTCCTGTTTCGGGACGCCGTCTCCCGGAGTGATGTCTCCCGCATGGATCTCGCCGAAATCATGAACCAGAGCGAGCTCCAGAACCCGCAGCCGGTCGAGCTCGGGGAAGCGGTCGGCCAGCACCATGGCCAGCATGGCCACCGAGAAGGAGTGCTCCGCAACGCTCTCGCATCGCTCGGGCGGGACTCCCCGCCGGAGCCAGCCTTGCCGATAGACCTGCTTCAGGTGGGAGAGATTGAAGAAGAGTTCGACAATCGGGGACGTTTGCTTGTTTTCTAACAGCGATGCCGGGTTCTCCGCCTTGTTCTTCATGGGTTATTCATGGTCGGCTTTCGGCCTGAGCAGTAGATCGTGGAAGTCGTAACTAAAGTCGGTTGCAGGCGAGACTGCCTTCATTTTCACCTGCTCGACGCGGCCTTCAGGGGTCAGCGAAAACGTCACGAAGGCATCCGCGCGCAGCTCGCGATCCTTCCAGCGCGCCATGAAAGTGTCGTACTGCCAATGCTCCAGGTCGCCAACCAGCGAAGGCGTTGCGGTGAAGCGAATGAGCAGTTTGCCGGCTTCCTGCCTGATCTCGACGTCCCCGTACCACGCGTCCGTGTAGGTGCCGGCGTATCGTTCCAGCGGAAGTGAGGGGCGCGACGAGGCGTTGCGATCCGAGGCCGCCTGTTTTTCCTGCGCGGTCGTCCGTGCCCGCTCCCGCTCCTGGGTCTTTTGGTAGGCTTCCACCCAATCAAAACGCGGAGCATGCAGGTAGTGATCAACCACGTGGAATACCGTGGCCAGAAATGCTTCAGCCGATTCCTGGTTGGTGAGCACACAGACGCCGAGCTCGATCTCCGGAACCATGAAAACCATCGACACGTAGCCGGGGAGACCTCCGGTGTGTCGGACCACTTTCTTCCCCCGATAGTCACTGACACCAAGCCCCAACGCATATCCGTTGAAGTTACTCCTGGCCGGCGCCAGTTCGGAAGGTGGATCCCGGACCGGAATCGGAGTGACAATCGTTGTCAGCTCGCGGGCGGTAGCCTCGGAGAACAACCGCGATCCATCGGACAACCTGCCCTCGCTCAGCTGGACGATCATCCAGCTGGCCATGTCTTCGGCACACGAATTGATGCCGCCGGCCGGGTTCGTGTTGTCGCTCTCGAACGGCTTGATGGGTCGAACACGGCCATCGACGGGAGCGTGCGGCGTGGCTGAGTTTGTTCCCTGGCCAGCCGCCGAATGAAGGACGTTGGACTGCTTCATCCCGATCCTCTCGAGAATCTGCCTGGCGACGAAATCCTCCCAGGTCTGGCCGCTGATCGACTCGATCAGCTCGCCGGCAACCAGGTAGAGCACGTTGTCGTAAGCGTACGCGGAACGAAAACTCGTGGCCGGTGGGATGAAGCGGAGACGCCTGACGATCTGCTGGCGGTTGTAAGTTGAAGGCGGCCACCAAAGCAGGTCGCCGGCGCCCAGGCCCAACCCGCTGCGGTGCACCAGGAGATCGCGAACCGTCAACTCCCGGGTGACGTACGGATCCCACATCTGAAACCAGGGAAGGTACCTGGTAACGGGCGCATCCCATTCGATCCTGCCCTGCTCCACGAGCAGCCCCAGGGCTGTCGCCGTAAATGCCTTCGTGTTGGAAGCGATGCCGAACAGAGTCCCACGGTCGACCGGCGAAGCGTCGCCCAATTTGCGGACGCCGTAGCCCTTTGCAGTGACGATGCGGCCATCCTTCACGATTGCCACGGCCATGCCAGGCACTTCGAAGGTGGCCATCACCCGGGAGACGTAAGCGTCGAGGTCAGGAGGGGGACCGGTGTCTGCCCGGAGGGCGGTATAGGGCGCAATAATCGCAAGAGACCAAAACAGGACCGGGATGAGCGCGCTGGGAGGTCGTGATCGCATTCCCAATGATAGCCGCCCTCGATGTCGATTTCACCGGTATTCAGGATCCCGGGTTCATGGAGCGCGGACATCTTGTCGTGGAGCGCGGACATCTTGTCCGCACTGGGATCGCGGACGTCCCGTCCGCGCGGCGGGCATCTTGCCCGCCGTTGACGTTGTTCGATTTGCTGCAATCTCCGAGAACGCCGGGCAGGATGCCCGGCGGGCGGGCAAGATGCCCGCGAACCCAGTGCGGACGGGACGTCCGCGCTCCGTTACTGTCGGGACCGCGCGCCCATGAATGTTCCGTCCGCGTTCGTGCATGCATCAACTACCCCAAAAGCCGAAGCACCTTCTTCACGTACGACGAACGGGCAAACGAGCCGTCCCCCGGGTCTATCCACCGGAATGCCTCGGGCGCCGGCCTTTCCAGTCGGGCGGTCATCACATGCAGGTGAAGTCTGTTGTTGGTGATCTGATGGCGCACCGTGCCGACGACACGGCCCAAAACCAGTTCCAAGCCGTGCCGGGTCACGAACCTGTCGAACAGGTCCTCGTCCGGTTTACCCGGGACATCGGGGAACCCCCAGAGCGATTTCGGCAGCAGACCCGACTCGTTTCGGCACATCAGAAAGCTCTCGTCATGGGCGACTAATACCAGGACCAGCTGGTGATCGCAGACGGCCGGCCTGACCGCCGGCCTGGGAAGCTGCTCCTGCATTCCTGCTCGGAACGCAGCGCAGTCCGCCGCCAACGGGCAGGATCGGCAGGTCGGAGACCGAGGCGAGCAGACCAGCGCCCCGAGCTCCATGAGCGACTGGTTGAAATCGCTGATAGGCGTGGATTGCGGAAGCGAGTGGATCAGCTTCTCGAGCGTCAGCCAAAGCCGTTCGGTGCTTTGGGAGTCCCACTGGCGGTCAAAGGCGAGGAGCCGTGAGAACACTCTCCGGATATTGCCATCGAGCACGGCCGCCCTTTTCCCAAAGGCGACCGATGCCACCGCCCCGGCCGTATACCGTCCAATCCCAGGCAGGCGTTGCAGCTGCTGCGGGTCGGACGGGAACTCGCCCCCGTGCTCGGTTGCGATTAACTGTGCGGTTCGGAGCAGGTTGCGGGCGCGGCTGTAGTACCCCAAGCCGGCCCAGAGTGCAAGGACCTCGTCCTCCGGTGCGGCCGCCAGGCTCTGGATTGTCGAAAAGCGGTCGAGGAAACGCCCGTAGTAGTCGCGCGCCGCGGCTACTGTCGTCTGCTGGAGCATGATCTCGGAGAGCCAGACCCGGTAGGGAGTCGGGTCGATTCTCCATGGCAGTGGCCTTCGGTTACGGCCGTACCACGGCAGCAGGCGGGAGGCCAGCGCCTCCGGTGTGAGGGGCAAACGAAAGGGACGTAAATGCTGCGCCACCGGGCTACTTCAAGATCAGCTTGGCGATGGTCGCCAGCTGCATGTTCGACGTTCCTTCGTAAATCTTGCCGATCTTGGCGTCGCGCAGGTACTTTTCAACCGGATAGTCCTTCGTATACCCGTAGCCGCCAAAGACCTCAATGGCCAGGGATGCCACCTTTTCGGCGACCATCGACGAAAAGTACTTGGCCATGGCTGCCTGCCTGACAAATGACGACCCGGTGTCCTTCAGGCGGGCGGCATTGTAAACCATCAGCCGGGCTGCTTCTACCTCGGTGGCCATTTCCGCAAGCGTAAACTGCACTCCCTGAAAGGCCGATATCGGTTGCCCAAACGCCTGGCGCTCCTTCGAATAGCCGATTGCCGCATCAAGCGCTCCGCGAGCGACCCCGATCATCTGCGCCCCAATACCGATGCGGCCCTCATTCAAAGTCTCAATCGCCACCTTGTACCCGACTCCCAGCTCACCAAGAACGTTTTTTTCAGGCACTTCGCAGTCGTCCAGCAGCAACTCGCAAGTCGACGAGGCGCGGATTCCGAGCTTGTCCTCCTTCTTGCCGACGGAGAAGCCCGGGAAATCTTTCTCGACCAGGAAGGCGGTGATGCCTTTGTATCCTTTTTCGGGCGCCGCGTTAGCAAAGACGATGAAGAGCGAAGCTTCGTGCGCGTTCGTGATCCACATCTTCCGACCGTTCAGGATGAATCGGGCGCCCCGCTTTTCGGCGCGAGTCGCGAGCGCGAAAGCGTCGCTTCCCGACGTCGCCTCGGACAGCGCATACGCCCCGACCCATTCGGTGGCAAGCCGGGGCAGATATCTCCTTCTCTGCTCCTCGGTCCCCCACCGGATCAGGGCGTTGTTCACGAGCGTATTCTGAACGTCGACGATCACCCCGGCCGAGGCATCGACTCGGCTCAGCTCTTCGACGGCTACTACCGACATGAAGAAGCTCGCACCCGATCCTCCGAGATCCTCCGGAATCTGGATACCCATCAAGCCAAGCCCGAAAAAATCAGCCAGGATTTCGGGCAGGAATTTGCCCTCGCGATCCATGTCGGCTACGTGGGGCGCCAGTCGCGATCGGGCGAAATCCGCGACGTTCTCGCCGAATAATTGTTCCTCTTCGGAAAGTGCTGTCAGGGCCGGGTATAGAGCGTTTTGCAGTTCGACCATGGGTGTGGCGAATTCCTTTGAGTTAGGCTCTTTGTTATCATAGGCTCACTGGTAGAAGCTTACAACCCGGCGGTCCGTTTGGGGATTTTCGCTCGGGGGACCAGTGGGTCGAAACGATGATCAGGATTTTCAGAAAACGAGAAGAGCTGCCGAGAATCATCCAGGAGGTCACTCAGACCTACGATGATACGGAAGTCTGTCTCCATCATCTGGCCGACACCCCACTGCCCAGCGAAGATGCTGTCGTCGACATCCTGAGCAAGCTCCGAACGGTCCTCTATCCAGGTTATTTCGGCAAGGAGTACGTGAACTCGAGCAGCATCAACTTCTATGTGGGAGAGATGCTGTACGAGGTGTACGAGCTCCTGAGCGAAGAGATCTACAAGGCTTTCCGGCAGGAATGCGCACATGGGGCGCTTGGCAACTGTGAATCCTGCCAGGAAAAATCCGAAGAAAGCTGCCTGAAGCTCATGCGCACGGTTCCGACCCTTCGGAAGACGCTCGCGCTTGACGTGCAGGCGGCACTCGACGGAGATCCGGCGGCGAAAAGCTGCGACGAGGTAATCTTCAGTTATCCCGGTATCATGGCCATCACGATTTACCGGATTGCGCACGAACTACAACGCCTGACAGTTCCCCTGATCCCCAGGATGATGGCCGAGTACGCGCACCGGAAGACAGGCATCGATATCCACCCGGGGGCCCGGATCGGCAAACGCTTTTTTGTCGATCACGGAACCGGCGTCGTGATCGGTGAAACCACCGAGATCGGCGAGAACGTGAAGATTTACCAGGGAGTGACCCTGGGCGCGCTCAGTTTCCCTAAAGAAGGTGCAAGCGCCATGCGGGGCAGGAAGCGGCACCCGACTATCGAGGATAACGTCGTCGTCTATGCCGGCGCCACCATCCTCGGCGGGGACACCGTCATCGGACAGAATTCGATCATCGGAGGCAACGTGTGGATCATCCACAGCGTACCCTCCAAGACGAAGGTCATGATCGAGGTACCGAAGCTCCGGATCAAAGCCAACGAATAACACCTGGATTACCTTTTTCAAGCTGAACCGCGAAACCGACCCGGCAGTATAGGCATCTACCTCAGCAATCCTATCTGTATTTTGTCCGAGGATTACCAGCGAAAAAGGGGTTGTGTCTAATGACGCAGAGAATACAAGACCCGGTGTATGCACTCGGCAAATCCGAAGCAGGAGCGATTTTTCTACTGACGAAGTTTGACGAGGATCACCGGGAATCGACCGAATATATACCGGTCTTTCGGAGCCTCACTGAGGCTGAAATGGAGCTGCGCCTGATCGGCAGTACGCGGATCAGCGTCCTCAGCTTCAATTCGGCGGAGGAGCTCCAGCGCAAGCACCCGCGTTGTCCCGTTCGTTACGAATTCGACCTGCTGATTCCCAAATCGCGGACCGGGCACGTGTAGCGCGGCCCCCGACCCTCTCTCTCTCAAATTGCGCTTTGACGAGCCGTCGGTCGGCTCGTAGACTGACGGGATGCGTTGTGCTCTGTTGGTGGCCATCATTCTCGTCACAGGTGTCGCACGCGCGCAGCATCGCCCGCTCAAAACCGAGACCCCGGATCCGGTCCCCTCTCATCAGGCCGTCGTCGAGGCGGGGACTGAAATCCTTCTGAACGCAGTCTACCCACTTTCAGGATTGCGCGGAGACCTCGCCCGAGTCGGTATGCTGTCCGCCCGAATCGGGGCCGGGGACTTTATGGAAATCCACCTCTTCGGCTCGGCGCAGGATGTCCTGTGGATCGACGACCGGTTTGACGCTCCATACAGCTCTAAACTCGATTTCACAGGCAACCGGACCAACGACGTGGGCGACTTCGGCTTCGCCGCGAAGGTCCGCTTCCTGGAGGCCAAAGATCATAGGCCGGGCCTGGGCTTTCGACTCGGATTCCAACTGCCCAACGCGTCCAACGAAAGCGGGCTCGGAATCGATGAGACCAATGCTTTCGGCAGCTTCCTGCTGGAGGAACGTCTCGGACGAGTCCGCCTGATCGGCAACATCGGCGTGGCGATCCTCGGCGATCCCATTTCCCCGGCCACCCAGGACGACCTCGTCACTTACGGGTTCGCCGCCATCTACCCGCTCAACTCTACCGCCGATCTTTTCTTCGATCTCAATGGCCGATCCGGTCACGGGAGCGTCGGCACCGAGGACCAGACGGAATTGCGGGCCGGCACCCAGGTGCGCGCTTTCGGGCTGGTCTGGGATGTTGGCGCGTTCGCCGGATTGCAGGACACTGACCCGGACGCGGGGCTCGTGTTCGGGGTGTCAAAAAGATTCAGCTGGTGAGGGGCGGCTGACCGGCTGACCAGCCGGTCAGCTGCCCTTTCTACCCCCGCCCGGTGATCGAATACGCAGTCTCGGAGTGCTGCGACAGGTCCAGTCCGGAAATCTCGTGTTCGTGCGGCACCCTGAGCCCGAAGATCCGGTTCACCAACTTCAGGAGCAGGTAGCTCATAACCAGGGAAAAGCCAATCGAACAGAGTGTCGCGACGAGTTGTACCCAGAGCTGACTGGGGTTGCCGTAAAGCAAGCCGTCCGCTCCCGCCGGATTGATGGCCTTGCTGGCGAAAATGCCGGTGGCAATGGCGCCCCATGTCCCTCCGACACCGTGCACTCCCACGACGTCGAGCGAATCGTCATAGCCCAGTCGGGTTTTGAAGTTGCAGGCGTTGAAGCAGAGAAAGCCGGCCACAGCGCCGATGGCAACCGCAGACATGGGGCCGACATAGCCGGAGGCCGGCGTCACGGCGACCAGGCCGGCGACTGCGCCTGAGGCGGCACCGAGGACCGTCGGTTTCCCCCTCTTGATCCATTCGGTGAACATCCAGCCGAGTGCGGCTGCGGCCGCGGCGGTATTGGTAGCCAGGAAAGCACTGACGGCCAGCCCGTTGGCTGAGAGCGCGCTGCCCGCGTTGAAGCCAAACCATCCGAACCACAGAAGGCCGGCCCCTGTCACGGTAAACGGGAGGTTGTGGGGAGGCATCGGCTCGGTGTCATACCCTTTCCGCTTCCCGACTACCACAGCGGCGGCGAAGGCTGCGGCCCCGGAACTGATGTGCACCACGGTGCCGCCCGCGAAGTCCAGCGCACCCAGATTGCGCAACCATCCACCGATCCCCCACACCCAATGGGCCAGCGGGTCGTACACCAGCGTTGCCCAGAGGAGAGCGAAGGCCAGGAAGGCGGAGAACTTCATCCGCTCGGCGAATGCGCCGGTTATGAGTGCCGGGGTAATAATGGCGAACATCAGCTGAAAGAGCATGAACGCTTGGTGGGGAATTGTGGCCGCGTAGTCCGGGTTCGGCTCCGCTCCGACGCCGTTTAGACCGAGCCAGTCGAGCCCCCCGATAATCCCGGCGTGGTCCGGTCCAAATGCGAGGGTATAGCCCCACAGTACCCATTGGACCGAGATCAATGCCACCAGGATGAAACTGTGCATCAACGTGGCGAGCGCGTTTTTCTGGCGCACCATTCCGCCGTAGAAAAGCGCGAGCCCGGGAGCGGTCATCATCAGGACGAGCGCCGAGGAGATCAGCATCCAAGCCGTGTCGCCGGTATCAATCGAGGACGTTGAGGCCGCCTGCGCCTGAACCGGTTGACAGCCGGCGACGCCGATGAGGCCGGCCAAGACCCATGAGCCGGCCGACCGCGCTCGGCGCTCCGGATACCTCCTGTCCCGACTGACTGGAATTCGCTCGTGTGCAACTGACATCCGTTTCCTCCCTCCCCAGGCATCGATTCCGGATTGCGGATTTCGGATTGCGGATTAAGAAGCCTCTTGGTCTTTCAATCCGCAATCGCAATCCGCAATCGGTCTCATAACCTGAGCGCGACTTTCCCGCTCAACGTCTGCGGGGCAGCAACCCGTGTGCCAGTTGCCCGATGCAGTCCAATACCGGGCGGCAGCGCCGCTTTCCGGTTCGACAATCGCGTCCGCCTGGGAGCGGAAGCTACTGTTTTGTAGCCGTTTCTGACGACGCGCTGCAGAAATGTAGCTCAGCTGCACGCTGGGCGGTGTGTCGTGTCCGACCGTCGGCTAGCTCGATGTAGCAAGCTCTTGCGAATCTCTCGTTGGTCCGACTTCCAAGTCGGACATTCGGCATGCGGCCAGCTGGCTCGGTGTTGCTGGCGGTGTGTAGTGTCCGACTTGGAAGTCGGACCAACGTACGCCGGCAAGCGCTGTTGCCCCCCCCGGACCAGTCCGGAAAGGTCGCCGCTTGCTCTTGTCCGCTCTGCCAGCCCGGAATATCTCGTGGGGCGTGGGGTTGCAAAAATGTAGCATGGACGTGAAGCATGCAACACAAACGTCAGGACCAGCCGTCATTCGACAGCGCCCAGGACTCTGGAATCCCGCTTCGCGGCGCCCAGGGTAGGCGCTCGGCTTCCGTCGGCAGTGGTGCGGGTCTTGCATCAAGATCCGAGTGGGACTCATATGACATCTGTTGTGCGCAAGTTCCCGGACTGCGACCCAGACCTGCCCGTGCGTGGCGGATCTGTGAAGGATCATCTGCCCGTCTTCAGGCGCTTTCTTCGGATCGAGTCGGAGCGGCTAAGGACACGCCACCGCCTGGGTGCGAGTGGTACCGACATCGTCGAAGCGCGGACCGGCCTTATCGATCACCTGATCAGTCGAGCCTTCGTTCTCGCGGTCGACGACGCGGGCGCCCCGCCGGCCGGCTCGGCTTCCCAGTCGCTCGTCGCTCTGGGAGGCTACGGGCGGCGGGAACTGGCGCCCGGCTCCGACATCGATCTGCTTTTCCTGCACGAGGGACGGGCCGAGGCCGATTCGGTCGTCGAGTATCTCCTGTATCTGCTCTGGGATATCGGCCTGACGCTGGGTCACTGCTATCGAACCATAGAACAGTGTGTGAGCCTTGCCTCCGAGGACCTGATTTCCAGAAACGCCCTCGCCGATGCGCGTTTCCTTGCCGGGAACCCCCAACTGTTTGCCGGTCTGACCTCCCGGCTGGAGTCGGCGCTCTTTTCCCGCCCGAGGCAAGTGGAGCGCTACGTTGGGGCCATGGAGGCGGATCTGATCGAGCGCCACAAACGGTTCGGGCCCGGCTGGGGCGTATCCGAGCCGAATATCAAAGAGGGCCCCGGCGGTCTTCGAGATCTGCAGACGGTCCTGTGGTTGGCCCGCGCCAGATTCCGCTGTCGTTCCCTGGACGAGCTGCGCCGGGCGGGTCACATCAGCGATGATGACGCGACGTCAACCGCAGCGGCGTATGACTTCCTGCTGAAGCTGCGCAACGAGCTGCACTTCCGGACGGGTCGCAGGACAGACGTGCTTTCTCTGGACCTCCAGGCGCCGATTGCGACGGGTCTTCACTGCTCTCCGGGAAGGGGTCGGGTGGGCAGTGAGGTCCTCATGCAGCGCTACTACGAGAGCGCACATCAGATTTTCCGGTTCACCCAGGATTTCCTTCACAAAACCGGCAATCGGCCGTCCAGGCGCGGCTGGGTTGCATATTTGAGGAAAAAACGCGTGTTCGACGGGTTCGATGTCTCCGACGGTCGTGTCTACCTGGCTCGCCAGGACCTGAACCGTGACCGCGACCCGATTTGGATGGTGCGCGCCTTTTCGGTGGCTCAGAAAACAGGCTTTGAGCTTTCGGTCGAGCTGAGGCAGGCTATCCGATCCTCGGCCGGCCTGGTTGACCGCAGATTCCGTGCTTCCCCGGAAGCAGCACGGATGTTCTCGGACATGTTGAAGCGGCGGGGCGAGGCCTCTATGGTCCTTCGCGCCATGCACGAGAGCGGATTTTTGGCTCGTTTTCTGCCGGAGTTTGGTCGATCCGGATTCTGGGTATCCCGACATTCCGACAACCAGTGTACGGTCGCCGAGCATTCGCTGGCTGCTGTCGAGCAGCTGGAACGGGCGGTTTCCGACGCCGCGACACAAGAAACGGGACCGATCAGTCCGGTCGACTGGCTATGCGTGGCGCTTGCGCTTTTGATTCATCATCAGCCACCGATCGCCGGGGAACGGGATCTTGACCGGGTGGCTCGACGAGTCGGCCGAAGATTGCACCTGGACGCGGATTCGGTTTCTCTCCTGGCGTTCCTCGTCACTCACGCCGGCGTCATGTCCCACCTCGCCGAGCGGCGGGATTTCAGCGAGGAACCGGTGCTCGCCGATTTCGTGCGACGGGTCGGCACCCCTCATCGCCTCAGGCTGCTTTTCCTGCTCGAGCAGGCGGACGGCGGCGCCCCTCCGAGGCGCCCCGGGCTGCTTTTGCCCGAAAGCCTGCAGGATCTTTACCTTCGATCGCACGCCCTCCTTTGTCCCGAGGCGTCAGACAGGCAGCCAGCCGCGCCTGGTGCAGCGGCTGATGGACGAATCAGGGAGCACCTGAAAATGATGCCGGCCCACTACGTCCGCAACGTGAGTCCGGCGACCGCCGGGAGGCACATCCAGTTGATCGATGAGCTCGAAGGCCAGGAACTGGTCACGCGGTGGCACAACGAAGGGACGGAATACACCGGCCTCACGATCTGCACGAGAGACTTCGCGGGGTTGTTTGCGCGGTTGGCAGGCACCCTGACCGCCGCGGGACTCGATATCCTTACAGCGGACCTGAACAGCCGGGCGGACGGCATTGTTCTCGATGTGCTCCGGGTTCGTCGCTGCCGTTGGGCGGACGCTGTCTGCGAGCAAATGCGCGCCGGAATTGACGCGGACCTTAGAGAATCCATTCGGCCCGAGGCCGATCTTGACGAGGCTCTACGCCGCTGGCAGGGCCGCCAGAGCCGGTACCTGGGGAAGCGGAGGCCGGTGGAAATCCGGCCCAGCGTGCGTTTCGATTCGAGGACATCGGCAACGAGTACGGTGGTGGAGGTTCGGGCCGAGGACCGCCCGGGTCTGGCTTACATAATTGCCCGGACTCTGGCCGACCTCCAGGTCGACATCCATTTTGCGAGGATCACGACGGAAAGGCACTACGCCCTCGATATTTTCTATGTGAAAGGATTGGACGGCGCTAAGCTGAGCTCAAGCGAAGCGGTTACGGTCGGCCGCAGTCTTCTCTGCGCTTTGGGCAGGACCGAAGAATGACCAAGGAGACACTATGAAGAAGATCGAAAGCATAATCAGGCCGCATCTCCTGGAAGCCGTAAAGAACGCTCTGCAGGAAGTCGGCGTGGCCGGGATGACGATCACCGAAGTAAAGGGTTACGGCAGGCAGAAAGGCCACACCGAGACCTACCGGGGTATCGAGTACCAGATCGACTTTCTGCCGAAGGTTAAGATCGAGGTTGTCCTGCCCGAAGAGCTTGCTTCTGCGGCTATTGACGCCATCATCAAGAATGCAAAAACCGGAAAGTTCGGCGACGGCAAGATCTTCGTGACGGACATCGAAGAGGTCATCCGTATCCGCACCGGCGAACACGGCGAACAAGCCGTGTGATCATTGGAAGCTTAGGGGCCAAGTCCCATAGCGCGACTTTGTCGGAAGGTCCTCCGAAGCGTGGGGGGGCCGCCGAGTCGTGTCAGAGCCGCGCGCGAGCGCTTTCCAGCCGGCATTCCTGCCGCGGAAGCAAGCGGGTCGGTACAGAAAGCAGATCGCCTGCCCCGAGCTCTTATCCTCCCCCCCTGAAATGTATCCTCGATAGATAAACGTTACATAATTGTCGGTGGCGGCTTGGTCGTTTCAGGCTTGAACGGGCGCGAGTTTTACTCATAAACCAAAGCGTTGCTGTGAGTTGCATCCCGAACCCCGATGGAGAGCCGCCTCTGGCACTCCCTTTGCTATACGGATCACCGTTCGAAATTCCAAAGGGAGTGCAAGATGAACAAGAAGCTTCGCAGTTTCCTCTCTGTCGCAGTTCTCGTCGCTCTTTCGACCCTCATCCACGGCCAGTCCACCGCCGATCCGGCGCCGGCTGCGGCCGCAAGCAGCCAGGCGGAGCCGCAACCGACTTCGTTGCCTGTTTCCTTTCGTGGTGATGCCGGCATTTTCAGCAAGTACTTGTGGCGCGGTCAGAGACTGACCAACGACTGGAGCCTGCAACCATCCGCGACCGTCGGCGCGGGTCCCTTCGCGTTCAATGTCTGGGGCACCCTGGATCTGGCCGCCTGCAACGAAGGAGACGCCCTGTTCCTGGCGGGCAATCCCTCTGCTCCGCCGGGAGATCACAACGGCATGCAGGGAAAATTCTCGGAAATCGACTACACGTTCTCCTATTCCGGCCAGGCGCGAAAGACCAGTTGGACGGCGGGCGCGATTGTGTACACTTTCCCGGAGCGTTCCGCGACGCTCAATGCCACGACCGAGCTGTACGGCGGTGTCACCCTCGATGCTCCGCTCGCGCCTTCGGCGACCCTTTATGTGGACGTGGACGAGACGAGCGCCGAGGGAGGAACGACCGGTCTCTATCTGAAACTTGGCGCGGCGCATTCGTTTCCAGTCGGCCACAGGGTGGTTCGAAGTGTGGATCTTTCGGGCTGGCTTGGTCTTGTCAACTCTGGTTTCGGCAGTTACTACTATGGCGCGTCGGAGGCAGGCGCGCATGATGTCAACCTGACGGTGGCCGTGCCGTTTCGGATCAGCGAGCGATGGTCGGCATCGGCGTGTATCGCGTACAGCGGACTGCTCGGTGACTTCCGAGGCCTGCAGTACCCGGATCTCCGAGACGTGTATCACGGTCTGACGGGTCCGGGCGGAGCAGACACCGTCTGGGGCGGGGGCACTCTGAGCCTGGCGTTCTAAAGACAGAGGGGGAGACAAGGAGAGGGGGAGACAAGGAGAGGAGACAAGGAGAGGGGAGACAAGGAGAGGGGGAGAGGGGGGGAGAGGGGGAGAGCGGGAGAGGGAGAGACGGGGAGACGGGGAGACGGGGAGACGGGAGACGGGGAGACGGGGACAAAGACAAAAGCCGATTACGATTACGAGCACGAGCACAAGAAGACACGGGAGAAGCCGAGGGCGGGTCACCTGTTCGGCTCTCGCGCTCGCGATCGTAGTCGTAATTGTAATCGTAATCGGCTTTTCGCCTTTCTCCTTGTCTCCTTGTCTCCTTGTCTCCCCCTCTCCCGCTCTCCCGCTCTCCCCCTCTCCCCCTCTCCTTGTCTCCCTGTCTTTCCGGCTAGCTTCGGAACCGGTCGCAGTTGATCCGGTGTTTGCCGATCTTGTAGTTCAGAATACGTTCGGTCGTGGCGAGCAGCCGTGCCGCCTTGGCGCGATTTCCGCGGGTGCTTTTCAGCGCGTCCTGGATCAGGTCCTTCTCATAGGCTCCAACGGCATCGGCCAGCGACGTTCGGATGGTTGTCCCGGACGCTTCGGCCGTCTGCAGTGTGGGGGGAAGGTGATGCCCGTGGATCACCTGTCCTTCACACACGAGCACGGCCCGTTCCATGGTGTTCTCGAGCTCCCGAACGTTTCCCGGCCAGTGATAGCTCATGAGCATGTCGATGGCCGGGGTGGAAATCCTGAGGATGCTCTTGCCGTGCTCGAGCGAGAACTTCTCGAGGAAGTGGTCCGCCAGCAGCAGCACATCGGGCTTGCGTTCGCGAAGTGGCGGAACGAAAATCGAGAAGACGTTTAGCCGATAGTACAAGTCCTCGCGGAATTTCCCATCCGCGATCGCCTTTTCGAGTTCCTTGTTCGTCGCAGCAATCAGTCGGACGTTGACCTTGACTGTTTCCACGCCGCCGACTCGTTCAAATTCTCTTTCCTGGAGAACGCGCAGCAGCTTGACCTGCGTCTGAGGATCGAGATCTCCAATCTCGTCAAGGAAGAGCGTGCCGCCTTCGGCCAGCTCGAAACGGCCCTTCTTGCGGGCCTGGGCGCCGGTAAACGCGCCTTTCTCGTACCCAAAGAGCTCCGATTCAATCAGCGTCTCCGGAAGTGCCGCGCAGCTGACTTTGACGAACGGCTTCTTGGCCCTGAGCGAGTTGTAGTGGATGGCGTGGGCGATCAGTTCCTTACCGGTCCCGGATTCCCCGCGGATCAGGACGGTAGTGTTGGTCCGCGCGACTTGGCTTACCTGCTCGTAGACCTGGCGCATGGCGTTGCTGCTTCCGACGATATTGGAGAAGTCGTAACGCTCGCGCAGTTCCTCGCGCAGCTGGGTGTTTTCCTCGACGAGGCGCCTTTTTTCGGCCTCAATCAGACGATGCACTTTCACCGCCTGGCCGATCATGGAGGCGACTACCCGGACGAATTTCAGCTCACTCTCGTAGTCGCGGTCCCGTTTAAACGCCAGGTCCGCCCCTAGCGCACCGACGGCTTTGCGATTCACCAGGATAGGAACACAGATAAAACTGAGCTCCTGCTGCTCCTTCTCTTTGCGCTGGCCGGCCCGGTTCAGAAACATCGGCTCCAGGCTGACCTGTGGAATGACGATCGGCTTTCCAGTCTGGACGGCCCTCCCGGTGATCCCCTCTCCAATGCGGTAGCGCGTCTGCTGGCCTTTCGGGGTCAGGCCGTTGGACGCCTCGATATAGAGCTCGTCGGCTTCCTCGTCGAGCAGCGTTACGGTCCCGCGAATGATGCCGTGGTGCTCTTCCAGGACCTCGAGGACCTGGTGCAGCCCAGCCTTCAGGTTCAGCGTACCGGACAGCGCCTGGCTGATCTCGAGGAAGGTCGCCAGCCGCCGAATCTCCCTGCTTTCCGACGAGGAATCCCCCGGGTCGGTCATAGTTTCCTTCGCCTGCCTGGGGCGGGAATCCCGCCTCCTAGCTGCAACCCGACGTGTTGCCGCACACCGTGCAGACGTGGCATTTGCCATTGCGCTGCATCAGGTTCCCGCAAGCGCACGTGGGCGCCTCGTAACGCATATCGGACAGCAATTTCTCCATGGCCTGGGATTTGCCCGCCTGGCGCGAAGTCTCCGAAAAACTGACTTGCACACCGTTTTGCACCGAGCCGTTCATCTTCGTGCTGTGGATGCCGAGGGCGGATTGCGCGTCGGGGTCCAGGAACCGGGTGGCCAGGTAGCGGACCACATAGTCCGGAATCGAGGTGGCAAAGGGGATCTGAGTGTTGTCCGTGTAACCGGCCGGCTCAAAACTCATGTGCGAGAACATGCGGACGTAGTCCTCGAGCGGAACGCCCCGTTGCAGCCCCATGGAAAGGGCTATCGCCCAAGCCATTGCCATACCCTGGAGCGTTGAACCCTGTTTGGCGAAATTGATGAAGATTTCGCCCAGTTCTTCGCCTTCCGGATACAGGCCCATCGTCAGGAAGCCTTTGAAGCCGCGGATCCTGAACTCATGCTGGTAAGCGGCGTGGTCCTTCGGCATGTTCCGGTGCAGCGGGCCGACGGTGGTTGCGGGCGCGCGGTCCTTGTTCGTGAGTGGCTGAACCGCCTTGCATCCGTCGCGGTATATCGAGACCGATTTCATCCCGTAGCGCCACCCCTGGATGTACGCTTCCATGATGTCTTCGGCGGTTGCTTCGTTGGGCAGGTTGATGGTCTTCGAAATCGCCCCGGAAAGGAAGGGCTGAACCGCCCCGCACATCTTGATGTGGCCGAGGTAATGGATCGACCGGCTTCCGTGAGCGGTACGGTCGGCGCAGTCGTAGACCGGCAGGTGCTCTGCTTTCAGGTGAGGTGCGCCCTCGATCGTCTCCTCGGCTTCCACAAACTTGGAGATCTCCTGGATCTGTTCCTCGGTATATCCAAGCCGTCTCAAGGCGCGCGGAATCGTGTTGTTGACTATTTTCAGTGTTCCCCCGCCCACCAGCTTCTTGGTCTTCACCAGGGAGAATTCGGGCTCAATGCCTGTCGTGTCGCAGTCCATCATGAAGGCGATTGTGCCGGTGGGGGCCAGAAGCGTGACCTGAGCGTTCCGATACCCGTGATCGGTTCCCTTCAGGATCGCCTGGTCCCACGCCTCGATAGCACCGTGCAGGATGTCGAGCGGAACCAGAGCTGAATCGAGCCTCGATAACGCGTCCCGGTGCTTGTGCATGACTCGCGCCATCGGCAGCCGGTTGTCCTCGTAGCCCGGGAAGGGGCCTTTCTTCTCGGCGATTTCGCTGCTTGCCAGGTACGCCTCGCCGGTCATCAAGGCGGTTATGCCGGCTGCCACCGTCCGGGCGCGGTCGCTGTCGTACGGAAGCCCGCGGGCCATCAGGAAAGCGCCCAGGTTGGCAAAGCCGAGACCAAGCGTCCGGTACTCATGGCTGTTCTTGGTGATCTCGGGAGTCGGATAGCTCGAATTGTCGACGATGATTTCCTGGGCCAGGATCATAATCCGAACGGCCTGCTTGAAGCCCTCGATATCGAACTGACCGTCCTCCCTCATGAACTTCATGAGGTTGAGCGAGCTGAGGTTGCAGGCCGAGTTGTCCAAGAAGACGTATTCCGAGCAGGGGTTGCAAGCGCCGATCGGTCCGGAATTCGGGCAGGTATGCCAGTCGTTAATCGTCGTGGAGAACTGAAGCCCGGGGTCCCCGCAGACCCAGGTCGCATCCGCGATCCACTTCAGCATTTCCTTGGCCTTGTAGCTGGCAGAAACTTCCCCCGTGGTCACTTTACGTGTTTTCCATTCGTCGTCCCGCATCACCGCGTTCATGAATTCGTCGGTGACGCTGACGCTGTTGTTGGCATTCTGGAATTGCACGCTGCGGTAGGCCTCGCCGTCGATGGAATCGTCATAGCCGAGCTCGATGAGCTTCTGGGCCTTCTTTTCCTCGGCCGCCTTGCACCAGATGTACTCCTTGATGTCCGGATGGTCTGCGTTCAGGATGACCATCTTGGCGGCCCGCCGTGTCGCCCCTCCGGACTTGATCGCCCCGGCGAAGCTGTCGTAGCCCCGCATGAACGAAACCGGGCCGGATGCCAGTCCACCGACGGAGAGCATTTCGCTGGAAGAGCGGATGCGGGAAAGATTTACGCCCGAGCCGGAGCCTCCCTTGAAAATCATGGCCTCGGTCTTGGCCAGCCTCATGATCGAGTCCATGTTGTCGTCGACCGAGTTGATGAAGCAAGCCGAGCATTGCGGGTTCTTCTTGATCCCGACGTTGAACTGGACCGGCGAGTTGAACGCCGCCATCTGATGAAGCATCAGGTGGGTCAGTTCATGGTTGAAAACGACCGCGTCATCCGGACCGGTGAAGTAGTCCATCTTGCGGCCCCAGTCGGTGATCGTGTCGGAAATGCGTGAAATCAGCTGGCGGACGCTGTTCTCGCGGCCATTTGTTCCAATGTGTCCCCGGAAGTATTTGCTGGCCACGATGTCGGTCGCGCGTTGCGACCAGAAAGAAGGAAACTCGAGGTCGTCCTGGCGAAAGCTCACCTTGCCGCTCTTCCAGTCCTTGATCTCCGCGGTGCGCACCTCCCATTGAATCTCGTCAAAGGGGTGAGCGTTTTCCTTGGTGAAGAAACGCCTGACATTGAGGCCTTTTGCGGTCTCAACCTGCTTCGCCAGCTTTTTCATCGTTCGCTCCTTCCGTTTTTCTTTTCTTAATTGCCCTGGGGATGGGGCGAAAAGTGTGCGGCCATTCTAGAACTTCAGTCTGACGTTTTTCGAGTTCTTTTTTCGGCGTCGACAACCACTAATGGTGTCGCGAGCAAATCAATTATACAAAATATTGTGGAGTGCGAGTGAGAGTTCTTCCTTGCTGATTCCCTTGAATCCGACCACTTTCGACCGGGATTTCTGCCCGCTCAAAAGGGCAATCCGGCTCGCCGGGAAGTCGAGCTCTTCCGAGAGGAATTCAATCAGTTGGCGGTTGGCTCGATCATCAATCGGAGGGGATGTGAGGCGGATCTTGAGGCTGTCTCCTGTTACACCGGCGAATTCGTTGCGGCTGGCTCGCGGCTGGAGCCTGACCTGAATGCAGGTGTATTCACCCCGTTCGGTAATTCGAAACGCGTCGCTCACGGCTGTCGGCTCCCGAAAATCGCGGTTCCGACGCGGATCAGAGTGGCGCCTTCCTGGACCGCCACTGGCCAATCGTGGCTCATACCCATCGACAGCCCGGTCAAATCGAGACCGAGCTCGCGGTTGACGCGGTCCAGAAGACGGTGCAGTCCTGCAAAATGGGGCCGCGAAATTTCCGGGTCCTCGGAGTACGGAGGGATAGCCATAAGTCCGACCAGCCGGAGCACGTCCAGAGAACGGACGAGCGCTGCCAACCGGACCGCGTCATCGGGACTCACGCCGTGCTTCTGGGGCTCGTTCCCGATGTTGATCTGTAGATAAACCGGAAGGACCTTGCCGGTTTGACGGGCGTCCCTGTCGAGCGTGCGTGCAAGCTTCTCACCATCAACGGACTGGATGACGTCAAAGAGCTGTATGGCACGCCGCGCCTTGTTGGACTGGAGATGGCCGATCAGGTGCCACTCGAGCCCCTCGGCCGTCACCGCGGCGATTTTGCCCTCGGCCTCCTGAACCCGGTTTTCGCCGAAAAGCATTTGTCCGGCTCCGGCCGCCTGGTCAACTGACTCAGCGGGGAACGTCTTGCAGACGGCGAGGATCTGGACGTCGGACGGGTTCCGGCGGCATCGGGACGCTTCGTCGCCGACATCATTGCGAAGGCGTTGGAGATTGGCTGCAATTCCGGACACGGGGTCAGTATAAGGGGGCGAGGGGCGAGTGGCGAGGGGCAAGTGGCGAGGGGCAGAGGAAAGGCAAAAAGCCGATTACGGTTACGACCGCCTTTATTGGCACTTGGGGTAAGAGGCAACAAGCCAATCGCCCGTCTGAGCATGAGTTCTGGTGCTCGTGCTCGTGCTCGCGCTCGCGCTCGTGATCGTGATCGTAATCGTAATCGTAATCGTAATCGTAATCGGCTTTTTGCCTTCCCTGTCCCTTTGTCCCTTTGCCTCTCTGCCCCTGCCTTCCTGTGGTACGATGATTTTCCTCTGGAGCCGGGGATATTGGGCAAGGGAAAGTTCATTACCTTTGAGGGGATCGAGGGCTGTGGCAAGACACTCCAGCTGTCGCTGCTCGAAGCCGAGTTGTGCCACCGGTTGGGCGAATGGGTTTTCACACGTGAGCCGGGTGGGACGGAGTTCGGCCGCGAATTGCGACAAATCCTCCTGGGCAAGGGAAGCGCGCCCAGGGCGCCGGTGGCCGAGCTGTTGCTTTACATGGCGGATCGTGTCCAGCATCTCGATCAGGTCATCCGGCCGGCCCTGGCCCGGGGTGCGGTGGTGCTGTGCGACCGTTATCTCGATGCAACCCTTGCGTACCAAGGCCATGCCCGCGGGCTGGGCTTTCCACTGATTGATGAAATGGCGGCCGTGCTTGGTCTCCTGAAGCCGGATTTGACGCTGGTGCTCGATCTCGATGTCGAGCTGGCGCTTTCCCGCGCCCGCCAAAGAAACAGACTCGAAGGATCGGACGCGCTCGGTCGTTTCGAAGCCGAGGAAACGGAGTTTCACCGGCGGGTGCAGGAGGGGTACCGGTTGCTTGCCGCTCGAGAGCCGCAGCGTTTCGTCATGGTAGACGCCGGTGGCACGCCCGAGGAAGTTGCCTCCAGGGTTAGATCGCTGGTGGCGGAGAAGGCAGGTTTGTTCGATGAAGCTCGGTGAATTCGTCGGAAACGAAAGCCTGCGAGACTTGCTCTCCCGTTCTCTGCTCCCACCGGCGGCAATCTTCGCCGGTCCTTCGGGTGTTGGAAAGCTGAGCCTGGCAGTTGCCCTGGCGGCGTTCACGAATTGTCGCCGCGCGGAATCCCACGACTTGTGCGGTACCTGCGGTTCGTGCATCAAGGCGGCGTCGGGAAATCACCCCGATATCATGGTTTATCCGCCCGAAAAGAATGTTATCAAGATTGACTCGATGCGGGAATTGAGCCGCGAAGCTCAGTTCCGGCCGTTCGAGGGCAAGAAGCGGATATTTATAGTCGACCAGGCCGAGTGCCTGACCGAAGAAGCCGCCAATTCCATCCTGAAGACCCTCGAGGAGCCGCCGGACAGCTCCAGGGTCGTACTCGTCACCGCCTTTCCTCTGCGGTTGTTGGAGACCATCCGTTCGCGCTGTCAAGTCTTTCACTTTGCCCCGTTGAGGCGTGAGGAGATTGCGTCTTACCTTAGGAGCATCGGGCAGACCGACGATCTGGAGCTTAGGTCCGCACTCGCTGACGGCAGCATCGGGACCGCGCTCTCGCTGGACCTCAAGAGGGTCGTGCAGGATCGGGATCGAATGCTGGCGTTGCTGGCCGACTGGTGTGCCACTCGTTCCTTCGAGGCAGTTTACACTCGTTGCGAACAAGGCCCGATGAAAGGGGATCTGAGGAGTCGCGAGCGCGTCCGACAGTACCTGGAACTGCTGCACGTGATCGCCGAGGATATCTATTTCCTGGTGGTTGGTACACCCGAACGCGTGGTTAACGTCGATCGAAAGAACGAGTTGAGGAAGCTCACCCAGAACATAGCGCTGGACTCGCTCCAGCGGCTGCTTTACGATATAGCGCACGCAATTCGTGATATTGACCGCTATGTGAACCCCTTGATGACCTTTGAGACTCTCTGGCTCAAGGCGGCAGCGGGCAGGTGAAATTATGGTTTCGGTAGTAAGAGTAAGGATCGAGAACCTCCCCGCCATGGGGGACTTCGCTGCATGCGAGCTTGGCCTTCGCATCGGCGACCCCTGTCTGGTTCCGACCGAACGAGGCGTGGAGATGGCGCGAGTGATCGATTCGCGGCAGGTGGAAGAGGCACCCGGTGAGGCGACCTTCACGCGAGTGCTGCGCAAGGCGACCGAGCGCGACTTGTACTTGCACGAAAAAAAGAAAGACAAAGAAGAAGCCGCGTACCGTTTGTGTCGCAAGCGGATCAAGGCGCGAAAGCTCCAGATGAAGCTTTCCCGGGTCGAGTACATCTTCGACGGCAGCCGGGTAGTTTTTTACTTCACCGCCAACCGCCGAATCGACTTTCGAGAACTGGTGAAAGACCTGGCCAGGGAACTGCGCTCTCGAATCGAGATGCGCCAGATCGGGGCGCGTGACGAGGCTCGCCTGGTCGGCGGAATGGGCTGCTGCAGCCTGGGTGAGAACTGTTCATCAAGCTTCCTGAAGCAGATGCGCTCGGTCAGCGTGAAGACTGCCAAGGCTCTTGACCTGGCGATGAATCCCAACCGATTGTCGGGGATGTGCGGGCGCCTGAAGTGCTGTCTGAATTTCGAGCTGGAACGCGGCTGTGGAGCTTGCTGTTCGGACGAGGAAGAGGAAGACGCCCACCCGTCGGAGCTGGTCAACCTGGAAAGGCCGGAAACGGAAGCAAGTGGCGAGTGGCGAGTGGCGAGTGGCAAGTGAAGGAACGATAGCGCGAAGCAAGTGGCGAGTGGCGAGTGGCGAGTGGCAAGTGAAGGGACAATAGCGCGAAGC
>Ga0105092_10000152_pt1 | contig 33152 bp, 22 predicted proteins | sample PPLLak2March2015_FD_87021 | JGI IMG/M metagenome (GOLD analysis project Ga0105092, IMG submission 87021) | Freshwater sediment microbial communities from Prairie Pothole Lake near Jamestown, North Dakota, USA - PPLs Lake P7 Core (1) Depth... | ecosystem: Environmental > Aquatic > Freshwater >... | reverse complement strand
CGAACGTTCTCACCAAAATCGACGGATCCGATTTGGCCAGCACCATCGTGATAGCCGACGTCAAGGTCGTTTTCCCGTGGTCCACGTGCCCGATCGTTCCGATGTTCACGTGCGGTTTCGTTCGTGAGAATTTCTCCTTCGCCATAAGTTCTCCTCGTCCTGTTGCCCCTGTTCAGTGCAGAACCGACTTCCAAAATGCTGAGCCCACGATCAGGATTGAACTGATGACCCCTTCCTTACCAAGGAAGTGCTCTACCACTGAGCTACGTGGGCGATGAAACCTATTTGCGAGCCCCTACGACCTGTTGGAACGTCAGTCGGCCATGAGTTGCTGGAGCGGGAGACGGGACTCGAACCCGCGACCAATAGCTTGGAAGGCTATGACTCTACCAACTGAGTTACTCCCGCTCGCGAACAAAAAAGTAAAACCTACATTATCGCGAAGAATCGCGAGTTAAGCAAGCACCTAAATGTTCTCTACAAGGGTATGGAGGGGGCAGGATTCGAACCTGCGTAGACCCGAAGGTCGACGGGTTTACAGCCCGTTGCCATTGTCCGCTCGACCACCCCTCCATGCGCGGCCTGGGTAAAAGCCGTTCCCGGTTCCCACACTCGTACTATATCTATCAGCCGGGAAACGCGAAGTATACCATTTCGGATTGAGCAAAACCAAATCGAAAAATAAAGAAAAGCAGGGGCAAAGCGACGAAGGGACACAGGCGCAAAAGGACAGAGGGGCATAGGGATAGATCTGTCTTGTCGGGTTTCGCCTCCCGGCACCCGAAATAAGGTGGCGAATCCCGAAACTTCGGCTAGAATCGTGGCGGCATGCTGAGCGTACCTAGACTCATTGGAAATCTCTCCAAGGGCAATCGGCCCTACGTCCTTTCGCTGATCCTTCTTAACTTGTTCTTTTTCAGCGATGCCCTCTTTACTGCGGACACCTTCTTCTATCGGGACATCGGCAATTTTCACCAACCGCTGAAAAAGTTGGTCACTGAGGCGTACAGCCGAGGGGAATGGCCATTGTGGAATCCCTACATCCAATTTGGCCAACCCCTCCTGGCGAACCCGAACGCCATGGCCGTCTACCCGACTCAGCTCCTCTTTCACCTCTTTCCTTTTGATTTTGCTTTTGACCTAAACCTGGTTCTGCATTGCTTGATCGCGGGCCTAGGCGCCTTTTATCTGGCTCGCTCGCTCAACATGTCACCAGTGGCCGCGCTCGCCGCCGGTATCGCCTACAACTTCAACGGAGTCACGCTGTCGCTGATCAACCTGCCGAATCTGGCCGCAATCGGTGGCCTGATCCCGTGGCTCGCCCTCCTCCTGAGGAGAGTTGTACGGCGCCCTTCGGCGGCAAACCTGGCTTTTTCTTCCATCCTCGTCGGCCTGCTCCTTTTACTACCCGAGCCTCTTGCAACCTATGCCGTCTTACTGTTCCTCGTGCCTTTCGGGGTTTACTCCTTCCTGGGGCGGCCGGCGGGTGTACCCGCCCTCAGAATCGCCCTTGCCCTGTTAATTATCCTGGTCTCTGGATTTTGCCTTGCCGGGGTCCAAATCCTTCCCACTCTTGAGCTGGTTCAAAATTCGGGCCGGGAGCAAGGCCTTCCGTTCGACACAGCGTCATTCTGGTCGGTTCATCCTTTTAGCCTCACCCAGATGCTATTTCCGCAGGTCTGGAAGGACACTTTCGACCTGACTGGCGCGCAATCAGCGTGGTCAACACCCTTGTTTGGAGCGCGTGAGGCGTATTTCGTTTCCTGCTACGCGGGACTGAGCTGCTTAATGTTCGCCCTGCTTGGCCTGTTTTTTTCGGCCCAACGGCGTCTGAAGTGGATCCTGCTTTCCGTTTGTTTCGCTTCGCTGGCGCTCGCTCTCGGCAAATACATACCCCTGTACTCTTTTCTCTTTGACTACTTACCGCCGCTCAGGGCCGGTAGATATCCAGCTAAATACCTATTGACAATCGCTGTCTGTCTTTCGCTGCTTGCAGGTCTGGGGGTCGACGAATTGACGCAGCTGAGACGTCGGCTTGAGGTTCGCGGCGGAACCAGACGGTTAGTACTATGCGTCGTGCTGGTGGTCAGCATTCTGATCGGTTCCGGACTCCTGGCGGGCAACTGGCTGTGGGAAAAGGCTGGCTTCCGAGTAGTCCACAACGTGATCAAGCTGACCTACCAGGCAGGACCGGTGGACCTCAGCCAGCCGCTGCTTCGCGACTCGATTCTGTATCTATGGCTCGTTCTCGGCGCCGGTCTGCTCCTTGTCCTTTTCGCATCGAGCGGGAGTAAGCGTGCTTCCTGGACACCCATCGTTGCGATAGTCCTGGTCTTCTTTGATTTACTGAGCAACCACTTCGTGAATCCGCTTATTCGACAAGACGCTTATACGGCGTCTCCTGTTACGAAATGGCTTGTCAATCAAATGCCGACAGAGCGCATTTCCCGGGTTTACCATCTGCCAGGACCTGAATCTCCTTATAGAATCCTGGGGACAACCGATTCTCACATCTGGCAGTTTCTTTTCTACCGATGGAGCGCCGCCCCATATACGGGTGTCAGTCATCACATTCAATACTCCACGTTTATGCCCGTCGACCGACTGGAGACACTGAAAAGCCAGATCATCGATTGGCAGATACGCGAGACGCACAACCTCGCGACAAAGCTCGGCTATTTGGCAGAATTGAATACGGGCTATGTCCTGTCTATGAACCCGATCGACTCTCCCGAACTAGAGTGGCAACAGTCATTCCAGCTTAACAGTGATCGGCTGCTGCAAATTTACAGATTGAAAAGCGCAAAGCCACGGGCCTATCTCGCGGATCTGCCGGAAGCCTCCTCTTCGAGAGGGGGGCAAGGCCAGGGCTATTACCCGCCCGCGACTCCCGTAAACGGGCTTTTGCATATCACGAGCTACGGTGCAAGTGCCGTTCAGCTATCGGCCACGGTCACGAAACCAAGCATGCTCGTTTTGCTCGACTCCTACTATCCAGGATGGGAGGTTCGGGTGGACGGACGATTACGAGAGGTCGAGACGGTGAACGGCGCATTCAGGGGGACGATCATTCAGCCCGGAGAACACCAAGTGACGTTTCGATACAATCCACAGTCTTTCCGCTACGGCCTGGCGTTAACGCTGTCAACCATCGCCGCTTGGGTAGCAGCCCTTCTGTTCCTTTACGGGCGCCGAAACGCGAGGAGGAAGAAACAGCCGGCGTCCATCCCCGAAGCGGAACTGGTCAACTCCTGACTCGGGTTACAGGCTGCAGTTACAGCGGGAATTCCTCCAATCCCCCAAGACGCCCTCCCACACTTCCCGTGTTTCTTCGCACAGACCTACTTGAATTCTTGGGCCAATAAGGTCTGCCACCTGCCTGTAAAGTGCGATCCGCTCGGGTTGCGGGTAGCGATCGAGCCCTCGCGGATCTTCATTCTGTTCCAGCCCAACAGCCAAGTTTCGGGGGAGGAAACGGCGCAGCCCGCGTTCGGCTCGCAAGGTTCCGAGCGTAACGAGCTCCGGGTCCAGTTGCCGAATCTGACTTGCCATCGCCCGGTAATCGAATCCGCGGACAATCGGATCCAGTCGAATCCGTAATCGCCACCCGAAGCTTTTCAGTTTTCGAGCCGCTTCGATTCGCTCTTCAATCGGCGCAGCGCCTGATTCCAGCCTGGCGGCCGCCTCGGCGCAATTAAAAGAGAATGAGATGATCACGTTCCGAGAAGGCGCCTGGGTCATGAGCGGCCTGCAAGGTTCGAGTCCGGCTTTTGTAACAACCAACAGAGAATGCGGCCGGCCTGCTTTTTCGGCGTGTTCTTTAAAAAGCAGCACCAGCTCCTCAGTGAGGGGCCGATCAGTTTCAAAGGCCAGGCTGTCTGAAAGGTTGCCGCTGTTCAGGACATATGACTCGAGATCGTCTCGCCGGATCCAGGCTCGGACCTCTCTAAAAAGATCTTCCTTATTAGTAAAGACGTGGGGGTGATCCAAATACCAGAACGAGGATTTGAGATAGCAGTAAGAACAGGTTGGCTGGAAGCGACAGCCGTTAGCGTGCCGCAGCACGTAGAAGTTCGGGCAAACGGTCTGCGCCGGAGTGGTTCGGAAGAGCTCGACAAATCCGGACTTCCGCTCTCTCTTTATAACGCGGTTCGCGGGTTTTCGATCCTGAGTCATCGGACAGCGAGTTTAGTCCGGCAAGAACGAGGGGACAAGCAAAAACAAGGGTCCGGGGATAGCGCCGAAAACGAACAGACTGTCCCAGAAACGGACGCAGGAAGCAGCACGCGCGGTGTGGGTTGCGCGACAGCAAGTGAGCGTGGGCAGTGGCTTCGCGGGTGCTCGCAATCGGCAAGCGGGCCCCGGAAAGAACTGGTACGCTCCTTGCTGGTTGGGTAATACATGGATCGATTGGCAAAGGACCTGCACTACTCGTTCCGGTTGCTCACCCAGAGCCCCGGGTTCACGCTCATTGCCCTTCTCTCGCTCGCACTCGGCATCGGCGCGAATACGGCGATCTTTACGGTTGTAAACCAAGTGCTGCTGAAGCCTCTTCCATATAAAGACCCCGACCGGATCGTCACGGTCCTTCGACAGGTGCCGCCGGTCGTCAACCCGACCGGTTTCGCGTCTTTTTGGTCCTACCCGAAGTTCCAGGCCTTGCGTGAGGAGAACCAGGTGCTCGCCGAAACTGCAGCCGTTTGCCAACAGGCGTACGGCCTGAGCGGCGGGTCCGAGCCGGAGCGCCTGCAGGTCGAGTTCGTCTCAGCCTCCTATTTCCCCATTCTCGGCATCGGCGCCGTTACCGGCCGCCTCTTCACCGCGGAAGAAGACTCAAAGCCGGGCGCCCACCCGGTCGCCGTCATTTCCTATGATCTCTGGCGCCGCCAGTTTGGCGGCCAGAGAAAAGCGCTCGGTCGAACAGTGTATGTCGACGGGAAACCCTTCCAGCTGGTCGGTGTCACTCCGTCGGGATTCCGGGGCCAGACGGGAACCGTCGACATCTGGGTGCCGATGATGATGGCCCCAACGCTCATGTTTCCACAGAGACTGGTCAACCCGCACGCGCTTTGGCACGAAGCTATCGCCAGATTGAAACCTGGCATCAGCCTGGACCAGGCGAACGCCCAATTGCAGCTGACAGGCCGGAAAATCGAGGAGCGTTTTGCAGGTCCACATGGCGCCGCATCCCAGGAAGCGGACCTGAGAGTCCTGCCTTTGCGCGATGCCAATCTGGATCCCGCGATCCGGCGTTCCATTCTCGTGGTCATGGGCGCAGTGGGTTTTGTCCTCCTCATAGCTTGCGTAAACGTCGCGAATATCTGCCTGGCACGCGCCACTTCACGAAAGCGGGAGATCGCGACCCGCCTGGCTCTTGGCGCAACGAGGGGCCGGATCGTGAGGCAGCTCTTCACCGAAGCTTTCGTCCTCGCCATGGCGGGGGGGCTGCTCGGCCTCATTCTCGCCTGGTGGGGCACGGATCTCCTGTCATCAATCCAACCGGTCAGCGACGCCGGCTTCCGTGCCAAGGATCTCCAGACGCTCAATTTCTCGGCGGCCAGGATGGACCTCGGAGTGTTGGTGTTCACCCTAATCGTGTCCACCCTCAGCGGCCTATTGTCGGGCATTCTTCCATCCCTCCGGCTGTCGGTTACCGACGTCAGCCAGACGCTGAAAGACGCCGCGGCGGATCGGACCGGCTCCGGCCAGCTGACCCAAGGAGGTCCCCGAAAGGCGCTGGTGATTGGACAAATCGCTTTTGCCCTGGTTCTCCTGGTCTGCGCGGGACTCATGACAAACAGCCTGCTTCGTCTGCAATTGACCGAGGGCGGCTTTGACCCAGCCGGAGTGGTAACCCTTCGTGTTCAACTGCCAGGCGGGTATGACGAACAGGCCTTCAATCAGCAACTGCTTAACAAGGTATCGGCGCTGCCCGGTGTGGCGAGTGCTGCGGTATCGGGCTCCACGCCCCTCTCAAGCAATTCCGGCGGAACGCTCGTCAGGGTCGCGGGGCAAGAAACGACCGGATTCGAGCAATTGCCCCAGATTGCAACTCACAATGTCAGCCACGATTACTTCAAGACTCTGGGCATACCCTTGCTGAAAGGGCGGAGCTTTACGAACGGGGATCGGTCGAATGCGCCAAGGGTGGTCATTGTCAACCGCAAGGCGGCTGCGCAGTTGTGGCCGGGACGGGATCCTCTCGGCCAGCGACTGTGGCTGGCCGTGGGGTGGGACGACAAGGACTGGGCAGAGGTTATTGGCGTAGTCGGCGACGTCAAGTATGGAAAGATAGAAGAGGCCGCTGAACCAGCGGTCTACATGTCCTACCTGCAATCCTCGGATCCATCCTCATTCCTGCTTGTCAAAAACCGCGTCGACGCTTCCAGCATGATTCCGGCCTTGCGGCGGACCGTTCATTCGATTGACCGGAATGTCCCGGTGTTTGATGTAAGTACCATGGAAGAAAGAGTGGGCAGGGCTTCCTCCATAACCAGGTTCTCCGCGCTGGTCCTCAGCTCGTTTGCCGGCCTGGCCCTTGTCCTCTCAATGATCGGGATCTACGGGGTGATGGCGTATATGACCGCGGCCCGATCGCGCGAAATCGGAATCCGGCTGGCCCTGGGCGCGAAGCGAATGCAGCTTACAGCAATGATCCTGCGTGACGCCTTTATTCTGGCGGGCGCGGGAATAGCGCTGGGCCTGGTTTTGTCCGTCGCCGCCACCAAGGCGCTGGCCGGACAACTGTATGAGATCCAGCCGACAGACCCGTTGACGCTCGCTGCCGTCTGTCTCACCCTGGCCGCTGCCTCGATGATTGCTGCCTATATTCCAGCCAGGTGGGCAGCGAAGTCAGACCCGGCGGCAGTGCTCAGGGCTCAGTAGCTTGGCGGCATTTCCATACAACGCAAAAAGCGCGCCGGCTCAACCGCCGCCCGGGACGGACTTACGCCTGCGGCCCCGATGGGCGATAATAAGCCGAAAGGAGCCGGCAATGTCGCAGGTCGTAAAATCAGCGGATGAGGCCGTTCGCCAGGCTGTGAAGGCGGGGGCGGCCACCGAAACGCAGGTGCTGCTGGGAGAGAAAGATGGTGTCTCCAACTTCTTCATGAGGAGATTCACCATGGGTGAGGGAGGCGGCATGCCTCTTCACACCAATACCGTTGAACACGAACAGTACGTGTTGCGGGGACGAGCCCGGGTCGGGATTGCCGATCGGGTGTACGAAGTACAGGCGGACGATGTGCTCTATATCCCGGCCGGCGTCCCTCACTATTACGAAGTCCTGGAAGCCCCCTTCCAGTTCCTCTGCTTGATTCCCAACCAGCCCGACCGGATTGAGATCGTGAAGGGCGAGGGGTGCTAAGGCGGACGAAATGGACGATGTGGACTCAGTGGACGCTAACCGGTCCACTGAGTCCACATCATCCACCATCCGACAAGCCCCGTTGACAACCCACCGAATTGGAGCAATCGTTGTAGCATGAAGCGCCGGCTTTTGCTCCGCGTTCTGATTCTTCTCCTGCTCGCTACCGGCTTGGGTTTTGCAGCGCCCAGGCGCGGGTGGAGCGCCGGGTTCGCCAAAGCCGATATCACGCCCAGGCAATCTATGTGGCTGGCAGGCTATGCCGCACGGACAAAGCCCTCCGAGGGAACGATCCATCCGCTCTGGCTCAAAGTCCTGGCGCTGCAGGACGCGCGCGGCCGCAAGGCCGTGTTCCTGGCGAGCGACCTGTTGGGGCTTCCCCAGCCGATTGCCGAGACGATTCATAAAGAAGTCAATCGACGATATGGCCTGAAACGCAGTCAACTCATGCTCACCTCCTCGCACACGCACTCCGGCCCCGTTCTGGAAGGCACTCTTACCAGCTGTTATCCGCTTACCGAGAACGATCTGCAGCCGATCAGGGAATACTCGCGGTCGCTGGAGAAAACTGCCGTCGAAACAATTGGGACAGCGCTTTCGTCGCTGCAGCCCGTCCTCCTGAAGACCGGCCATGGGGAGACGGGCTTTGCCGCCAACCGGCGCAACAACAAGGAGCAGGACGTCCCCAGGCGCCTGGAGGCGGGACTTCCGCTCGCCGGCCCGTCCGATCATACCGTGCCGGTTCTCGCCCTTGAGGATGAATCAGGCAAAACCGCCGGCGTTGTCTTCGGTTACGCCTGCCACAATACGACTCTCGACTCGTACAGCTGGTGCGGCGACTATGCAGGGTTCGCGCAGATCGATATCGAAAACAGGTTCCCGGGAGCCATGGCTTTCTTTTACTCGGGTTGCGGGGCGGATCAGAACCCGATCCCGCGTCGATCTCTTGAACTGTGTGAGAAGTACGGCGAAATGCTTGCCAGTGCTGTCCAGGAAGTGGTCACCGGGCCGATGAAAACGCTCGAGCCCGAGATCGAGACCTCTTTCACGATCGTGCAGCTCCCATTTGAAGGCAAGCTGACGCCGGAGAAGCTCCAGGCGGCTGCACACACGAGCAAGATTCACGAGCGATGGGCCAATCGCCTGCTCCAGGAGATGGATGGCGGAAGCAAATTCCCCCACGTCTACCCGTATCCGGTGCAGGTATGGCGGCTGGGAAGAAACCAGCTGTGGCTGGCACTCGGTGGTGAAGTGGTCGTTGACTACGCGCTCTCGTTCAAGCGAATGTTCGGACCAGGGATCTGGGTGACTGGCTATGCCAATGATGTCATGGCCTACATCCCTTCCCGGCGGATCTGGGATGAGGGCGGGTACGAACAAGGTGCAATGTACGTTTACGGACTGCCGGCGGAACGTTGGGATTCGAGTATCGAGGATCGGATCACAAAGGCCGTCCGGCGGTTGGTCGCGAAGGTGCGATAGGAATAACTGACAGACTGACACACTGACAAACTGACAGACTGACAGACTGAAAGTTGCGGGTAAATGTATGGCAAATAACTTGGATAGGCGTCAGTTCCTTGGAGTAGCTGCAGCGGCTGGAGCGCACTTCGGGTCTTCGCCCGGTGCGTCCCAGGCGACCGATTCCCGCCCGGCCCTTCTCGGAGGCCAACCTGTCCGCACGCAGCCATTTCCGTCCTGGCCGCGATTCGCGTCACCGGAAGAGGAGGCGATGCTGCGGACTCTGAGGAGCGGCAAGTGGTTTCGCGGATATGGGCAGGAAGTCGCGGCTTTTGAGAGGGCGTACGCCCAGATGACCGGTGCCCGGTTCTGTCTGGCGACCGCGAACGGGACCAGCGCGCTCTTGACCTCCCTGCACGCGCTTGATATCCAGCCCGGCGACGAGGTCATTCTGCCACCCTATACTTTCGTGGCGACGTTGAATGTCGTGCTCTTGAATTTCGCTCTACCTATTTTCGTCGACACGGACCCCGATACCTTTCAAATTGACGCGAGAAAGGTCGAGGCGGCAATCACTTCGAGAACGAAACTCCTCATGCCCGTCCACATCGGCGGATCCGCGGCCGATCTCGACACACTCATCGATATCAGCAAGAAGCGAGGAATCCCGCTGCTGGAAGACGCCTGCCAGGCGCACTTCGGAGAATGGAGAGGCCGGAAACTGGGGACGTTGGGGGTTATGGGCTGTTTCAGTTTCCAGGCCTCCAAGAATCTGAACTCGGGGGAAGGCGGGGCGATCCTGACCGACCGGGAGGACCTTGTCGAGAGGTGCTACACGTTCCACAACAACAGCAGGCCGCGGAAGTATTCAGGATCAGGGTACGTTGGTCGGGGCGCTAATCTCCGGATGACCGAATTCCAAGGCGCGTTGCTGCAAGCCCAGATGCAGCAGCTTGAGGAACAGAGCCGGGTGCGCCAGCGGAATGCCGCGACCCTGACGAAGTTGCTCGATCAAATTGGAGGCCTGGTGCCCGCGCGCGTGTACCCCGGCTGCACGGGAAACGCGTATCACCTCTTCATGGCCCGCTACCGGAAGGAAGACTTCTCGGGTCTCTCCCGTCGTACTTTCCTGAAGGCTTTGCAGGCTGAAGGAATTCCCTGCTCTGCCGGCTACGCACCGTTGAACAAGGAGCCTTACATCCGCGAGACTTTGGCCAGCCGCGGTTACCAAGCGATTTATCCGACCGAATTGCTGAAAAGTTGGGAAGAGCGGACCGCCTGCCCGGCGAATGACAAGCTTTGCGAAGAGGGCGTCTGGTTTGCCCAGACAATGTTCCTTGGAACGAGCGCCGACATGGAGCAGATCGCAGCGTCCGTGCAGAAGATCCGCCAGCACGCCGGTGAGTTGAAGAAGGCGGAGAAGACAACGGACTGACAAGCGAAGAACGCGTTACAGAGCCGCGCACGCAGTGGAAGGCTGCGGAGCGTTTTCCCGCGGAGCAGACTGGAGCGGAGTAAGCGGACCACCCAGCGCGCCGTCTAGATTCGTTGGGTGGTCCGCTTACTTCGCTCCAGGCTGCTCCGCTATAAAGCGCTCCGCAGCCCTCCACTCCGTGCGCGGCTCTGTAAGAAAAAACTCAGCACACGCCGAAGACTTCCTTCATTTTCGCTATATGGTTGGGAATCGCTTGGACGGGGTTCTCTTTCGCCTCGTACTCCAGGGCGATCCAGCCTTTGTAGCCGGCCTTTTCGAGAATTCCCCGGATCTTTTCAAGATCGGTCGGTTCCTCGCGACCACCCTCCCCTTCAATGGAGACCTTGATCTGGACGTTCACGGCGCGAGGCGCTGCGATGGCCAGTGACTCATAGGCTTTTGTGCGGAAACCGCCGCTGTCCCAATTAATCCCGAACCACGGATTCGAGCCGACCTTGTCGCATATCGCCAGGAGATCTTCCACGAGGGCGGTGATTCCGCCGTGGTTTTCGAGACCGAGGACAATGCCGCGCTCGGCAGCATGAGGCAAGACCTCTTTGATTCCGTCAGCCACCCACTGGATGCCGTCCGCCTTAGCCGCGCCTTTGGGCAGGTCTCCGCCGAAGATCCTGATGTGGGGAGCACAGAGTTCAGCGGCGTGATCGATCCACTGCTTAACTTGTGCGATCTCCTTGTCTTTCTGAGGACCGGGCGCCAGGCAGAAGTTGTTTCTGATGGCGGTCCCGCTCACGGTCACGCCCTTTGAGAACGCCCTTCGCCTCAAGTCATGCAGATAGGATTTGTCGAAGTCCTTCTTGAAGTAGTAAGACGTGAGCTCGGTGCCGGCCAAATCCATGTCCGCGCACCAATCAATGAACTGAAAAAGATCCATCTTTCCCGAGGTCAGATCTTCCCTCCGGGAATAGGCAGCCAGCGAGAGCTGGACGTTCTCGTAGTGCTCGCGCCTATTGCCTGCCGGCGCGCTCTTTCCATACGCCAGGCTTGAGCCGGCCAGGGTTACTCCAGCAGCGGAAATCAGATCCCGACGAGACAAAACTGCGACTCCAGGTTTTTGTGCCATTACTGTCATCTCTCCTCACCAGTAGATTACCACCAGCCCGCCAAGCCGCAAAAAGACCCTTCATGCCGGATGGCGTCTCACAGAGCCACCGACTGATCTTACTCGTACTTGGAGTCAGGAGGCAGCTCAGATAAGCTTGATCTTATTGAGCTTCTCACAAACGGAGGCAGGGAATGGTTCGAGTCCTGATTGCCGACGACCATGATGTTGTCCGGGAAGGGATTAAGGGAATCCTGAGAGATGTTCCGGGCATTTCTATAGCCGGTGAAGCCGCGAACGCCGGCCAGTTGCTGCAGCTAGCGGCAAGTGTGCCTTTCGATGTGATCATCCTGGACTTGGCGCTCCCCGATGCGCCGGGCCTGCAGGTGCTGACCAAGCTGAAGCAGCAGGCGGCTCGGGTGATCGTGTACAGCGCCTATCCTGAGGAGAAATTCGCCGCGCGCGCCGTCCTGGGCGGTGCGAGGGGTTATGTCAGCAAAGACCAGCCGCCGACGGATCTTATTAGTGCGGTTCGCGCGGTCAGCCGGGGGCACCGTTTCGTGAGCCCGGCAATTGCCGACCAGCTGCTTTGGGACACTGAGATCAGTGACGAGCCGCACGAGAAGCTGTCCCGGCGAGAAAAGCAGGTGTTCAAACTGCTCGGCGAGGGCCGAAGCGTCACGGAAATCAGTGAGATCCTCGGCATTAGTTTCAAAACCGTCTCCACCTACCGCTCGCGGATTTTAGAGAAAATGAGGATGTCGAATAATGCCGAGCTGATTTCGTACTACATGCGGCACCTGGAGAAAGAGGCGGCCACAAGCAAAGGATGAAGGATGAAGGATGAAGGATGAAGAGGGAGAAGAAGCCCAACCCGACCCCTATCTTCATCCTTCATCCTTCATCCTTTGCTGCAGTCCTTCATCCTTCATCCTTCTTCGCCGTCCAGGACGCTTTTCCGTACTCGCCGAGATCCACGGTCCCGCTGATCGATTGAGCGGTGGCCTTGCCGCGGAAGCGGAACTCGAGCTCCGTGGCATCAGTCGGGTGGACGCTCCGGAATTCCACCTGGTCGCCCTCTATCCAACCGTCACACTTCCCGCGCAACGCTTCTCCCCAATGAGTGCCGCGGATCCGCCCGGCTTTTTGTTCGAGGAAAAGCGTATGCGGCTCGCTGCCGCGCATGAAGACAAGTTCCGCGTCCCAGCGGCCAGACACATCCAGAGTCACAGAGGCCGGCTTCGCCGCAGCCGGTGCGTGTGCCGGAGACGAAAGCGCCTTGACGAGAAGCGGTGCGACGATTTCGGCTTCGCCCGGTTGCATCATCCAGGCGGTGACTGTCACGGAGCTTTCTTCGAGCTTTTCGCGCCTGCTCCCGGTTGATCCGTAGAGATGCACCCTGGGGTTGCCGTTAAGCAGTCTTTGGAACACCTCCTGTCCACTTGTGCCCAGCCGGGAGCCGTCCCACTTGATCTTCAGCGAAGGCGTGCGATTGGAGAGACTGTCGGGCTGAAGAATTTCGGTCGTGACACCCGGCACGGTCTCGACCTGGCCGGCTATATAGCCCAGCCAGCGTTCCCAAGTCTTCCATTCGGCTGAGTGGTCGCGCCGGTACCACATCTGGACAGCGGTCAGCATTCCGATGATTTCCTCTTTCCCGACTTTGAGGGAACGCGCGAAAGCGTGATGGGGAGCGCTGTTAATCCACGCCGCCTGGCAAAGATCCTTACGCCCGAGAAGCAGGCCGGCGCACTGAGGACCGCGCAGGGCCTTGCCTCCGCTATATGCCACGAGATCGGCGCCTCGCCGGAGGTGGATTTCAGGAGTCAGGTTTTCGGCGGCGGCATCGACCAGGACGGGGACACCGCGGGCCCGGGCGACTCTTGCTATGGGTTCCAAGCCAAACGGACCGGTGTCGTCGGGTCCCGCCAAGATGTAGATCATGGCGGTCTGAGGACCGATGGCAGCTTCCAAGGTCTCCAGGTTGCTGGGAGTGAGAACACGAACGCCGGCCATTCGGATGGCGTGATCGTAAACATTGCGGGACCACTTCGGGATCACGACCTCGTCCTTCAAACCGTTCAAGATCGGAAGCCGTTGCATCTTCTCGGGGCTGCCGCCGGCTACACATGCACAGGTTGCCGCAGTCATGGCCGCAGCGCAGCCGGCGGTGACGATACCCCATTCCGCTCCAGTCAGCCGCGCGAGTTGGGCACCGACGGCCTCCATCAGTTCGTCGAGATGCACGAAGTGTCGGGAGGCGTCGTCCATCGCCTTCTTCACTTCAGGAAGGGTGAGCGAACCGGTAATGATGGTGAACGTCCCCTTGCAATTGATCAGGGGACGGACGCCGATTGCTTCGTAGACGTTCGAAGCGCCGCCTGTCGGTGCTGCGGCAGCTTGTTTGGCAAGGGAAACGCTGTCGGCAACGGCAGCAGCAGCCAGCAACCCGCCGCCCGATTTCAGTAGTTCCCTTCGATCCAGGCTATTGACCCTTTTCATAGCGTTTTCCTTTTTGGGCAGGCAAGAGCCAGTGGCCCCGAACAGATTTCGGGGCCCTGGCAACATTCCCGGCTCCGCCACTATTCGCGCAAATGTGATCAAATGTACGCAATGCAATCGATCTCGACGAGTGATTTGCCCGGAACGCCGCCAGCCGGGGCCACTGTCGTCCTCACGGGCGGCTCCGCGCCGAATCGTCCGCGATAGACTTCGTTCATCGCGTCGTAGTCCTTCAGATCATTAAGATAGACGTTGACCTTGAGTACCTTCTCCATGGACGATCCGGCATTCTTCAGCTCCGCCTCGATTTCGTCCAGGACATGCTTGGTGTGCGCCTTAATGTCCCCTTCAAAGTGGGCTCCCTTGCCGGCGATAAACAGCAAATTGCCAAAGGAGACAGCACTGGAGAAGATCGGCGTCCCTTCCGGCTTTTTTCCCCGATAGTGCACCTTCTTCACGGCTGTCGCGCCGGTTGCCTGGGCCGCCGCTGACGTGGACGCTGCGCCGGCTAACGCTGCCGTCGCCACCATTGCCTTGACCACTCCTCGACGCGTCTTCTTGCTCTCTTCCATGAGTCCTCCCATTAGTTTTGACGCCACTGATCCGCCGCGATTCCGTTCAAATCCCACACTACGGCGCCATCGCGGAGCGTCAGTTCGCTCTCCAGTTTCAGCCTCCCAGGAAGTAATTTCCCTGCGGCATCGATAAACCCAAACTCTCCCTCGCGGAGACGCAGCACGGCGACATCGGCCGGACTGCCGGGAGAGAGGTGACCAAGATCCAGCCGCTTGATGCATTGTGCCGGCCTCCAGGTCGACGCGGCTATCGCCTGGTCCAGTGACATGCCAAGGTTCAGCAGCTTGGAGATGACGTTCAGCATGTCTTTCATCCCGGCATTCATGCTGGTGCGGTGGAGGTCGGTGCTGATCGTATCCGGAAGAAATCCCTGTTTGGTGGCGGGCACCGCCTGTCCCCAAAAGAAACTACCACCACCATGGCCCACGTCAAAGATGATGCCTCGTTCTCTGGCTTTGCGCACATATGCCCGCACAGTTCCCTGTCCATCCGCGATCGGGATCCGACCGCGTACCGCTGCATACATGTGGGTGAAAATGTCTCCGGGTCGTAGATGCTCCAGCAGCAGGCTCTCGAGCGACAATTCGGGCTGGTGGCCTCCGAAATCGATCATCACAGGCACTTCGGCCAGATTACCGGCCTCCACCGCCCGATCGACCGGATCCCACTCCGGCCCGCTGTAATGGGCCACTTTCACCCCGACCAGGACGCCCGGGTTCTCCTTGACACGCGCCGCGGTCAGCTTCGCGTCCATGTCCGCGAGGTCCTGCTCGTAAGGATCCCCGCGCATCCCGCTGCCCACGATGTTCAGCAACGCCAGAACCCGGGTGCGGCTGGGGTCGATCACCTGCCGCTTGAACTGCGGAAAGTTCCTCCAACCGGGAGAGCCCGTATCAACGACCGTGGTGACCCCGCTTCGAAAAGTGAACCCATCAGGGAGGACAGCGTTCGGGCCGTTGCTGTAAGCCGCGTCCGGATCGGTTCCATAGAAGACGTGGACATGCATGTCAATCAGACCCGGAACCACGTAAAGGCCCTTTGCGTTGACGACGCGCTTTGCGGAGGCTACCGGAATATCCGGGGCAACACGCGCGATCTTCCCGGCCGCAATACCGACATCCATTACGCCGTTCAAGCCGTTTTTCGGATCGATGACGTGACCGCCCTTGATCACGAGGTCGAGATCCTGTCCCATGAGAGTCGTGAAGAGCGCGAAGGCCGAAGCAGCGCCAAAAAAGATCAACCGGGCTAGAGGAACATCGATCACAAAGGCAAGCATCCTGGTGCCCTCCCTTGGAACTTTATAGCAAGTTCTCCGCTTTAAGGCTAATGCGTGAAGGAAGACGTCACGGACAAACACGGACGGACACGGACTGACACGGACGAATGGGTCGTCCGTGTCAGTCCGTGTTCGTCCGTGTTTGTCCGTGAGGCGCCCGCGTCAGCAGCAGAACCAGCCCGCAGCTGATGGCCATCGAGGCGGCGAGCCGGTACATGCCCCACGTCACCTGGCCGGTCAGGTCTTTGATTTTGCCGAGAGCTGACGGGCTGAGCTGCCCGGCCAGGTTCCCCACCGAATTAAGCAAATAAACAGGAAAGGGATCAGGCGCCGGGTCACCTTGCGATAAGCCGCCGCCTCTACAGTCTCGTCGGCATTAGCCCGCCAACTCATGCCCGATAGTCTGTCCGCAGTGCTGAGTTTTGTCCAGTGCTCTTGGGCCCGTGACTTTCGGATAAGAAACAACCGCGTGCTTCGCGTCTGCCAACTGTATAATCAACTTTCGCTTGAACAAGGTAGAAGCGAGGACCAAATCACTATGAGCCCCAGGAATACTAAATCAACACTTTTCTTGCTGGTCGCCGTGACGCTCTTCGCCGGGAGTCTTCGGGCACAGGACACGGCCCAAGCGGCCCAGAAGACGCAGACACAGGCAGTCACGGACGCGATCCAGCCTCCAGTCATTTCCAGTCCCACTCTCGTCCTGCAGACGACGCCAAAATGGACGGGCGAGCGGATGAAAGACGGCCGGCCCAAAGTCTCCGACGAGATTCTAAAGAGGATGCGTGTGGTGCCGATCACGATGGCATGGAGCATCCTGATGAACGCCGGCTATCACAACAATTACGAAACTGCGATCGACTGGTCCATCATGCGTCCGGATGAACCCATCGTCGGCCGAGTTCTCACCGCTCAGTACATGCCTCTGCATCCCGAGCTGAATGAGGCCATCATGCGCCAGGGCAAAGCCGAAGGCAGGATCGGGAACTCCAATTCCTGGCCGATCGACATGCTTCAGAAAGGCGACGTGTATGTCGCCGACGGTTTTGGAAAAATCGTGGATGGTACGCTGATAGGCGACAATCTCGCCAATGCCATCTTCGCGAATTCAGGCAATGGAGTCATCTTTAATGCGGGCGTGCGCGACCTCGAGGGCATTGAGGAGGTGCAAGGATTCAACGTCTGGCACAAGGGCGCCGATCCGAGCTATCTCAAAGAGGTCATGCTAACCGCCATCAATGTTCCAATTCGCATCGGCAGGGCCGTCGTTTGTCCTGGAGACGTGGTGCTTGCCAAGAAAGAAGGAATGGTCTTCATTCCTGCTCACCTGGCCGAGAGAGTGGTCACCGAGGCCGAAGCGATCACGCTGAAGGATGCCTTCGGGCATCAGCGTTTGCGAGAGAAGAAGTACACCCCCGGACAGATCGACAGCCGCTGGACGCCGGAGATTCAGGCAGACTTTCGCGCCTGGGTCGCTCAGAACCGAGACAAATTGCCCGTCCCCCAGGAAGCCATTGATCGAGTCCTGAATTCGACGATGAGAAACTGGTAGGAGCAAGCCGAAAATGCGAAATACGCTTCTGTTCGTTCTCGTGTCGGCCTTACTCCTAATGCCGGGGTTCGGCCAGGCCACGCCTGCCGAGGGCGAGAAGAAGGAGGATACGACCTTCAAGGTCCAGTGGAGAGACGGCTTACGGATGGAGACCGGAGACAAGGCTTTCCAGTTCCAAATCGGAGGCCGGATCAATAACGACTGGGCCTTCATGGAAGGCGATGATGCAATCACCGCTAAGATAGGCGAGATGGAGGACGGAACAGAGTTCCGAAGGGCCCGACTGTTCGTCTCCGGTTTCATGTACGACAAGGTCGAATTCAGGGTCCAGGTGGATTTCGCGACCGGCGAGCCTGCTTTCAAGGACGTCTACATGGGGATAACGGAGCTCCCGGGCTTCGGAAACGTCCGTGTGGGGCAATTCAAGGAGCCCTTCAGCCTCGAGGAAATGGCAAGCGCAAATTACATCACTTTCATGGAGCGTTCTTTGGCAAATGTCTTTGTGCCTTCCCGCCACACGGGAATCATGCTCCATAACCGCCAGGCCGGAGAGCGGGTCAGTTGGGCAGTCGGGGTGTTCAAGGACACGGATGATTTCGGCAGTGGGACGGGGGATGAGGACTACGCGTTTACCGGCCGTCTGACGGGCCTTCCCTGGTACGAAAAGGATGGGCAACGCAGCCTGCACCTGGGCTTCGCTTACAGCCGAAGAAACATTGTGTCCGCCCTCGACTACTCTCAGAGACCGGAAGCCCACCTGGCGCCCCGCTTTGTAAACACCGGGCTGTTTCCTGCTGAGGCACTGAACCTGATTGGCGGGGAGATGGCACTCGTCTACGGCCCCGCTTCTGTTCAGGGAGAGTACATCACGGCCAACACGGAGGGGGGGCTGGCCGGACCGGATTTGTGGTTCAAGGGCTTCTATCTGCAGACCAGCTTCTTCATCACAGGAGAAAATCGCCCCTACCGTCCCGCTGAGGCCACTTTCGGCCGCGTGAGGCCGCACCGATCCTTCCTTTCCAAGGCCGGCGGTGCCGGGGCCTGGGAACTGGCCGCCCGATTTTCGAAGCTGGATCTGACCGACGGCCCAATCACGGGCGGAGAGCTCCGCGATTGGACACTCGGGGTGAACTGGTACCTGAATCCGAACTCCCGCGTGATGTGGAACTACGTTAGAGCCGACCTGGATAAAGTGGGAGACGCTAACATTTTCCAGATGCGGTTTCAGGTGGATTTTTAGCTCCCTGGAGGCTCCGGGATCTCCGCCACCGAGATTCCCGGTTATTCTGCTCGCGACGCTCCCTTGGTCGCCGGCTGCTTCGCCACCCGCGGCCGGGCTTTCCCTTTCCCGCCCGTTTGATCAAAGTCGGGCATGTAAGTTCTCAACCCCCCGCTTACGGTACTCTTTGAGTATCCGGCGACTAGTTGAGTAGCATACTTCTCCGGATAGAAGTCGAACGGGTCGGCAGGATCGGCATCGACGAGCGCAAGATCCGCATCGCTCATCGTCAGCTTGCCCAGCCGAATCACGCCTCCTCGAAAGAAGATGTAGTTGCCTTTGGGTGCCCCACTCAACCGGTTCCCGCCTTTGTCTGAGGCAAAAGTTTGGATGATGCGGTCTCCCTCCACCCTGACACTGGCCAGATGACCCTGCATCACGGGCGGCGGCAGAATTCGTCCGGGATCGAGCAGCAGGTCGTTGTCTTTAGCGGTCACACCGTGCGCCTTCTCTAGCGAGACCAGTTCGTCCAGCTCGAGGTCAAACAGGTCCATCATGCCTTTCGCGGGCAGACCGACGGCCTTAATCTTTTGACTGTGCAGGAGTAACCGTCCATCCGGGCTGACCGAAACATCTGACACGACCGAAAATGGAACCTCGAAGCCCTTCTTCAGCTTGCCCGAAAGCTTGAGCTGGTGACCTTTCGTCTCCACTTTGAGATCCTTGAGAGGCGCACCGTCGTAAGAGAACAAATAATCGTTGAGCAGGCTCGTCAGGCTGGCAGTCGTCATCGAAGCTTCGGCGGCGAAGACATGGAGCGTATAAGACTTCGCATCGCCGAAAACGGGCGGCTGATTGTCTTTGCGGCTGATCATCTCGCCGCGGAGTCGTGGCACGTCGAGCATGATCCCCTCCGCAAGGTGGAGATGCACGTTGTGCATCTCGATCTGGACAGGGGGGTACGAGGAAGCGTCTGCCGGCGCCGCGCAAATTCCCGAACAAGCACAGCCGCCGAGCAGGAACGAAAGGAGGAAACGAACAGCCGAGGCCCGCATACGCCAGCCCTCCTCTATGTTAGACGGGAAAATCGTGCGGGGAGTTACAGCTGTTCGATTGTTCGCAGCTGAGCGCTGTTATCGGGTCTGGAGAGCCGGGCCGCGATCAATCCCTCGGATTCGAGCGCAAAGGGGAAAAAATGGCCGGTGGCAGACTGTCTCCTGATGACCTCAACCTCTCTAGTTCCGCGCTGCATCAGGAACGGCGCGCTTTTCCTCACCCTTATCTCATCGGTCGGAATCCTTGGCGCGCAGATTGCTGTGGAGCCGGGAACGGGCTCGCACCCTATTCAAATCCAAACATTCGGGGCAAAGTAAACGTGTGGCGTAAAGCACTTCTGCTGACCTTACTGATTTCGGGCGGGCTCGCTGTCAACCGCGGGGATGCGCCTATCGACGCTGCAGCGTCGGTCCGAAAGCCGACCGGTGAATTCAATTTCGTCCGCCTCATCTACTCCGGGGGCAACGATCTGGATAACTGGATGACCGACTATCCGAAAGCCGACCGGCAATTGGTCCTGGGCCTTCGCCGGATTAGCGATCTCGACTACATAAGCGAGGAACCCAAGGCGATTGGCATCTCCGATCCCGAATTGTTCAAGTATCCGTTTTGCTACGCGGTCGAGGTATGCCAGATGCGCCTGTCCGATTCCGAGGCCAGGATTCTCAGGGAGTACCTCCTGAGGGGAGGTTTTCTGCAGGTTGACGATTTTCACGGGGACGCCGAGTGGCAGAGTTTTGCGCAGCAGATGAAAAAGGTCTTTCCCGAATATGACCCGGTCGACCTACCTGTCTCTCACCCGATTTTCCACTGTTTCTACGACATCGACAGCCTGATCCAGATACCCGGGCTCCAGTACCTCTACACCGGCAGTACATCCGAGAAGGGAGGGACGACCCCGCACTATCGCGCGATCATCAACAAAGATGGGCGGATCATGGTCATGATCAACCATAACTCGGACCTGGGTGATGCCTGGGAATGGGCCGACGAGCCGGCGTACTCGAGCTTGTTTTCCACCCGAGCCTACCAATTGGCAACGAACTACATCGTCTATTCGATGACGCATTGAAAGAGGGGCAAAGGGGCAGAGGGGCGGCACCTGACTCAGCGGCGGTTGAGTGGCGCGTTTTTTGCGCTGTATCGAAACCCCGCGCCTCTGAAGCGCCGCAGTTGCGCGTACCCTTCTTGGTCAGCTCACAGCAGATAGCACACCGCTCGCTGATTCTGGGGATCGGCGACGACGTGCGCTTGAAGGCCGCCGGTGTTCTGCGCTACGTCAATCAGCTGCAACCACTCTGCGAAGGGAGCAGCCGGCGGAAGCAGGTCGGCAAGACTGTTTGACGCACCCGCAAAAAACGCGTGGTTGAATTCGGTTTGGGAATCATCCGGATACACGGGCAGATAGACAATGCAGTCCTCGACCAGGTCCAGAAAGAAGTGCGTACCGTACGACACTTCGGGAATATGCCCGCCTTCCTCGCGGGCCATCTCCACCAGGACGCGTGTCGTGTTGATGTCGGCATAGGAGACGTTGACACCCAGATCAATGCTGCTGCTCCCCCAGCGGCCCGGCCCCATCGTCAGGACCTGACTCCCGGCTAGTTCCGGATGCTTGAGTATGCGTCCTACGAGCGACCCGAGCGACTTCTTCACAGTCAAATCGCGCAGGGCCGAGTACTTTTTCGGATCAATGTAGATGATGTGCGAGATCGGGCTGACCAGCCCGCCGTTGATCATCCGGTTCGCCCTGAAAAGCACGCGCTCATGCCTGATATCGGCGGGAAAGCCTACGGGCTTGGAGATTCCCGGCACTTGCAGCGGGCGGCACTGCAGCAGGTTGACGCGCACCTGGCCATTCCCGTCGACGAAGGCGGTGAATTCGGTGTCGACCGGGTGACCGTAGGCCTTCTCGAGGCAAGTCAGCATCCGATTGAAGAGGTCCACGAAATCGGTCCGAGTGATCAGGTGATGAAAAGTGAGGACCAGGTCAGTCCCGTCACCTGAGCAGTCCGTCCCGTAGGGGTGCATCAGGTAGCCATCCTTCAATTTCGAGACGAGCAGGTGAAGATTCGGGTAATCGCCGCCTTCGAGCACGGACGCAACCGGCAAAGTCACGAAATCATTGGCATCCAAATCAAGCAAATCGATGTTGTGCTGGGAATACTTGACGACCTTCATTCCCAGCTCCGGCCGCAATTCCGGGCTGCTTACGGCGATCATACGCGGGTAGTCCTCGCCAACCCGGTTGACCGCCCGCGTCCCGAGTCCGAACACGAGTCGAATGGCGCCTTTTTGCGGGTCGATCCGACTGCTCCAAGCGTGAAAATTCCTGGAGAAAGCAACGCCGGCAAGCATCGGGAAGAAATATCGCTTGCACAGAGTGCCGGACACACGCTGCACCAGTATGCCCATTTGCTCCTCGGAGTCTTCCAGCCCGCGTCTGCGGCGATACGCTAGCGCATCGGGATTCAGAGCGCTCGCATAGACGAGTTTGACCGCCCGCAGAAAACCGTTGAGGCGCTGCTCCGGATCTCCCTGGTTGGTGCAGAATTCGCTGCGGTACTTTCCGGCAAAGGAGTTTCCAAAGCTGTCTTCCAGAAAACTGCTCGAGCGGACGATGATGGGGGATTGTCCGAAGTAATCGAGCAGGCGTTCGAACTGTTCGATCATCTCTTCCGGGAACCGGCCTTCGAGGAAACGCTGCTCGATCTCCTCAAATTCCTGGCCCGTTGGCTCGGGACCGCGTGCCACCTGGAGACGAAGCCGGAAGAGATCATTGTTCACGAGGAAGGTGAAAAACACATCGGAACCTATGAAGAACGAGTCGAGATCTTCAAACGTCCCTGAACAGTCGCATCCCGGCTGTTGCAGGATCTTCCTCGCGAGCAGCATCCCGGCTGCTTTCCCGCCTATCCGGCCGGACCCAATTACCCGGTCGCGGATATCCAGCAGGCCATCCACATCAAAGTACGCGTTTGCCAACTCCAGGAAGTGCGGGTCAGTGCCAAAAAGCATGCGAACCAGCTCTTCCTTCAGTGCCTTGATCTCGGGAGACTGCTCCGCCAAGTCCGTCCCAGATTCCTGATGGCCGCAGAGACGCGCGTACACGCTGTCCCAGGGCGCAATCGACCGTCGCGCCGGAGCCAAGGCAGGGGCATAGGCCGTCAGAGAAACTTCGGCCGCGTCATCGCTGGAAACAACTGGAACCCAGCGCTGGTCAGTCACCCGGTGAGGGCGGAACATCTCCGAAGAGTAACGGTCCCAGACTTTGAGCGGCTGGACGTACATCTGGCCCTTGACGCGGTAGAGATCGATCAGAACCTGCGTAGTGTCGCGGATACGCGCAATTGCCCGGTTGGAATGGCGCGTCCGCGTCAGGGCAAAGTAGGCGACAGTGTTGAGCTCGAAGAGATAAGGACAGGTGATCTGGAAGAAATTCGCGAGAAGCTCGTCGGTCCCCCAATCAGAGACGAGGGCCGAGAGGTTGTCGAAGACGTAGAAAACTTCCCGGCCTTCATGCTCGATGATTTCGTGCAGGTCGGCGCAGAAGACATCGAAGCCCGAGCGGGGCTCCAGCTCCCGCAATTCAACCTTCCATCCGTCGGGAAGCACCGGGGGGTGGCTCGCAAAACGGATGTACACGACCCGGCGGTCCTGCTGCAGTGCAGTCTCGGCAAAAGCCCGGGCAAAAACCTGGTAGTCGTCGAGGTTGTCGACCTGCCAGACGACGTTGTCGCCCAGCCGCAGCCGCTGGAGAATCGTGTCCAGCGAGGTAATCCCTGTGCCGACGCTCAATGTCCTCATCGCGACTGCCTCCAGTGCCCGGCAAAGGGGCCGGGTCACACGGATTATCAAAGATCGACGAAGTGGACGCAATGGACGACGTGGACATTAATTCCGTTGTCCACTAAGTCCACTCGTCCACATCGTCCATTGTCTCCGGCTTACGGATAAATGCCGCGGACGCGCAAGGCTTCCCCGACGCGGTCGACGGCGCGGGCCCAAGCCGCGCGACGCATGCTGACCTTGTGCTTCTGGGCAGTCAGGAAGACTTCCTCAAAAGCGTTCACGATGATCTGCTTCAGCCGGGCGTTGACTTCGTCCTCTGTCCAGTACAGGCCGGAATTATTCTGCACCCACTCAAAATAAGACACGGTCACGCCGCCCGCGTTGGCGAGGATGTCCGGCAGAACCAGGATTCCCTTCTGCTCGAGCACGGTATCAGCGTCGGGAATGGTGGGTCCGTTCGCCGCTTCGGCCACGATCTTGGCTTTCACGTTGTTCGCCACGCACGGAGTAATGACGTTCTCCAACGCGGCCGGGATCAGAATTTCGCAGTCGAGGGTCAGAATCGAGTCACCCGGGATCGTCTCAGTTCCAGCAAGGCCGACCACCGATCCGGTTCTCTGCTTGTGGTCAATGGCGCGATGAGGGTCAAAGCCGTTCTCGTTGAAGACCGCGCCGCGGGAATCGCTCACCGCAATCACCTTGGCATCGTACTCGTCGTGGATGAGCCGGGCCGCGATGGCTCCAGCATTCCCGAATCCCTGGATGGCAACACGGGCGCCTCTCAGCTTCATCTGGAGCTGCTTTGCGGCCTCCGCAATGACGAAGACGCAACCTCGAGCCGTCGCTTCGTTCCGTCCCTTCGACCCACCGATGGAAAGCGGTTTTCCGGTGACTACACCCGGGCAATATTCCCCCCTGGCCATGCTGTACGTATCCATGATCCAGGCCATCGTCTGCGGGGTGGTATAGACGTCGGGAGCAGGAATATCCTTGGTTGGCCCGATGATGCAGGCAATCTCCGAAGTGTAGCGGCGAGTCATGTGCTCAAGCTCGAAGTCATTCAACTCTTTCGGATTGCAGATCACACCGCCCTTTGCTCCGCCGTACGGAATGTTCACCGTCGCGCACTTGTAGGTCATCCAACTGGCCAGCGCTTTGACTTCATCCAAAGTGACATCCGGATGATACCGGATACCGCCCTTGGCCGGGCCGCGGGCCGTCGAGTGCTGGACCCGATACCCGGTGAAGACTTTGAACTTGCCGTCCCGCATCTTCACGGGGAAATGGACTGTCAGCTCGCGCTCCGGCAGGCGGATCTGATTGCGAATCTCGGGGTCGAGGCCAAGCAAGTCAGCCGCCATCTCGAAATTCTTAAGCGCCATTTCAAACGGGTTCAACTGAGGTTGGTTTGTCTCATCCATAGAGGGGCTCCCTTATTTGTAATTTTCTCGTCGACTTCTGGGCAGGTACGTTATTCCAGAAAAGAATAGTGATTTCAACATATATAATATCTGCTTATATAAAGGACCAAGATTCGGGCGGATTGGACCGATCAGTCAGACTCGTCTGATGGCATCAGCTCACGGTGGGTTTGACTTCGAGCTCGTCAAGATCGTTCAGGCTGGCGGAATCGGCAGGAGTACCCAGAACCGCCGCCGATTCGCCGGCGGGCAAGTCCTGAACTTTTCGCAGGTGCCGCTCGAGCACTCGGGACCGGGTCGCGGCCTGTTCCACAGTGCTGCTCGCTTCCTGGAGCTTCTTCTGCACCTTGTCGAGCACGCCGCCGAACTTCGCAAATTCCGTTTTGACGGCGCCGAGCACTGCCCAGACTTCGCTGGACCGTTTCTCGATCGCCAGGGTTCGGAAGCCCATCTGCAGGCTGTTGAGGATCGCCCCCAGGGTGGTCGGTCCCATGATCGACACCCGGCATTCTCGCTGGAGGCTTTCGAAGAGTCCCGGACGCCGGAGGACTTCGGCGAACAGGCCTTCAGTCGGGAGGAACATGACCGCAAAGTCGGTTGTGTGAGGAGGATTGATGTACTTGTCGCGGATCTTTCGCGCTTCCAGCCGGATGCGGAGCTCGAGTGCCCGCGCCGCCTCCTCGACCTCGGTGCTGTTGCCGGTCTCCTGCGCTTCCAGCAGCCGTTGGTAATCCTCCTGCGGGAACTTGGCATCGATCGGGAGCCAGACCTCGCCGCGATCACCGGGCTCACGTCCCGGAAGGCGAATCCCAAAATCGACTCTCTCACTGCTCGTCGGCGAAGGCGCAACATTGGAGGCGTATTGATCCGGGGTCAGCATCTGATCGAGGAGGTTGCCCAGTTGGACCTCGCCCCACCCTCCGCGAGTCTTTATGTTCGTGAGGACGCGCTTCAGGTCTCCAACGCCCGACGCCAGCGTCTGCATCTCACCGAGTCCTTTGTGGACAAGCTCGAGACGATCGCTCACGAGTCGGAACGATTCGCCAAGCCTCTGCTCCAGGGTCGCATGAAGTTTCTCGTCGACAGTCGCCCGCATCTGTTCAAGCTTCTGCGCGTTGTCCTGGCGCAGCTTCTCGAGGCCGGCCTCAACCGTCTGCCGCATATCCGTCAAACGCTTTTCGTTGGACTGAGTCAGGTAAGTGAGATTCTTGGCAAAGAGATCGAGCTGGCTCTTCTGGGCGTTGGCTGAGTCGGCCATACGGGAGGAGACGGTCTGGCCGAACTCGCAGAACCGCGCCGCCATCTCATCCCGAGCTTGTTGGGCCGCCCGGGCCGCCTGATCCCGGCTTCGAGAGAACTCCTCGCGAATGAGGCGTTCGGTCCGTTCCTGGCTCTTCTCGATCAGTGCGATCAAGTCCGCATGGGCGCCTCGGCGACTCGCAATCGCGAGCACAAGATTCACGAGCACCAGCACGGACAGCACGATAAGCAGGGTTTCCAACATGGGGTTTGCCAGCCAGTATAGGCGGGCAGGGTGACACTAGCTGACAGGGTGACGCCCGAAAAGGATGAAGGATGAAGGATGAAGAGAAACGCGGTACTTCATCCTTCATCCTTCATCCTTTTCGGGCGTCACCTTGTCGCCTTGTCACTTTTCGGCGGCTGGACGTAACCACGCGCCTTACGCGAATAAACCAGCGCAGCTTGCTCGCGCACAACTCGGGGCAGGTGGCGAAGCCCGAAGACCAGGAGCTTGTACCGCCATCCGGGCACCACCAGCCAGTCGCCCTTCTCGAGTCCGGCGAGCGAATCACGCACGACTTTTTCGGCCGGCATCCAAAACCCGCTGTTCGGGAAAATCCGGTTACGATCGATGCCAAGCTTCTGGTGAAATTCCGTGACGGTAAAGCCGGGACAAAGCGCCTGCACCCGGACGCGGGAGTCGGCCGCGCGGAGCTCCAGATTAATGCTCTCCGTAAAGATGTTCATCCAGGCCTTAGTCGAGTTGTAGCTGACGTTCGCCCCGCTCGGAATGAATGCGGCCACAGACGAGACATTGACGATGGCGCCCTTGTTTCGACTGACCATGGGACCGAGCGCAGCTCGGGTGAGAATCACGGTGGCCAGGACGTGCAGGCGATGCATGTTCTCCTGGCCTTGAGGATCGGCTTCGAAGAAAAAACCGGTCGTCCCAAAACCGGCGTTATTGACCAGCAATTCCAGCCGGGCCTCGGAACGCAACCGGTCGGCAACGCACTTCACGTCCCTGTCGAGAGTCAGATCGGCGCTGATCGTCTCGACAGTGACTCGCTCGGTCGGTGCCAGCGCCCCCGCAAGCTCATCCAGCCGCTCGCGCCGCCTAGCGACAAGGATGAGATCGAATCCCCTGCGCGCCAGTTCCCTGGCAAACGCCGCCCCGATTCCGCTCGATGCGCCCGTGACCGCTGCGACTGGTCTTACTCCCTCCATCCCGCTACCCCCGCTTAACTGGCTTCAGTATATTAGAGTGTGTGATTCGGAACAGCAAAGACTGTACGACCCTGTCCTCGTACCATATCCACAGCAGCTGGAGTGACGGGAGCGACTCGATCCAAGCGCTGGCAGCCGCCGCTCACTGGCACAACCTTGCTGAGATCGGTTTCAGCGACCACCTGGTTCTCGCGCCTCCTGTTCCCGGCCCTGTCAGCTGGTCGATTCGCCCGGAGTCATTGCATCGGTACGTCGAGGAAGTGTGCGAGGCGAAGGAGAGCTCGCCGATTCCGGTTCGACTGGGCCTGGAGGTCGACTTCTTTCCCGGCCAGGCAGAGATCGTGCGGGATCTTTTGAAGCCGTACGCCTTCGAATACCTGATCGGCTCGATTCACTTTGTTGACGGCTTTCCGGTCGACGAGTCCAGCGAACAGTGGGAAACATTGACGCCGGCCGAAGTGAACGACGTCTATCGCAGATACTGGGGCCTGGTTGCCGACATGGCCCGCAGCCGGACATTTCAACTGGTGGGGCACCTGGATGTTCCCAAGAAATTCGCTTTCCGGCCGTCGGAGGATTTCAGCAAGGAAATAGCGACAGCGCTCGACGCGATCGCGGATGCAGGAATGACCGTCGAGCTGAACACGGCGGGGTGGGGGAAACCATGTCGTGAGGCGTACCCGTCCGAGGCGATTCTGCGGGAAGCCATCAACCGCGGCATTCCCATCGTCGTCAGCGCCGATGCTCACCGAAAAGCCGACTTGACGCAGTATTACGACCGGGCGTTTGAGCTGCTTGCACGGCTGTACTGAAAAACGTTCAAAGGTTCAGGGTTCAAAGGTTCAAAGGTTTAGGCGTACAAAACGGACGAACCGTTCGACGTGTGAACCGTTGAACCTTGGAACCCTGAACCTTGAACCCTTCCTAGAACATCAACCTCGCCGCCAGCTGGAATTGCCGGGGCAAACCGTTTTGGGCCGTGATCGCGCCGAAAGTCGAGCTCGTCGCGGTACCCGTTGCCGGCGCTTGAAAGTTCGCCCGGTTCATGGCGTTGTAAGCCTCCACTCGCAGCTGCAGCGTGACATCCTCGGTGATTCCGAAGTTTTTCAGCGCCGAAAGATCCCAGAGGATGTAGCCGGGCGCCCGAATCCCGCCAAACCGCGTCGACAGCACTCTGAGATTCGACACGAGTTGCTTGTTCGGGTCTTTCTCAAACGAGTCGGTGTTGAACCAACGGCTGATGGTCCGTTGGTCCTTGGGCAGCACGGCCTCGTCAATGGAGGTCTTCACGATGAAGTTGCCAAACTGCAGCGGCGCACCGCTCTGGCTCCGGCAGATCGCCGAGACCTGCCACCCGCCCAAGGCGTGATTCAGCGCCGGATGCCAGTTGCTGCCCAGGATCCTTCCCCTCCCGAATGGCAGCTCGTAAATTCCGCTCGCACTCAAGACGTGCGTACGGTCATTGGCGGAAATGACTCTCTCCAGGAACTGGTCGCTGTCATTCAAATAAGATGTGGCTTCCATGGATTTCCCGAAGGTATAGGCGCCGGAAACCGTAAATCCGTTGGCCATCCTTCTTTCCAAGCGCGTCTGGAGCGAATGGAACCAGGATGATCCGGCCGTTGTAATGGCAGTGATTGCACCAAACTGCGGATAAGGTCTAAGCAGCTGCTGCCGCTGGACGGTCTTGCTCGCCAGCGTCGTCCCAGGCAACAACGGATAGAACGGGTTCGTGACTGCCGAGGTAAGGAAGCTGTTGGTCGCGTCGTCCCGGGTCGCTTGTTTCGACAAGTATTTGCCGGGTATAGCATTCAGGTTCCGGCCGACGGGAAGCGCCACACCCCGGTTGCCCACATACGACGCTTCAACCACGAACTGCCCTGGCAACTGGCGCTGCAGGCCGAGCGACCAGCGGCTCGCGTAGGGATTGCGAGGATCCGCGTAGCCGAAATTAATCGCGTTCCCGACGTCGGTCATCAGCCCGAGCGAGTTTCCAAAGGGCTGCAAGAGCCCGTTCGGCAACGGGTTCGCTAGGGTTGCCACGAAGGTCTGGCCGTTATCGAGTGACGGCACGATCAGGGTCTGCCGTGAATAGCCGCTCTGGCTCGCGTCCACCCGATTAACTCCCAGCGTGTCAAAGAACACGCCGTAACCGGCCCGCAAAACGGTGTTGCTGTCTACCTGGTACGCGAGGCCGATGCGCGGCATGATATTCCGGTTGTCACGCTCCCAGAGCCCGCGGCCCCGTCCGTTGACTCCCGCAAACAGCAGCCCGCCGCGCACGCGGAACTGATCTGCCGGGATCTCGGGGATCGGTTTGGCCGCGTAGGCGGCTTTCACGTCAGCCTCGATTGGGAGCGAGGTGACGAAGTCGAAGCCGCTCGTCATGCGGTCGAACCGCTCGGTCGTCGGATTGTCCAGCTCATACCGCAACCCGACGTTCACTGTCAGCTTGCGGCTCAGCTTCCAGTCATCATGGAAGAAGAAAGACATCCAGGTGCTCTGTTCGGCGTAAGTCGAGCTGAGGGACATGAAGGTCGAGGCGTTCGGGGTCAGATAGCCCATCAGGAACGATGCCAGGTCCTGCCCTCGCTTTGCCGCCGGGGAATTGTCCTTTGGCCCGTTGGTCCAGTTGGTTCCGAAGTTGAGCTGCGGAGCGCAGTCGGTCGGGAAGTTCCCGGAGTTTTCGCGATAGGCCCGCCCCTCCGACCCAAACCGGAAGCTGTGGTTTCCTTTCAGCCAGGAAAGCGTGCCGCCCACGGAATGGATGTCGGTATTGAAGTACCCGTCCCCGGTTCCTTCGTACTCGCCGAACCCGCCGGAGTAGGTGCTGAATGTGATCCGCGGAAACACTCCTTTTCCGGCCGGGATCAATTTGACCAGGGAGTCGGAGAATCCAAGCTCTTTCAGATCCAACCCCGCGCTGCGGCGGCGCTGCGGAAACAGCTGGCGGGTATAGCCATACCGCAAATTCAAAACCATGCTGGGAGAGAAGACGTAGACATCATCGATCGTTGCGAGACGGTTATTCCGGTTGAGGAAGATTCCGTTGGCGATGTTGTGATACCAGTGGCGCTTCTCCTCCTGCCAGTAATCGAAACTGAACCTGAAATACATGCGATGCCGATCGGAAATGTTGTGATCTACGCGTCCGGAGTAGGTTCGATATGTCTCGATGTCCACGAGGTCCGGAACCTGGTAGTTGCTGCCGCCGTCGCTCGTCCCTGGAGCGTTCGGCTGCGGCCAGTAAGCCATGATTTTCTTGGCGACCGGATTGATCCGGTCCGCCGGAATAATGTTGCCGGGCAGCGGATCCCTCTGGAACCGGCCGCTCTCGGCAGCCGGGCGGGTCGTGGCCGGATCGTAGATCTGGTAGTTCGAGCCAAGCTTCAGGAGGTCCGAAAAGTCTCCGGCCAGTTGCTTGGCAGTCGGAATGTTGAAGACCTGGGAACGGGGAACCTCAAAAGGGTTCGCCTCAAAAGTGAAGAACCAGAAGGTCCGGTTCTTGCCGTTGTAAAGGCCCGGGATCAGGACCGGCCCGCCCATGGAGAAACCGAAACGGTTGTCCTGGTAGACCTTCTTCTTGTTCCCGGCTGCGTTGTCAAAGAAGCTGTTCGCGTCGAGCGCCGAGTTGCGGATCCACTCATGGCCTTCCCCGTGGAAGTCATTCGTGCCGCTCGAACTGATCATATTGACGACCGCGCCGATCGTGTGGCCAAGGCTCGCGTCATAGGTGCTGGTCTGAACGCGAAATTCGCCGACCGCGGACGCCGGAGGGCTGTATGCCACGCGGTTATTGGCGGTGTTCGGCACCCCGTCGATCGCGAACTCGTTGCTGTACTGGGCAGCGCCGTCTGTCGCGATCTGAGAGAGGCCATTATTGAAGGCCGGCTTGCGCAACCGGAGGTCCGTGGTATTCACGACACCGGCGGCAAGGCCGACCAGCTCGACCGGCGAGCCATCGCGGATCGGCAGCTCCTGCATGCGGCGTGCATCGAGCACCTGGCCAAGCGAGGCGGAGGTGGACTCGAGAACCGCTGTTTGTCCGTTCACAACCACGGTCTCGGAAACTTCCCCGACCTCCAGTACGGCGTCGACCCGCAGGGCGTCAGCCACGCGCAGCTCAATGTCCTCCTGGACCTGCTGTCTAAAACCGGCCATGGTTACCGTGACTTTGTATTTGCCGGGAAGAAGGTAAAGGATCTGGTAGTTTCCCTCATCATTGGTCAGCGCTTCGGCTGAAGTGCCGGTCATCAGATTGGTCGCCTTGACCTCCGCCCCGGGGATCACTCCGCCGGTGGAGTCGCTAATGCGGCCGAGGATACTCGCGCGGGATTCCTGGGCGAGGAGGGCCGGCCCGGTAAGGCCGAGCAAAACCACCAGGGTGAGAGCCAGAACCACACATCGGCGATAGGGTCGCATATGGGATCACCTCCGATTTGTTGCAAACGGTTGCAATACTATTGCGGGCCTCAAACGGTTGTCAACGGTTTTTTTGGGCGCCCTCGCCGGGAATCGGTGAGATGCTATAACCCGCCGGTTTCGGGCATCGGCCGAACAGATCCGAGCCCCGGGATAGGTGGACGAAGGGAGGGGCCCGAATTCCCTTGACACGTCAGTTGACCCTGCTGATAATTGCAACCGATTGCTGCTATGAAAGTCACTATCCATGACATCGCTCGCGAATGCGGAGTCAACGTCAGCACGGTTTCTCGTTCGCTGAGCGGCTCTTACGGCGTCAACGACGAGACGCGTCAAAGAGTTCTCGAAGCGGCCCGCCGGCTGAACTACGTGCCCAATCGTGTAGCGCGTGGGCTGGCTACAGGCCGCTCTCAAAGCCTGGCACTCCTGATCAGCGACGTCCGTAACCCGTTTTTTGCCGAAGTGGCAAGAGGCGCGGAGGACGCGGCATTTGCCGCCGGCTACGACCTGATCCTCGGGAACGCCGATCTCGACCGGGAACGACAAATGCGCTATCTCCGCTCGTTGGTTGCGAAGCGGGTGGATGGGCTCGTCATTAACTCGGTGTCGGGGCTTTCCGATTCAGAAGTCGAAGAGTTGCTCGAGTACGGTGTCCCTGTCGTTCTTCTCAACCGTTTGGACAACGTCCAGAGTATTTCCAGCGTCTCGGCGGATAACTTCGAGGGCGGGTATCTGGCCGGCCAGTACTTGATTGGCCTTGGGCACCGGAACGTGGCGCATGTGACCGGCCCCAGGCAACACGGAAACCTGACCGAGCGCGCCCGAGGTTTCGTCAAGGCGGTTCATCAGGCGGGCGGCGACGTCCACGGTGTTGTCCTGCACGGCGACCAGAACCAGCAGGGCGGATACGCGTTGACCCGCAAGCTCCTTGCTCTGCAGCCGGCAGTCACCGGCGTCTCAACCGGGAATGATGCTATGGCCTTTGGCGTCATCCGGGCGCTTCTCGAATACGGCAAGGCCATTCCGGCGGACATGTCCCTCGTTGGTTTTGACAACGTGGAGCTCGCGTCCATTCTGCAGCCTCCGCTGACGACGGTGCATCAGCCGAAGTACGAGATGGGCGAGGCGGCGGTTCAGATCCTGCTTCGCCAGATTGCCCGTCCCGACTCGGTGCCGGAGCATCGTGTCCTGGGCGTGCAGTTGATCGAGCGCGAGTCGTGCAAAAGGGTGAAAGGGGTAAGGGGGCGGACACGTGGTTCAACGGCAGTTACAGAGCCGGGAGCATGACGTGGCGCAAGCCTTTGTGGAGTGCGGCGGCAGAAGGAGTCCTGATAAAGCGTCGGACTCCTTCTGCCGCCGCGCTCCACAAAGGCCTGCGCTACGCGCGTTACGCTTCCGGCTCTGGAACTGGCTGCCATGATTGCCGAGAAACTATGACAACATTCTCACGCAGGGACTTCTGCAGGTCGGTGGGGGCGGGGGCGTTGCTCAGCCAGGCGAAGG
>Ga0105092_10000151_pt1 | contig 33229 bp, 35 predicted proteins | sample PPLLak2March2015_FD_87021 | JGI IMG/M metagenome (GOLD analysis project Ga0105092, IMG submission 87021) | Freshwater sediment microbial communities from Prairie Pothole Lake near Jamestown, North Dakota, USA - PPLs Lake P7 Core (1) Depth... | ecosystem: Environmental > Aquatic > Freshwater >... | reverse complement strand
TAGCTGACTGAAGCTCCAGAACCCTGGGGTCCACCCACTGAGCCTTTTCAGAGCGCTTTACCGACTGCCTCAGAGGACCCCATATAAACCCTAGAACTCCTGCCATAGTATGGCTATTTGGCCCTTTGAGCATAAGTAGTTTGGCCGGAAAATGATATCAGTAAGCCATTTTTACATAAGCGGAATGGCACAATTACATAAAAGAGGATTGGCTAAATAAAGCAGGATAGTTGGAGCCTATATGGCGCTTTGGCCTGATGGCTCTTGATCGGAAGAGACCACCTCAGAGTCGATAAAGGATCTCACCGCATTCATGCTTTTTAAGGCCATTAGTCCTTTCGGAGTGGTTTTATAACGAGGTATCTTAGTCGCTGAAACGTCTAAGAGACCTGCGTCAATCAAGCATTCGATATGCGCCTTTGCAGTGTAGAAGTTTAGATTGCTTAGATATACTATGCCTGTTTTAGTGGCTGGACTCCTGCAAACTTCTAAGATATTTTGCATTATCTGTTCTTTGCTCCGCCTCGTACCGACCATGTACTTTGATCAGTATCATAAGTACTATTAATTCTTTTTGAGCCTTGTCGTTTCTTTTGGCAACGGTCCGAAGAGGATATCTATGCAGCCAAGAAAATAATATTTGTGTGCTATTATAATAGATCACGAACCGATCAGTCGATACAGCATAAGCTAAGAACAGCACTTCCTTTTTTCTACTATGAACATTAAGCGACCTTAGTAAAGAATCAGAATTAATTCCGCTTTAGAAATAAGTATCTCCTATTCCATCCTTGAAGATGATTATTCTCAGCTCATCCAGCTTTGACCGTTGCCTTTGGGAAGGATTGAACTCTGTTTTTATGATTTCAGAAGTTTTCAAATTCTCACTTTTGGCCGTTAGCCTTATGGTCTGCCTCCCATCATTAGGCGTATGATTGCAGCTTAGAGCAGGACAAAGTCTCTCGGCTCTCCTTAAGGCTCTGATAGCATCTCTTCTCGAAGGAGGCTTTCCTTCCCTACCTGCCAAGAATTGTCTCGCCTCGCCAGAGTTGAGGGCAATCTTTTCTTTACTTTCCGCCAGAGTCTTAACGTGTTCAATGATGGCTGTGGCCCTGAGCTGGATTTTTGTAATGGCCTGCCTTATTACTCCTTGATCTGAAGGCGTTGCAGGCAGCCTGGTTTGCAGAGCTTGTCTAATACGACTGATTCGCTGGCGGATGAAGGCATTTAGGAGCAGAAGCTTTCCTATAGGGGCTTTCTCGGCCTTTACAGATTGGCTGGCCTTAACGTTCATCTCGGCAAGCTCGCGGCCTCGAAGAATTCCGGCTTCCTTGAGGACCTCGTTCAATGTGTCATAGACTTCAATCAGATCCTTAAAGAAAGCCTGCAACTCCGATGCAGGGATCTCAAGGATCTCTCCTGTCGGCATGAGGTCCATCAAAACGCCCCCTGGACGTATCTTGCCTCGTTTTTCGGGGTGAAATCCAGTATTGCATGCTCATATGGCTGTTCCGTTCCCAATCCAAAACCTGCATCAGGCTCTGATGGAAAGCTTTTTATTCTAGCCAATGCTAATTTATCCATACGCATTAACTCCTTCTCGGAGTATCCCTGTCCAGGTGTTGCGAGCACCTGGGCCGGACCCAGTTTTTTATGATTATTTTTCTACTTATTATTGATTAGATTAAATAATTATAATTGGATTCGGAGCGAATAATTTTTGAAATGGTTCAAGAATTAGGCCAGCTTTGGCCTTCGTCTCTTGTTGGACAAATGAGGTACTAATCTTGTCAGAACAGTCTTGATCATTGGCCTTAGTTTTGCTGTAGTTTTGGCTATCATGTCGGGAAAAACTTTTCAGAAAATCTGCGACTTTTGGATCTTGTGAGAAAAGTTTATCGAAAAAATCCTCTGATTGAAGTCGGTTGCGTGCTCCAGATGCAAAACTATATATGTTAGCGAAAGCTACGTCTATCATAAGTCAAACCATTTAACCCATTGTTCGGCCCAGGGTTGCAGCCCTGGACTGAAACGTCTTTATTTTTATTTCAATCCTTTTTACATATTTTTATATATTTTCTTGGGTTAAGCTTTGGGCTCGGCTTAGATCGGACGGTCTGATTGGAATGGCCATCTTATCAGTTTCTATCAGCTTTGTCAGGGCATATTCCACTGCATGAGTCCGACTAGCAAATCGCCTCTTGCCCACCTCGATATCAATCCAGGCAATAAGGTCCGGCTTTAATGAAGTAGTTATCTTGACCTTCGCTACACCCATGTAAGGAGGTTGCATACTATTACGTATTTAAGCATATTTCTAAGTTATTTTAAGAATTGATTTTTTATAAAGTATGTCAAATATGAGTTTTGTTATTTACGAAGTTGTGCCGAATGAATATCGGAAACCTAATTTCAAAGAACAATGATGCTCTGCTTTTTGGTCAGCACCTTCAAATAGATATTATCCGTTTTGGCTCTCATTTCGCGATTTGATGATATACTGGCGTTTGTCTCTTTTTGAGGACAAAATCTATTGAGGCAGTATCATCACAACCTGTTACATCCTTCGTCTCTATCCTTACCCTTCCTTCTCTCCGACCTAAAACCCCGAGACAATTATACCGTAAACTAACATAACATCCTGTTACATATGATCTTCCCTGCTCAATTTATCTCAAAAGGTCATGGAGTCCCTGAATATTCCCCCTAAAGTAGAAATTACTCCTTCCGGCATGTTGTCGAAGGATTGTAACAAATTGTGACAATGGAAAAACATGTAACAAACTGTTACTATGCAACGGCAGGCCAAATTCGATTTAGAATCGGCCTCTATGATCTTGATAAGCCTGGCAGCCTTGCCCTTCTTCTCAAACCTGACTCTATCGGGAAACATCCCGGCAGAACGGCGCATGGCTCTCAGGGCCTGCTCCCGATAGATCATCTTCTCCTCCTTGGCGGAGAGCGTCCTGATAGAATCGTTGGTGGAAAGGCTCTTCAGCTTTCTATCTGTTTCGAAAGCCTCCAGCAGGACCTCGGCCCGGAAGGTTTCGACTGTGGTCAAGCTCAGCTTGGGCCTGCCCAGGATGTATGCTACAACGCTCCTCTCCAGGTCGGCCAACTGTCGCAGAGCGTTTACAGGTGTGATTATGTTGCGCTTTTTGGCAGACTCAGTGGCTTGCCATTCTCTTTTCACTCGTGAGTAGAGGCTCTTTGTCTCAGGAGTGGCCGGAAGATGCTCCAGGGCCTTTAAACTTTCTTCCAGCCCCTGTCGCTGGTCCATAAAAAGCGTCCAGAAGCCCTCTTCGAACTCCTCCAAAAGGCGCTCCATGTTTTTATTGACCCTCTCCAGCTTCTCTTTTTCGAGTGAATACATGAAGCCTTCAGGAAGATCGTAGACTCCTTCATCCGGATTGCTGCGGGCAGTCTTAATGGCGTGCAGATCCTCATCTCGCTCCTTGAGCTTTCGGGTGAGACTTTGGATGCCTTCATTTTGCTGAGCAATGAGCGTATCTTGTTCTCCAATTCTCTCCTCAAGCTTTTCTATAGTTCTTCTGAGCTGAGCTGGCTTTGATGAAGAGAGTTCCTGCGCAGTGCGAAAAGAGTTTATATCTTGGGCGGCAACCCTATTCATGTCTATTTACCCCGGCACGTTCTGAGATCATGTTTGTAGCTCCAGTGCGAGCTGTGGTAATGCGAACCTCCCAAAGAATCGCAAAATAGACCTCGGAGAGCTTGGGCAGTTCTCCGTGATCACTCTTACTCTTTTAACTAGATTTACAGTAGTGCGAAAGCTCATCCGTATGCGTTCTATTAGAACGCAAAGACTTTTATATTGTCTCTCTACATATCTTATCATTGACTTGCCTCTATACTTCTAGACTTGCTAGGGCTCAGTTAGTCATGGCTCTAGGTGGCATGTCTGGTACATCACAAAGCTACCTCACCACTGGCTTTGTACTCCTTCGCGGCGGAAAAGCCCACACTTCTCCGCTGCGGAGACCAAATTTTCTTCAGTTATCTCCTGCTTATATATAGATACTTTAAGTCCTTATTATTCATCTAGTTTTTTGGATGTCGCCAATGAATATAAAACTGTTTTGCCGCGCATAAGCATATCACGCTAAACAGATGAAAAAAGTCATTCATTCCAATCAATCAGCTCTGGTTCATGAGTAATTCTTACTTGATTAATACTCTTATTTGGTTTATCAGTGCTAATGCTACAACTTTTAAATAGTCGAGATCTAATCAATTGTCCGGTGAGGCGGATTTGAGCAGGCGAGCAGCTCTAGCGATAGGTTTTCAGATTTCCGACTTGTGTGTGGGCACAAGAAGTTTGGAAGAAAATTTAGTCTCTCAATGGGAGCTGGCAGCAATCTGAAAGCTATCTGAGTATCCGGTTGATGGATCATGTAAGGTTGCTTTGGCCATAGCGACAACACGAATCTGAAAATGCGCTTTGAGTCGCCTGTAGCTTGCCCCTCGCTAAAGGAGTACTTGTGAAGTGAGGTGTAGCTTGTATGTGCCAGGTTTTATGGTTCAGAGGTCAAAGAGCTGAGGCTCGCAGGATTTGGCATGAGGCCGCCCTGCTGGAGGCGGCGACATGAAGAAAGAATTTGCCGGAACGCTCATGTCCAGTTTCGGCATAATGGGGTCAATACATTTCAGCCTCGAAATCCCAAACTCTATCATTGGAGATACAAACCAGTTCCTTGAGGGAGCCAGAGGAAAGCGTGTCTTGGTCACTGTGGAGACTCAGGCGGTGGGAACCTGAGCATGTGCCGCCCTTGCTCTGAGGCCATCGAGAGTACCAAGATTGCCCTGGAAGAGGTCACAGGCCGCCTCAAAGCAGACGAATATGACATCCATGATTTTCCAACCGATCTCAAGATGAGCTTCAAAATCTTGTCGGAGATGACGCGCATGATGCATCTTCCGATTGGCAAAGACATCGAAGCCTTGTCTAGGGCCGTCATGGAAATTGTGGAGCCTCTTCATAAGGATCTTTGCGATGCTGAGCCGTCCATTGAGGGGGTCCGGCAGTGAGGGCTCATCGCGGAAGACGCGCGGGAGACTGCCATTTCTCAAAGGCACTCCATCACAAATCCTTAAATATGTTAAGGATTACTGTTACTTTTAATGCTCAGGCGTTGCGGCTCGTGAGCAGACCCTTTTCGGAGGACTCTATCGATGTTTCTTGAGCCCTACCGAGAGCCTGGGACGAGGCTCGCCGCTGAACATCACGGCGGAAAAGCAGGTCGCTTTTGGGGTTTCGAGAAAGTAGAACTCGAAGATATTACCATCTTCCGGCCCCGGATGTGTCCTCATTGCAAGCGAGAGGCCGTAAAATTCGATGAGCGCGAGGTTCCATATTGTCCGAGCTGTGGTACGGAACCCGTTAGGGCACCGCCCAGACGGAGATCAAGGCCGGATATAGAGCGTTACAGGAGGTTGAAAGCGCAGAAGAGAAACAGTATAATATATAAATAATGAAGGTCAGATACGTTCTCTGAGAAGCTGCGGGGCTCATTCTCTATGGTTGCAGGTCCCGGCAGCTATTCAGTGAGGAGATCCGGGATGGAAGAAGAGGCGATTTTCAGAGAGATGGCCAAGCTCGACAGAGAGCTGCAGGCTATGATTGAGTCCGACCCGGAGCTTGAGGAGATCTACATCGAGGAGCTGGGCGAGGCTCCCGGTTCCGTGGTCTACCTCACACGAGCCCCAACGGCAGAAGATTGGGCTCGTGCTAGGGAGTTAGCAAACCGAAAATAGAGGTTTTATGCCATTTAGGCCGAAGGATACCGTACTTAAACTAGCGGATGCTGGCGTAGATCCTGATTCTTTGTTCATTTTGGAGGAGCAGGAGATGGTGGATTATCTGGAGCTGGGCCTTCCGCGTCAGGGAATAGCCAAGGTCCTGGAGATCGAGGGAGTTCTCAGGTCGAAGGGTAAAAGAAAGATCAATTATCACAAGTACCGCAATGTTTGGGGCAGAGGCCCTCATTACCCCGTTTTGAGGGATCACTACCGACAAAATAGGACGGAGTTGCGCATTGTTTGCGGATTGCCTTTGTAGTGAGTCTATGCATATCGAATTTGTATCTAATTCTATTCAGCAGAATTTTATAAACATATTATCAGACCCGTAAAGCATGGGTTTGCGCTCAGAGAAAGTCTCATTCCTATAGTCTTTGGGACCGCTCCAGGTCAGGAGGTCAATTCGTCCAAGCTTTTCATACTGGCTTGGGGTTTGTATCAGGACATAACTTCATCAATTTAAGCCAAATGTCAAGGGAGGATAAGACCTATCCTCCGTCTTGGCCTCCTTTGAGCCAAAATACGACAATCACCGGAAAGCTGGGGCCGGGTTGGTGCAATATCCTGCATTTTCCCTCACTTAGGTAATTTCCCTTCGTTTCTTTTGACCCGACCTCAGCCCGGAAATGACCGCCCTTTGGGAAACATGCCGTCTTCTTTGCAGGGCCTCTGTCTTTCCTCAGGGTGGTCCTGCTTTTAGTGGCTGTATTTGTTGGCAGCTTGTGAGAAAACGCTTCTGAGGGACGCAAAAGTCCAGAAGCAAAGAGGTGAGAAGACGAGTATAATCTTAAGAGCGTTGCTTATATTCGCCATCTGCTGCTGTCTTTCCGTTATTCATTCTGCAGATGGAATGGCTGAGATCAAAGAAGATTTCCTTGGAAATGGCGAGTTCCAGACCTTTACCAATCACGATCTGGCCGAAGATAGGGCATTTTGCGAGGGAGATATGGCCTATGGCAGAAGTCTCCTTCTCTCCGGGTCCAATTGTTCCATGTTCTCAGGCTTCGAATTCGATGGTCATGGCAGCTATCAGGTGGCAAGTCCAGAGCATTTTATGAGGCTGTCTGAGCTTGCCAATCTCAGCGCCAAGGCCGTTATTCGCTATCTATCCGGCAGCCAGGAGGAGAATGAAAGCTTCCAGCAGACCTCTTCGGAATCGAGTTATACTCTCTTCCAGGCTTCAGGCCGGGGAAGAGTCCGGGAGCAGGTCCTTTCTGCAGGCCCTAAAGGCCGTCCTGTAGATCTTACCAGCACCTACCATGCAGGAACTTTCAGGATCAATAGCTCAGCAAGGTTTGAGAATTGAGAATTGAATCATATTGAGTCTCGCAGATATGTGCTGTAGATGGCGTTTTTGAAAACTGGTAAATTGGAGGTTTTAAGTCATGTCAAAGAATGGTTTCGATTGCTGTGGCGGTGGTGAACAATCAGGTGAACAGGCTTGCGAGTGCATCCCTCAGGCCCTGGAGGATCAGGTGACGCCAAACGGTACCCGCCTTCTGGCCGCTGACAAGGAGCGGATGTACCGGACTGGGGATGGAAAGCTCTGGCTCTCTCGTGAGGATTACAAAGCCTGGTCCAGGGAGAAGGGAATGGAGGTTGATCCTATCGTCTGGTTTACCAGAATGGGCCATCCCCTGCCGTCTGATGTCAAGGCATGAAGGCCGGGAAGAAACCGGCCAAAGATTATGAAGAGATACGTGCCAAGGTTGCCGAGGCAGCAGAATTGATGGCTGGCGGCCTCTCTGAGGCCAAGGCTGCCAAGAAAGTCGGCCTGCCAAGATCCAGCCTTCAGCAATATATGAAGCACGGCGTGCCGAATCCGAGCCTGCCAAAGTCCAAAAGCTGCCAAGAGGACTTGGCAGGGCAAATTCATGATGCTCCAAAGCTGCCAGATCAAAAATCTCAGCCGTCGCAGCGGGACGATCTTGGAAAATTTCTGCCGGGAAATTCGGCAGGCTCTCTGATCGATAAACCGACACGCCAGGCCCGCGTGAAGTTCGAGGAGGCAACGCCCAAGGTTGCCAAGAAACTCATTCGCATCTTCGATGCCCTGCCCGATGAGAGCCCCGAGCTGGTGCTGGCGTTTGCCAGAGAGATCCTGGACCGGGGCCTCGGCAAGCCCAAGCAGGTTGTGGACGTAAAAGAGTCCCGAGAATACACCGAGTACAAGTACATCCAGGAGCTTATCCTTGCCGATCCCGAAGCCGTTAGACTCGCGGCTTCTCTTGCAGAACGCCTGGAGGGCCACGCCGGGGACGTTTGCCCAGAGGCTTTCGGGCGGCAAGTGGAGGCTCTACCGCCATCTTAGAGAGCTGTCGTTTCTTCTTACTCAGGCCGTGGCCGGGCGCTATCCGAGGCTCATCATATCCATGCCGCCGAGGCATGGCAAGTCGGCCCTTGTCTCTCATTGGTTCCCTGTGTGGTTCCTGGATCTCTTCCCGCAGTACAGAGTCATCCTGGCCAGCTACGAGTCCGATTATGCGGCGAGCTGGGGGCGGAAAGTCCGCAACACCATCCAGGAGCATCCGGGAGAGCTGCGGGTTGAGATCTCCGGCGACTCCTCGGCTGCCGACCGCTGGGACACCACCGAAGGCGGCGGGATGAACTCTGTGGGCACCAAAGGGGCCATAACCGGCAAAGGCTCTCACGTCCTGGTTATAGATGATCCACACAAAGACCGGGAAGAAGCCGAGTCCATGACCATGCGGGAGAAGGTCTGGGACTGGTGGACGGGCACGGCGAGAGAGAGAATAGAGCCGATGCCCTGGGCTCCTCATGGCGTAATCATCGTCATGGCCACTCGTTGGCATGTGGACGACTTCACGGGCAGGCTCATTGGCCGTAAAGTCGATGCCGAGGCCGGAGCCAAGAGATATTCTCCTCCCTGGGTCGAATACAGGCTTCCCGCCCTAGCCGAGCTGGAGGACCCCTTGGGCAGGCAGCCGGGAGAGGCACTCTGGCCGGAGAGGTACCCGTTGCCGTCTCTCTACGCCATCAAGGAGGACATTGGGCCTTACAATTGGCTCTCTGAGTACCAGCAGACGCCCATTCGGAGAGAGGGGGCGCTATTCCGGCAGGAGTACTTCCGGCCGGTGGAGGTACTGGGCTGAGACTGAGAGGAAATCTGTATAAAGAAGGGAATATATCCGAGCCATCAAGAGGAATATTATTGGCCTACAAGGATCTGGTTATCCGGTTATCTCAGGAAGGGAAGCATCAATTTGTCGCCTCGGCTCTGGAGGATGGTAAGCCAATGGCCTCAAATTCTTTTGAGCTAAGGCTCGACGATCTCTGGATACTGGAACGCCTATGGGCGCTGGAAAATGAGGCAGCAAAACCGGACTCTACGGAAACCTTTCATATTGACTTCGGCTGGGAACTCTACCGCAGGGTTCTGGTAGGGGAGCTGGGGAGCTACTTCAGAAAACAGTTAGTGGTTAATGGCGAAAGCCTTCGGATCAGCTTGCAGTTCGATGATAGTGCTTCTAAGTTGTCCTTTCTCCCATGGGAGTTCCTGCATGATGGAGAGGACTTCCTGATTGCCCGGCGAAATACTCTCATCTCCCGATTGCCCTCTAAGCTGAAGAGAGTCCAGTATCCTCATCTGGAGTCGATCCTTCGAATGTTGGTCGTGATCTCCGCCCCCGTCGATCCGAGTTGCGCTCCCCTTGACGCCGAGAAGGAGCGGGATAGAATCTTGCAAGCCGTCGATAAGCTCTATGTACAGCACAATATAGAGGTAGACTTCACTGATGATGCCACCTTTGAGACCATCCAGAGCTACCTGAACGAAAAGGACTACCACATAGTGCATTTCGCCGGCCATGGAAAAAAGGTCAATGGCCAGGGGTACTTGGTTCTGGAGACTGATGATCTCCGGCCTCAGATGGTAGACAATCAGACCATCTCCGATCTCTTTGTTGATCGTGGGATCAGGATGGTGGTCCTCAGCGCCTGCGAATCCGCAGACCTTGCCGACATGTTGGTTAGAAAGGGGATACCTGCTGTGGTTGCCATGCAGTATCCTATATTGGAGTCTTCAGCCACAGGATTTGCCTTTGCCTTCTACCAAGCCCTAACTCGCGGTAGAGCGATAGATCTCTCCCTAACGGAAGCTCGGCTGGGCATGAGGAATGCCAAAGGAAGCAATAAGGTGGACTTTGCTACGCCTGTATTGTACCTTCTGGACCCTGATTGCCTGCATATAGATCACATAAAACCGGCCGCCACGGAACCCTTACAGAAGCCCGTCATGTTAGGTGAGGTTCAGGTGATGAGGGAGGGTTTTGTTGGCAGGAGGAAGGAGCTTCGCATCCTACAAAACGCCTTTAGTTCAGGATTGAAGAGGGCAGCAATCGTGCATGGCTGGGGTGGTATAGGCAAGACGGTTCTGGCCACATGCCTGGCACAGCGGATGATTCGTCACTTCGAGGGCGTGTATGCATACAAATGCAATCCTCAGACTAGACCAGAGGACATCCTCAAAGGACTCAACGACTTACTGAACATGGCCGGGATTCAAGCCCTAAACGAGGTCCTTTACCAACCCGTACCACTACAGGTCAAGACCGCATCCCTGGTAAGCATTCTCAATCAGCGTAGTTTCCTGGTCATTCTCGACAACTTCGAGTCTTGCCTAGATGAGATGCATTCCAGGATAGTAGATCCCGAGCTACGGCAGTTTGTGGAACACCTGCTCAATGCCACCGCCTCTAATTCCAAGTACATCATCACCACACGCTATGATTTCGATCCCTTGGTGGGCCATCTTATAGGGGCCATTGAGCACTTATCCGTTCCAGAGATGCCCTTTCACCAGGCGATGTGGCTGATGAGCAATCACTCTGAATTGGCTAATTTGGACTTGGAGAAGAAGAAAAAGATCTATAAAAACATTGGTGGTCACCCGTGGACCATCGACATGTTTGCCAGGCACGCATCTCTCCAAACGGTAGATGGCCTCCTCTTGGAGCTAGACCCAATAAAGCGAGAACTGATGAATTTTACGCTCTTCGAAAAATCTTACAATTTGCTAGATGATCCATCTAGAATGCTTCTCCTCTACGCATCGGTTTTCGAGGAAGCAATGCCCATTGAGGCTCTCCGTTGGATTGTCGGTGATGAGACGCAGCCCAGTCCACCTGTAGATAAGCCGCTGGAAAATATCATTCAGTTGGGTCTGATGGCCAGGCAGATGGATCGAGGAGAGTCTCTTTACTCAGAGCATACTTTGGTTAGGGAGTTCGTGTGTCAAGGGTTAGATGCACAGAAAGTGAATCGGAAGAGTTTGCTAAAACGAGCCGCGCAATATTATGAGAATAATGTTAAAGTCAATAAAAACCTCTGGGATCTTTTAAGGGCTAGAAACTACTATTATTTGGCGAAAGAATGGGAGAAAGCTGCGGAAATTGTGAATGCAACTTCTGAGTATTTGTATCGTTGTGGTCATATTCAATTAGCCATTTATCTCTTGAATCAATCCACCGAAACCACATTTGGCATTTATAATGCGATAGCCAAAGGAAATCTGGGGGTTATACATCGGTGCTTGGGAGATTTGGAGAAGGCTATTGAATTGCAGACTGAAGTAAAAGAAATATTTGAAAAGGAAGGGGCCTTGAGAAATGTTGCCAACACTCTAGGAGAGCTAGGCACCATATATTATTTGCAGGGCAACTATCCCCAGGCTATCGATCTTTTCAAGCAGACGCTAAAGCTATTCGATGAGGTAAGAGATCTTAGAGGTATGGCTAATTCCTTGGGGCAGATTGGCATGATTTATTATGATCAGGGCAATTACCAAGAAGCCATCAAGACCTTCCACGAGAGCATGAATATATTCACAGAACTCAATGACAAGCATGGCATTTCTATGACCTTGCACAGAATGAGCATGATCTACAGCGATCAAGGCGACTTTCAACAGGCTTCTGATCGGCTACAAGAATGCTTGAATTTATCTGAGAACCTCAGCGATGAAGAGGGAATTGGCAATTCTTTACATCATTTGGGTAATATATATTATTTACAGGGTAACTACCCTCATGCTTTCGAGCTTTATCGGCAGAGTCTGGAAATCTCTAAGAAGATGGAAGACAGTTGGGGCATAGCAAATTCTTTAGGCCAGATTGGCATGATTTACCTGAGGCAGGGTAACTACCAAGAAGCATTCAAAATATTTCACGAGTGCCTATGTATATTCAGGAAACTTGAGAATAAGCAGGGCATAGCGGTCACATTACATAATCTTGGCAATTTATTTTATTTGCATCAGAAATACCCGGAGGCCTCTGAGCTCTTTAGTCAGAGCCTGGATTTGGCTAAAGAATTAGGTGATAGGTCTGGCATTGCCAACTCCATCGGACAGCTGGGCTTAATAAAGGAGGCGTGCCAAGATTTGGAGGGGGCTCTTAAAGACTACCTTAAAGCTCTTTCAATCTTTGAGGAACTCAAGGATCCTAATCGAGAAACGGTTAAAAATTCTCTTGCCGGATTGAGAGATAAAATGGGAGAAGAGGCTTTTAAAAAGGCCTTAAAAGATTTCGAGAGGTCTAATGAGCTTTGAAATTTTAAAATGCCCCCATTGCGGCTATGTTTATCGGATTGATGCGGAAAAAATATTTGAGGATGGGCAGACCACAGTTGTTAGGAAGCTAGGGCAAAGGAGTCTCTTCAAGCCACGCCAAGAAGAGTATATCGACCTGACCTGTCCCAACTGCGACGAGGAGTTCGAATGGCAGATAAGATGAAGGATGAGCCCCCGATTGCAGTACCTAAGCCCAATCCTTTCTGGAAAGAGAACGCCAAAAAGTTCGTAGGCGAGTCCATATCCACCATCGAGGACGTGGCCAAGCAGATCATCGTCGTGACCAGTCTGCTGGAAGGCCTATATTTTCATGCCATAACCTTCTCCGATTTGAGGGGCACCTTAAGTGGCAACATGGTTCTAGTCTATCTGGCTCCTATTGTGCTGTGGCTGGCAAGCCTCTTCTTTGCCATGTGGACACTCTTGCCCGAAGCGCACGAGATTAACATAAATTCCACACGCTCCTGCAAGAAGACCTTCGAGGATATTGTCACCGGAAAGCATCTGCTGCTAATGATCTCTGAGGCTCTCCTTTTGACCAGTTTCCTGCCTTTACTGATAGCAGTTTACTACTACCTGACCACCAAGCCCCCAGCCTGAACGCTATTTAGTGTCTCTCAAACCTTTTTATCTCTAGCAGCGCCCTTCTCCCCCCTCCCCGCACCCCACCCCTCTCATCCCCGTAGCCGTGCCGCCCGCAATTCCGGTTGATTGGAATCCATGAAACATGATTCAAGATCAAGACTGTGCCTATGACCTCCCCGTCATCGAGCGCTCCTCCCTCAAGATCGGCTCTTTCATCGACCTGGCCACCTCCACGCAAACCCGCGCCGATTTTACGGTCATCGCCACCTGCGGCCTGGATGATAAGGCGAACATCTACATACTGAACATTCTTCGTGGCCGGTGGGAGTGGCCGGATGCCAAGGAGCACATCATCGAAGAGATCCTTCAGCAGGGAGTCGGCCTGGCCGGGGTGGAGACCAACGGCTTTCAGCTCTCCTCTTTCCAGGAGCTGGTCCGGGAGAAGCGCCTTTGCAATGTGGCCTTCTATCCGGTCCCGGTCAATCGAGACAAAGTGAGCCGCGCCCTGCTTTGTTCTGCCAGGGGAGCCGCTGGCAAGCTGTTCTACCGTAAAAATGCTTCTTGGTTTGAGACACTGGTCTACGAATTTACCAACTTCCCTGGCGGCGATCACGACGATATTGTGGATGCCGTCACGGGATGCGTTGAGCTTCTAAACAACTTCCAGGCAGAGACGCCCATCGTCTCGCCTGGCGTTCCCAAAAAACGCAGTAAATGGAGAGGAAGAAGATAGTGGCAAAGAAGAACATGAAACTGGTCGAGATGGGCCGGACAGGTCTTACTCGCTTTGGCGGCTACATATCGGAGGAGTGGCTTTCCGAACTCCAGGGCTCAAAGGGTACTGTAGTCTACAGGAGGATGTCTGACGGAGATGCCATCGTTGGAGGCTACATGTTTGCCATCCAGCAGTTGGCGAAATCCGTTCCCTGGTTTGCCGTTCCAGGCGACAGCAGCGAGAAGGGCCTTGAGTCCGCCAAGTACCTTGAGAGCTGCATCTATGACATGTCCACGCCCTGGCCATCCACCTTGGATGAGATCCTGAGCATGTTGTCTTTTGGCTGGTCCAACATGGAGAAGGTGTTCAAGATCCGCAGAGGGCCTAAGCAGAAAGATCCCCGATTCCACAGCCAGTATAACGATGGCCGCATAGGATGGGCCAAGTGGGCTCCGAGGGCCCAGGAGAGCCTTAACGAATGGATCTATGATGACGACTCCGACGAGCTTCTCGGCATGAGCCAGATTCCGGCTCCCGATTACCAGGAGCGCAGGATTCCCATCGGAAAGTCCATCCATTTTGTCACTACATCGGCCAAGGGCAACCCGGAAGGCCGATCCCTTCTCAGGAACGCCTATCGAAGCTGGTACATGAAAACTCAGGTGGAGGACCTGGAAGGGATCGGAATCGAGAGAGACCTTGCAGGCTATCCGACTCTATACATACCGCTGGATGTCTTCAAGCGAGAGACCAAAGGTGCGGTCGAAGCCTACAATAATTTCATGGATATGATTGTCAATATCCGCCGAGACGAGGCTGAGGGCCTTCTTCTTCCTGCGGTCTTTGACCAGAACGGCAACAGGATGTATGAGTTCAAGCTTCTATCCAGCAGCGGAACCCGCCAATTTGACACCACGCGGGTTATTAACCGCTATGAAACCCGCATTGCTCTGACTGTTATGGCCGACTTCATACTTCTCGGCCAGCAAAAGCAGGGCAGTTATGCCCTCTCCGATACGAAGTCCAAGATGTTCTATCAGTCGCTGATGTCCCTCCTGGACAACATTGCGGAGACGATAAACACCCAGGCCGTTCCCGAACTCTTCGAGCTTAACGGCTGGGAGCTGGATGAGCTTCCATATCTCGCCCACGGAAAAGCGGAGCCTGTCAATCTTGAGGCGCTGGGCAACTTCCTGGAAAGGCTAACCAATATGGGCATGGTGCTCGACGACCGGCTGGAAAATCATCTGCGGGGCATTGCCGATCTGCCCTTGAGAGACGCGCAGCAGCCTTCTCGTGGCAAGGCAAAGGTGGCCACGGCTTTAAGAAAACCACCACGGTCAAAGAGGCCGGAGCTGGCCGATGAAAGCCAGGAGGGCGTGGAGGTGGCTGCCTGATGGTAAATGGCTGGTATTGGAGATGCGGAAATAGCACCCCCTGCAAAGCTTGCCAGGAAAGAGAAGGCCAGTTCTTCCCTCTTTTTGTACCTTTTCAACAAATTCATGATAATTGTGTATGCTATCCTGAGTTGTCTGAGGTAGAGGACCCCGAATATTCTGAGATGCTGCCGGAAGAGGAAATCCCTGGCCTGCAGAGGATCAGCTTTGAAACGAACGAGCCTGCACCAGATGTTCCTCAAATTGGGGATGAGGATCTAAAGTTTATCATGCCCCAATCTCCTGATGCGGGCCTGGGTGAACAGTATCAAGTCCCGACCTTCCAAAAAGATGGGAATCTAATGACGTACTTTTCAAGTTTTGACGAACTTTGGGCATACTCTGAGCGCATTCTCGATGCAGGCCAGCCGCTCTGTGTTGAGAAGGCCGGACAGAAGCGGGAATTCTCGACCAGGCGAGAGCTGTCGATCCTGGATCGCTGGGCCGGTGGAGCTACGATCGTCACCGGCGGATCTGAGAAGGCCGTTCTCCTGAAGGCGGAAATGCAGCCTTATGGAAGAGAGAACACAAAGGCGGTCTTTGTTGCCGGTGCTCCCAATAAGATCGAGGTCCTGCGAGGCGTTCCCCTGGCCGGTGAGGGCCGGAAGCTCTTCAGAAAATCCATCCTGGAACCGGCTGGCCTGCGGGAGGAAGAGACAGGTTTTCTCTACCTCGTGCCTCGCTGCCTCAATCGAGAGCCAAAGGCTGAGGAGTTGGATGTCTGGCGCCCCTGGATCTTGCAGCAGCTCCAAGCCATGAATCCCAGAGTTGTTGTGGCCCTGGGAAAAGCCGCAGCGAACGAGGGCCTGGCCGGGATCACAATGCCTCATCCTCATGCCGTCCTCAAGCATGGCGACTCCGGAGAGCTGGCCAGAAAGGTCAAGCGCCTCAAAGAGACTCTTGTCGAGGTCGAAAAGCTCGATCAGGTTTTAAATACTTGGAATCTTAAGGAAGTTCCTATCGTCGGAGGAGAGTTTCACGCCTCGATTTTCAAGGCCGATGAAGAACGGCGCTTGGTGTATGGCGTGATCGCCGAGTCCGATATGATAGATGCCCAGGGCGATGTAATGAGTGCCCGCACTATCGAGGACATGGCCCACGACTTTATGATCCGGTCAAGAAAGTTCGACGACCGGCATAACTGGAAACAGGTTGCAGCCGCGCTCGTAGAATCATGGGTTGTACGGGAGGACACGAATCTGTTCGGCCAACTTGTCAAAGCCGTTTCGTGGGTAATCGGAGTCAAGGTCTTCGACGATGGGATCTGGCAGAAAGTTCTGGCAGGTCTCTACAAAGCGTTCTCAATTGGAGGAAAAGGTGTACGGCTCCCAAGAGTACGATTTGCTTGAATCAAAAGCGGAATTCATCAGCTTCGTTCCTCGTGGGGCGAACAAAAAGAAGTACTTAGCAGTGGTGAAAGAATTGAAAGAAGACATTGTAAAGACCATCCTGGAGACGCTGGATGAGGATCTGGCGAAGGTTCTCAAGGAGGCGGGCCTGGAGGGCGAGGGGGCCGAGGCGCTTGTGGGAGCGTCGAAGCTCTTGAAGGCTTACAAAGACGCCCTTCCCGAAAATGCACTTGCATTCTTGAGCAAATGCACGGGGCTTGCGCTGCCTGAGATCAAGAAAGAGGGTGTGCCGGGCAAAGCCGCAGAGAAGGAGTTGCAGGCGGTTTCCGGCAAACTGTCCAAAGAAGCCTTGGAGAAGATGGACCCGGAAATGAAGGCTATCTTCGAAAAGATGGCCTCTGATTCCCAGACGGCCACTGAGAGGGCGGAAAGGGCGGAAAATATCGCTAAATCCATGCAGGACGAGAAGATCCTCAAAGAGTATGTAGTGAAGGCCGAGGATCTGCCCAACCTGACTATTGAGCCCTTGAAGTTCGGACCTGTTCTCAAGGCTGTAGGTGACGATCACCCCAAGGAGTTCGAAGAGATCTACCGGGTCCTAAAGGCGGCCAATGCTGCAATTGAGAAGTCGGAGATTTTCAAGGAGATCGGCAAGTCCGCTCCCGGCGAAACCAGCGCCGAGGCGCAAGTCTACGCCAAGGCCAGGGCTATGGTGGCCAAGGATGGCGATCTGAACTTGGAAGATGCGGTCAGCAAGGTTCTGGAGGATGACAAAGAACTCTACACCAGGTACGAAGATGAGCGTCAGCAAGCCGTAAAGAGGAGGGGTAAGTGATGGCCGTTGAGGAGATCGTTTACTCGACGAGCATCGTGGCCGGTGCTGACCTTTCCGACAAGCAGTTCCGCTGCATCAAGCTCAACGCCTCAGGCCAGATGATATTATCCGGTGCCGGAGAGAACGCGCTGGGCATTTTGCAGGACAAGCCGAAATCAGGCCGGGTAGGAGCAGTCTGCTGCCTCGGAAAGAGCATGGCCGTCTATGGTGCCGAGGTGACTGCGAACCAGGACCTCACGCCTGATGCCAACGGAAAATTAGTTCCTGCCACAGGAAGCGATGCCAAGGTTGCCGTGGCCGCAGAATCCGGTTCTTCCGGAGAGATTCACAGCGTCTACTTGGTCTCCAGGGCCAGTGCAGGAGCCATCCAGAAGAGCATTCTGTCTATTCCCTACAAGTTATCCAAGATGGCCAATGGTGACCTGGTTAAAGAGATAGTTCCCGGATTTCCCGGACGGATCATCAAATGGTGGTTCACGATCACCGATCCCGCCACAACCGCAAGCAAGGCGGTGGATCTCAACCTGGAGATCAACACCACCAATGTAACCGGAGGAGTCCTGCAGCTCACCAGTTCCAACTGTGCCACTAAAGGAGACAAAGTAGCAGCATCAGCCATTACCGGAAACAATGTCTTCGGCGCAGAGGATTCCATCAGCATAGAGGCTTCGAACGTCACCGCCTTTGCAGAGGGTGAAGGCGTGCTTATGATATCGATAGAATAGGAGGTGAAGGAAAAATGCCACAACCTACAGCCGGTGACGTTCACGTCAGCCGTTTGCTCGGAAACATTTCAACAGCATACATTCAAAAACAGGGGTCCTTCGTAGCCGACCAGGCTTTCCCGATCGTTTCTGTAGACAACAAGAGCGACCGCTATACTACATACAGCAAGGACGACTGGCTGCGAGATGAAGCTCAGGAGCGGGCTCCGGGAACGGAGTCTGCTGGCGGCAGCTACGAAGTGGATACCGAACCCAACTTCTACTGCAAGAAGTACGCCTTCCACAAGGACATTGACGACGACACCAGATCGAATCAAGATGCTCCCCTGGACGCCGACCGGGACGGCACACTCTTCGTCTCGCAGAAAATGCTTCTTAAGAGAGAGCGGGTCTGGGCCAGCACCTACATGACCAACGTCTGGGGAACGAATCTCACCGGCGCTTCCGGAACTCCTGGTTCGGGAGAGTTCAAACAGTGGGACCAATCCGGTGCTGCCATCCTCAAGAACGTCGAGGACTGGAAGGAGAATGTAGCCTCTACAACGGGATTGGAGCCCAATATCATTGTCTGTGCCCCCGATGTTCTGGCAACTCTTAAGGTCAGCCCGGAGATCAAGGACACCATCAAGTACACCCAAAAAGGCGTGGTCACGGAGCAGCTCCTGGCCGAACTCTTCGGCGTGGAGAAGTTCCTGGTTCCCCGTGGCGTGGTAAATACCGCAGCCAAGGGCAAAGCCGGGACTTTCACAAGAATCGTGAGCAAGAAGATTCTGCTTTGCTACGCTCCTGAGAAGCCCTCTCTGCTTACGCCGTCTGCCGGTTACATATTCTCCTGGAAGGGCTACTTCGGAGCTTCCAAGTTCGGTGCTCGCATCAAGAAATTCCGCATGGAGAATGTGGAATCCGACAGGATCGAGGGAGAGATGGCCTTTGATTGCAAGCAGGTGGCTGCAGATCTGGCTGTTTATGCGGCGAACGTAATCGCATAACTCGGCCCTGCAACCACTTTTTTGAGGAGCTGAAAAGGCCGTGAGCTGGACCTATACCGACAATCCGCAAAGCTGTCCCAGGGATGCTTTGCGGTTCAAGGTCGGAGATACCAATGAAGAAGATCCTCTTCTTACGGATGCGCAGTGCGACTTTCTCCTGAATGATTACAGCGGCGACATTCTCCAGGCTGCCATTGAAGCTTGCCGTTCCCTGGCTGCCAAGTTTGCAGCCGCAAAACCGTGCAGCGTAGGAGAGATGGAGAACCCGCCCACCGAGCGGGCAAAGGTGTTCCTCACGCTGGCCGACTCGCTGAGGGCCGAGGCCGAAGCAGAGGAGGATGAAGAAGAAGAAGAGTCGGTGGAGGAGTCACAGCCAAGTCCGGGTTACAGCTCTGCGGCTCTTAATCGAAAACCGTTGTTCACCAGAGGAGTAGGATATGGAACTGGCAATGAGTAGCTTGTCGGAAGGCTTCAGGGTTGTCCTGGCGGGCCTCGGCACTCTCGGAATCTATCTTTTCGGGGCATGGGACCCTGTTCTGAAGGCATTGATAGTACTGATAGTAATCGATTATTTGACCGGCGTTATGGCGGCCTACTTCGAGAAGAAGCTCAACAGTGAAACCGGCTTCAAGGGCATCGCCAAGAAATTTTGCATCATTCTCATGGTTGTTGTGGCCACCATACTGGACGGCTCGTCGGGCCTCGGAGATCCCTGGCTGAGAACGGCGGTAATCATGTTCTTCATCGCCAATGAATCCATCTCTGCCCTGGAGAACATTGGAAGGCTCGGTGTTCCCCTGCCGGAGTTCTTGAAAGCGGCTCTCGAAAAATTACATGCGACAGGCAAGTGATCCGAAATGGCCCTGGCCCAGCTCGATAGTCTCCGTGCAACATTAGCCGAAAATTCCGCCATAAGCGCAATGGTAGACGGCAAGATCTACAAGTTCAAGCCAATCGAAAAGAGCGAGCTAGATCTGAAATCCGCCCCAAACAAGAGCCTCATCTCCTGCGAGGTCGGAGACTGGAACGGCGAAAAGACATCATTAGATCCGGTCTTCGTGGTGGATATTCGCTCCCGGAAGGGCACGGACGGCGGAGCGGAATATTGCGCCGAGATAGCAAAGGCCGTAAAAGAACTGCTGGATGGTGGCTTTGGGACCGGAGCGGAGGCCGTCTCCGTCTCGAAGATTCGGGGAGAGGTGGTGTTTGAAAAGGACCTGATGGGTTATCGCTGCCGGTTGGAAGTCTTCGGGCACATAAAAACAGCACTGAGCCTTAGCATAACATCATCTTTAGCCAGCCCACAGCCTGCAGAGAGCGATGTCGTCTTCGTGGCCGTGGCCTCGCCTGCAGAGGGGCTGGAGTACAGATTTCTGGTGCTGGGTCCAGGAACCGGTGGCCAGTGGCGGGACATGACCGGCTGGCAGAGTCGCAATTCCTTTGAGTGGAAGACCTCGGAGCAGGATATCGGCAGCTCTGCGATCAAGGTTCAGGCTCGTGGTGGAAGAAATAAGATTGCTGAAGATGCAGAGGCCGCCATCGGCTACACCATCACGGCGGCGTCCGGAGGCAGCGGTAGTGGATCGCTGCCTACTATCATCAGTTTCATGCCTTCTTTTCCTTCACCCCAGCCACCGGGCCTGGAGATCGATCTGATCTGCACAGCATCGGATGCCGAGGGTAACGAGCTGTTCTATAAATTCCTGCATCAACCGCCTGCAACCGCTTACTGGAAAGATCTGACAAGCTGGCAGAGCCGGAACTGGACGACCTGGAAACCCACGCTGAACGATAGTGGCGTGAACAGTCTGAAAGTTCAGGTGATTGACGGAAAGCACGCCGAAAAGGGCGGCTGTGATGCCACAACCACGATCAGCTATACCATAGCGCCCTGAGAAGATGCCGACAGCATTGAGCTTCGTGGCCACGAACCCGGATGGGTCCACCATAACACTCAAGCCCATCGAGTACCGGACCGATTGGCCGCATATGGGCCACCAGAGGCTTTCTTTCAAGTGCTTTGGCGGGGAGAGCATCGATGAGCGAGCTATAATCAAGGTCACAGGCGGCAATCCCAATATGCCGGTCTTCTGCGGATGGTTTGACGGCATTAAGAGGCCCTCGTTCAAGTCAGGCAAGCCGCAAGAATATCACTGCCTCGGCCATTCGGCCATCCTGTATCATCGCTTTCCGCATGTGCGGGCCTATACGGGTAATGACGCCATCAATAACATCTTAGGAGACACGGTGGCCAGCCAGGGGATACTCTTTCAGGCCAGCTCCCTCATGCCGCCCAACTGGGAAGATGTCTCCTGGATGGGAGTACCGGCTGGAACCTATCGGGCTGCAAGCTACACCGGCATCAGTTATCCTCAAAGAATATCTATACCCACTCCGGCAGTATATCTTGGCACTACTCTGCTGAGCCAGGCTGCATCTCTGGCCGGCATGGCCGTCAATCAGTGGTTCAGAGATGCCGATTACCTGTATGTCAGAACGGGCGTTGCGGAGCCCGAGGGCAATCCTAAGAACTACCCCTGCTATGTGCTAAATTTCAAAAATGCTCATCTTCGCACGGGCTCGCCCATGCCGACCTGTAACCTCTCTAGTCCCGGACTGGCCGCTATGCATGAGAGGCTGATCACTACGCTTAACCGGGTCATGTCTCACGAGGGCCTGGAGTGGAATTTTGTCAACCGCTCCGATGGAGATCAAGAGCTTCGATGCGAGCTACAGCTCTACAATGGATGGTACGATTACCCGGTTAAGTCCTATGTCGAGACGGATCTGATCGATTTCGAAGTAGGGACTCTGGATGCGGCCAATTACGGTTTTGATTCCGTGGTCATAAAAGGTCGGGATAGCACCATCGGCTTTAGTTTCTGGCCGCCTGGACGCTGGGGTCGGGATTATCATAATAGGAACTACTTTCCGACGAATGGGGTTTGGAAAGAGCACGTTACCCGCGACATTTCGATGAGCTATGTCCAGGTTTTTCGCTGCACTGCTGCAATGATAGGCCAGACTTGTGATGAGCGGTATCTAAAGATCTGGACCAGGCCGGAATATGCTCTACAGTGCGGCGATTTCGTGAGGGTGACGATCACATCTCCTCCTTATGACGGCCAGTACGACATGAGGGTCCTGAACAAGGCTTTCGAGAACGCCCTGAATTCCGATGTTATGGAGCTAACGCTGTATGACGGATTCGCAAGCGATATCTGAACAGATGCAGAGCCTCCTGGAGAGAATCCAGCGCCTGGAGGATGCCTACAATGGAGGCTGGATCTCGGCGGTGGAAGAGAAATGGGCTTTTGCCTCGGCGGATGATCCGACTTATACTCTGATTATTCCGGGAGACTTCACCTGGAAGTATTGCAGGGGCCACAAGGTCAGATTGCAACAGGCAGGAGGAACGACGAAATATTTTTTCATTACCGGAATTGGCTATTCCTCTTCCGGCACGACTCTTACGCTGTATGGCGGGACGGATTACGATCTGGCCAATGCGCCCATAATCGAGCCCTACTTCTCGCCTGCGAAGGCTCCCTTCGGCTTTCCGCTGGATGAGGGCAAGTGGCGGGTGGAGGGCCTGGTGACGGCGGACAGCTCTCAGGCTTCACCTGCGGCAGGGACATGGTACAACAAGGGCGGATCACTGGTGGTTCCTATCGGCCTGTGGAGAGTGGAGTACGCGGCGGAGCTGGAGGCTACGAGGGCCGCCGCGGGAGTCCTTGATATCTTTGCAACTTTGTCTACGGCTGCCAGCTCCGAAGTAGATAAGGAGACGACAACGAAGATAGGCATCAGCTCCGGAGTCTCTATGAGAGGGTCGGTCGGCCTGTGCGACTATGTGCTGGATCTGGCGGCCAAGGGAACATATTATCTGAACTGCAAGACGGGGCAGGCATCGATGACGGTGATCACCTTCAAGGGAAACGAGCAGAAGACGAAGGTGAGGGCGGTGTGCGGGTATTTATGACAGTGGCCGGATGCGAAGCTCTACAGGGCTTATTCCGTGGGCTCTTTTGATGCTGATAGCGTGCAGAGGCATTTCTCCTCTTCCCCTCCCCGGACCCCACCCTCTCTCCTCGGTGGTCACGGCCGCGGCGGCGGGATAGCCGGGAGTGCAGGAGTTGCCAACTCAGTCGCTCGATGCTTCTGCATGGCAGGTGAACCTGTAGATTAAGATTCTGCGGGAAAGTGCAATGCATGGGATCACAGGAGTCCGAAGTGAGATCTTGTGTCCGACTATCACGGAGTCATCGATTTGTTCTGGGTCCACCAGTAGCCATTATTATCTCTTTTTGCTTTTTCGCCAGTCGTGTATGTTCCTGGTTTGGCTATCCAGTACTTTTCCCAATATTTCTCTTTATATTCGGATTCGTTTCTGAATATTGAACGCATCATAGACGGCCATGGTGTCTCATTTACTATGTTCCCCATATGGTCCACTGGCAAAGGATTTGACCTCTCGTCATAGATATTGATGTTGAAGCCTGGCAGCGGAAAAGTCGGAGAACCTGGTTCCAATGGCGTTATAGGCAGAGGCGAAATAACAACGCATCCAGTCTCAGGCTGCAGCCAGGTATCCATAATCGGACATCTGTCTCCACCGAAAAACTTCCTATACCAGATCCAAGCCTCGGGATTGACGGGCTCGCCTACCAAGCCGAGCAGCCGGAGGCTGGAGAGATTGTACTTCTGTGGCCACTGATCTCCTGCCTTTTTAAGCGTTCTGACGGCTGTAGGCGCTGTATAGAAGACGCTGACCCTATGATTCTGGATAATCTGGAACCATCGTCCGTAGTCTGGATAGTAGGGAGATCCCTCATAGAGGATGCTTGTTGCTCCCAGGCAAAGAGGTCCGTAGACCACGTAGGAGTGACCAGTGATCCATCCGACGTCGGCAGTGCACCACCAGACATCCGTTTCCTTGATGTCGAAGACCCAACTCAAGGTCTGGGCAGGCGTGACGCAAAATCCGCCATGAACGTGCTCGATGCCCTTGGGCTTGTCTGTGGTTCCGGAAGTGTATAGGATGAAGAGCCTGTCCTCAGAGTCCATCATCTCAGTCTCGCACTGGTCAGACTGCTTGGCTACCAGCTCATGATACCAGATGTCCCTTCCGGTCTTCATAGGCACATCGATGCTTGTTCTCTTGACTACCACTACGTTCTGCACAGATGGAGTATTGGCTGTCGCTTCATCCACATTGGGCTTGAGGGACAAAGACTTACCGCCCTTGAAGAAGCCATCTGTGGTGACCACAACCTTAGACTCGGCATCCAGAATACGGCTGTTCAAACTTTTTGCGGAAAACCCGGAGAAGACCACGGAGTGGATGGCTCCAATCTTGGCGCAGGCCAGCATAGCGATTGGGGTCTCAGGAATCATGGGCATGTAAATGGAAACCCGATCACCTTTATGAATGCCCAAGGACTTGAGGCCGTTGGCGAACTTGTTGACAGCCTTGGCCAGTTCGGCATAGGTGATCTTCTGAGTAGGTTGATCCATCGGCTCAGGAACGAAGATATACGCCACCTTGTCCTTCTTAGCTTTCGAAGCGTGCCTATCTACGGCATTGTAGGCCACATTGATCTTGCCTCCTACGAACCATTTGGCATAGGGTGGTTGCCAGTTCAGAACCTGTGCATAGGGCTCAAACCAATCGGCATAGGTCTGGGCCATCTCTCCCCAGAATTCGACATAATTTGCAGAACACCAAAGACGCATCTCTCGCTCGGACCTAAAACCTCTTCTCTTCATCCATTGCATTACATTTGTGCTTTCAGCGAGATCAATTGAAGGGTAAATTATCTCGCGGCCTCTTCCATCAGTTATTGCGAAACCAGGCAAAGGATATTCAATACCTTCCAGAGTACATTTATCGTTCTTCCAATAGCGACACTTACCTCTAGTGCAGCTTCCTACACCTATCGGACATATATCGGCCATTTATATCCCTTCATTGATTAAGACGCAAGTTTTTTAATCTGTTTCCACATCTTTATACTCTGCCTTTACAAATACGATGCCCGTGGCTAGTATGCTGATGATGTCTATTATGCCTAATACGATTAAAAGATCAGAAAAAGGGCTTAGTATCAAATTTTTTGTCGATATATCTACAGTTATGAATCCTATAAACATAGCGAATAATTGAGTGAATAAAAACACTCCATAATGTGACATGGATACATAGCGCACCATCTTGCCTTGTTTCTTTTCTAAATCATTCTTACCGTCATGCATCCAAGATTCAAAACAAACTACTTTAAAAGGACCTTCGATGTGAACACGTATAAAATTCGACAAGGTAAAAATTCTATAATCAATTTGCACCCATCCAATTGCCAGGAAGGCTGCGATCGGAGGATAGATCATTGCAATTGCTGGAGGAGCTTCTTTGGTAAATGCGATTGCCAAAAAGGCGGACGCAAGAGTGAGTGTAATTTCGATTACGTGTTGCCTCATTTCGATAAGCTTTAGTTTTTCATCTCTTAATGCATTATATTCCAATTTCACCAATTCGTCCATGTACTTTTGGGATTCGCTTAGAAAGCTCTCCATTTAGTATCTCCCATTATTATATGAACGTAGTTCGGAATAAGCCTTTTTCTATATCTGGCAGCAAAGTCTCAGGAAGTACCAGTTAGGTTGGGCGTTCTTCGATTGTTTATTGTCTTGATTCCCTGTGGTTTGAGCCTAAATCTTCGGTAATATATCGCGAAATTTAGGTCACATATTCCCTGGAATCGCATATGTGGCCTTTCTGGCCAGGCATTTCCATCATCTTGCAGTACATCCAGCTTTGCGGTGGCCGGATGCGAAGCTCTACAGGGCTTATTCTGTGGGCTCTTTTGATGCTGATAGCGTGCAGAGGCTTGTCTCCAAGGGCCTCAATCATCGCCAGGAGCCGCTCATCCTTCGTTCCGGCGGTCTGCATCCCCAGGCATTTCTCCTCTCCGAAACTCTCCGGACCCCATCCTCTCTTTTCGGCGGTCACGGCTTCGGTGGCGGGATAGCCGGGAGTGCGGGAGGCGCCGTCTCCGGCAGGCCGAAATAATTTCATGCTTCATGGCCTGCTCAGCGCCCAACACGACGCTCACGCTTTTTGGAGGCACGGATTACAGCCTGGCCAGCTTTGACCTTCAAGAAGGCGGAGCACTACCGTGCGGCGCTCCTGGTGGAGACGCTCTATCGAGATCCGAAGGCCAAGAGCCTCAACAGCGCCAATGCCATCCAGATCATCAGCACTGCTGAAGAAAAGCCCATTGCCAGTATGCAGGCCAGGAGAGCTATGGAATGGGCTGCCAGGCTGCAGCCTGACAAAAGTCCTGCTCCGAAAGCGAGGCCAGGGCAAAGGCAAAACATGGCTATTATGTAAACTCGGTCGCAAGGAGGCCAATACGTCATGAATCATGCCGCCTGCTATTTAGGAACATCGTGTTCCCTTTACGACAAAAGGAACAATTTGTTCCTTGGCCTCCATGATGTCCCAGGTGGAACTGAGATAGGACAATTTTTCCGAGGAGGAATTTTTAGAAGAGAATTATCCTAAAGAGATAAATCTAAGGCTGCTGTATCTAAGGAACAGGTTGTTCCTTTTAGCTTAGGCTCTATTTGTCTCGGGAATCAAGGTCGGGGGAGTGGGGGGATCTGGAGAGAAAATCTTAAGGAACACGATGTTTCTTTAGATTTTCAGGCCCAAAAGCTTATACAATTCCAGGATCTGCTTGTAGACTTCTTGCCCCGCATTCGTCGTCTTAAATTGGTTTTTCTTCAATGCAAGCAGTTATTCGTTTTGTTTTGAGGTGTCCGACAGACATGCTCCTGGGTCTGGGGGTCGTCCCTGCGCTCGATCTTCAGGCTTTCACCTCCAGGGTCTTGACGAACCTGGCATGAAGCTTCTCTTTTCCCGGCTTGACCTCTCCTAGGAAGCAGCCGCCAGCCTGCAAGGACCGGATGTGCTGCACACCGGAGCAGGGGTCCGGGTCGTCTCCTCTCGGTCCTCTCCGGCAGTAGAGGCAGGGGACATAAGCGCTAAGTTGTTTGGGCATTTGCATCCAACAATCTGTTTTTTTTTGCGATTTTAAGGCAATAACTGATGGATTACGCCTTCTTTGCTTCGGCCAATTGGGCCTCAAGCTCTTTTACTCTCTCCTGGAGTCTTCCGTAGTCTAAAAGAAGGTCGTTGAGGGCGTCGCCTTGAGAAGCGTAGCCTCCCTTCTCTTGAAAATCGCTCAGGACATTCTTGGCAGTAGCGAGGACGGTCACATTGAGTCGCTCTATGATTTTATCTCTCTTTGTAGGCGTAGGCATAAGCGTAAGCGTTAGCGTAGCTTACATTTAAGGCTTTTGCATCTTTACGGAACTGTTAGGAGAAGGGCCTGGATGGCCCTCTCCAGGGCCAGTTTGGGCCTCTCCACCTAACTGCTGCTGCTTGAGCTTCTTCTTATGGGGTGTCGCGCGCGGTTAAACGCGCGGGAAGGGGCGGGGGCTCCCTCAACGCCGGGAAGGCTTGGATTCGGGGACGTTTCCGGGCGGGAGTATTTTCGTTTTGCAATCCAGGGGGCACAGGGCCTCTGCCAGTAATCAGGGGGCATGAAATCTCCGGTCACGGCTTCTTTTTAGGTTGATCCGGGCATGCGAGTAAGCACGCTCCTGTGCGCGGACCCCAACCAGTAGGGGTCCGTGCTCGTCGCTGTGGGAATTAACGTAAACCCCCGGCCAAGCCGTGGGGTTTACTGACGGAGACGGACGGGGCGAGATGGCCGGGCGGGGTCTACACTGGACTGGATTTTGTTCTATGACATTCAATGAGTAATGTTAAAAAATGCCACAGAACTTTTTTGAGGGCGGGCCTCTTTGAGCGTGCCATTCTGCCTCGTCGCCGCTGGCCGCTTTCGCTCCGCCAGTTGAGTCTATTGCTATCGGTTTCTGTGTGCTCTTGTCGCGCAGAGTTGCTGTTTTGCCGTCTGCCCGGCCGAAAAAGTGCCGGTTTTCCGCCTAATGTAAGCGTAAGCGTAATAGTAAGCGTATGCGTAAGCGTAATCCTTATAAGTCCGAATGGCAGTATATATACTAAGAACTTTTGGGAGGTTCGAAAAATGACAACAGACGCAAAACCGGCGAGCTGGCTCGTTGACGAGATGCTTGCCGAACAACAGAGAGTTAAGCAGGTAGCAGACCAGGCAAAGGCCAGTGCCCAGGCCGAAGCCCGGAGAATAAAGGCAAAAATGCCCTTGCCGCCTGCCAGCAGCGAAGGAATGTTTGAGGTTAGATTCGTTCAAGCCCTTTGTGAGGTTATGACTGGCAAGCCAACTACGGCAAAGCCGGATCTGATCAAGATGCCTGAGACGCTTTACGAGCCCATTGCCCTTGTGCTCTCTTCTACAGGCCAGTTCTACTATAGAGTAACCCCGCAGGGCTGCACCTGCAAGGGTTTTGCATATCGGAAGACTTGCAGGCACTTTAAGGCCGCTTTTCCCGAACTCGTCGCCCAGCGAGAAAATGGGAACGGCTCAGAACGCCGCCCGGAGGATCACCCAATAAAGCCTCCATCCCAAATGTCCAAAGCCCGCCGGAAAAAGCCTGAACATGTCCCGGCCCTGGCCGACTCCAAGAGGGTCAAAGAGTACAAAGAATACCTGCAGAACAATTATGCCGCCCACCGGATGCATGAATTCCAGCCCATGGACTACAAAGCTTTCTGCAGATCGGCCCGCAGGCTGGATCAGATACAAGCCCGGCTAAAGGCCTTGGGAGACGCCGGCCAGTGGGACTGCAAGGAATACAAGGGCCTTGAGCGGGAAGAGCACCGCTACTGCGTCAGCCTGGGGTATTGAAAATGCAGAATTCGGTCGATACCTCTGCCTGGCCGGTAGACGCCAATCTACTCTTTTTTGGCCTGCTCTTCGTGAACTTGGCCTTTGTCGCCCTTAGCTCCTGGTGGAGATCATGGATTCAAGCTTCCAGGCATAGGGAGATAATCAGGAGGTGGAAGCTTTGAGCCCCGCGGAGATCATTGAGGAGGCCCTCAAGCTTCCTATCTCCGAACAAGAGGAGATATTTAATCGGCTGGCCTATAATGTCCTTGGAGAGCTTGCAAACTCTGGAGATCAAAGAGGCTCGAAGACTGAAACTTCAGCCGATTCAATGCGGCCTGGTGCTGCTGCTCAGTTTGCCGGAAATCGAAAAGGCTCAAAGACTGAAGCTTCAGCCACATGGCAAACGAATCCTGAGCACTCCGGAATAGAAATCAAATTCTCTGTTAAGCCTTCTGATGAGGTCCTTAACGAACTCCGCCAGGCAGGCTTTAGATGGCACAAAGTAAAAAAGCTTTGGTATGTCAGAGATACACCCCAGGCCCGAGAGATTGCCGATCGGATTGCTCATTTTGAAGGCATCAAGAAATGCACCTATAAAAACGCCAAGAATGGCCCCAAATGCAGCGGCGCTGATGAGTCGGCGATCCATGATCTTAAGCCCGGAGACATCCTTTACACATCCTGGGGTTATGAACAAACTAACGTCGAGTGGTTCAAGGTCTATGAGATCCGAGGAAGGCATTATTTCTACATTAAACAGATCGGATCGAAGGCAGTAGAAGGCAGTCAGGGCTGTATGTCTGAGTCCCGAATACCTGAACCCGAAAGGGTCCTCGAAGGCGAGCCTCAAAAAGCATATTGCAGCTCAAACGGCAGAATGCACGTCTGCGAGCATGGATATCAGAGACATCTTTACCTCTGGGATGGCAGTTCAAAATATTGCAGTTGGTATGCTTGAGCGCGGGAAGTTTGCAATATGCAAGCTGAGCCCCGGCATGTGGTGCAGGTTAAAACCCTGCCTCTTATTTTTGTGGCCGTCCGGGACAACTCGATAATCGTTAGCGGTAAGACCCGCTCCCGATGCAAGGCCCTGGGATTCGAAGGGATGCGGTTCAAGTGGGATCGAGACCGGCAGCAGTGGTACGGACCGCTCAACCTGCGAAACCTGGAGGCCCTCGACAGGTGGCCGGAGGTGGAGCTGTCCGAAGAGGCTCGGCAGTCTATTGATGAGTTTCGGGAGGCTGCGAGGAAGCGGCGGGAGTATTACGCCAACAGGAGGAAGTGATTTCTTTTTGGATCTTCCATACAGTCTGGTGTGCATGGAAGCATCCCATGACATTTTTATATTATTGGCACAATCCAAGGCGCAAGGATGCCCTGGATCAAGATAGTTGGCGTTTTACCGTGCCCCTGGTCATGGGAAGCTGAGATAAGGCCGCCTAGAGACCGGATTCAGCTTGCGGCAGCCTTTCGGGATAAATCCAGAGCCCCGGTCTGCCCCTTTCTGGACGGACGCGAAGACCAAAGCGAAAAAATGAGGCAGCGACCGACCCTGGCCCCTCTCACTTCCTTCAAATCGCATCTCGTTTTCATCTCCTTAAAGATATTTCGCGGCAGACTCGCAGCCCCTCATCGGTAAGCTGATAGGTCATCTCCCCGCGTGTGGGATGCAACACAACATATCCACGAACTATGAGTGATTGCAATGAATTTTCGGCATTCTTTTTTTGGTGTATATCCGCCTGAAACTTTTTCATGAAGTACTGTCGGGGAACGTGCGCCGATTTGCTCTCTTTCGTGGCCCTGCAGATGCTGATGAGAACTAGACGCTCGAACTCTCCGATCATTCGTTTTAGAATAGCTTAAAAGGATTTAAATGTTTCTCTAATGGACATTATAACGAGATGATAAGTTTTAAATAGCTTCTAGCATGTATACATACTCATGCGCGGGAAGAGCATCCATCATGCCATCGATGCTGTCAAGGAAAAGGGCATTGATACCGATCTTGAGCTTTACGACAAGATAGAGAGGCTGCCCGGCGACAACATATATAAGTTGTCTCAGGAAATGGGCTGGACCCCCGGCAAGACCTATGCAGCGGCCCGCAGGCTGGAGAAAGCGGGGATGGTGCATGTTGAGAAAGCCGTGAAGAACGGACGAGAGGTTCTTGTGGTTCATCCCAAATCATGGCAGGAGTACTTCACCTCGGAGGAACTGGAGGAGATGAGCCAGCCGGAATACTTCGACGATGTAAAGGCGATCCTAACGAAGGCGAACGAGGGGCAGACGGGATAGCTTACTATCTTTTTATCTACCTTTTAATTATTCTATTTCCCGTGGAGACCGGAATCTGACGGCCTCATGCCTCCAAAAATCGATTTTGCGGTTGTCGCCGGAGATCATCGGCCCGGCCAGCTTACGGGCCTACTCCATCGAGACGAGATAAAACCATGCTGGCAACATGGCGGTCGTTGATTCTTGAATATAAGGCAGTAAGTAATAACCTGTAATTCCTGCTTAAGTTCTATGGCACTTTCATAAACCTTAAATAAAATGCCATAGAACTAGATCCCGTGCATAAAACCGCAGCCGGTGAAAAGAGAAAAGCCCTCCAAAAAACCGCCCGCGATCTCTCCCGCGATGCCCGCGCCCTGCAGAAGGCCGCCAAGCATCTTCCCGCAGCTCGCCAGGAGGCCCAAAGGCTGCAAGGAGAGGTGGATGCGGCCCTGGCAGAGGCCGAGGCCCTCAAGCTCCAGGCCAGGGTGGAAGATCTGACGGTTTGGAAGATGGAGAAGGTCAAGCGGACCCGCATGGGCTCCAAGACTTACACCTACTGGATGGCCTGCTGGCGCGAGGGCGATAAGACGCGCAACGTGCACCTGGGGAGCGCCGGGAAGATGGATGCAGAGGCGGCCAGGCGGAAGGCGAGGGAGATGAAGGCGGAGGCGCTGGGGATGCGGGAGTAGCTGCCGGGATCGCATATGCCCTATAATCGAGGATCGATTCCCTGTTGGCTTCACGTTAGGCCAATTATGTACAGGGGATGAGACTTCCGCACCTTATCTTAGAGACGTTATTGCAGTTCCAAGAGTTATGCAATAAAAGATTTAATAATGAAAGAGCCGTTTCTATCTATAGAGCACTATGAAGGTGGGATTCATTTGGATGCTGGTATAGCAGGGCTCTACGGAGCTGCAATAGGCGCAGCTGGGGTAATAATTGGATCAGTGATTTCGAACTGGTTTAATATTCAAAAAGAAAAAGAACAGTGGATTCGCGACAAAGATGCTAAACTTAATGACTGGCAAAGAGATAAATTGGAAGATATATATGGCAATTGCATCAACTCTTTATCAAAGCTTTTCCGAAGATCCGAAATTACAGTTGAAGCAGGCGCCATCATAAAAAAGGAACATGTAAGAGACCTATTCGATGATTATACCGATGCACAGAAATGGCTAAGTTTGCTGTTGATCCACTATCCATCTGAGTTTCTAACGCCGTCGTCTCACAGTAACACTTTAGATTTTAATAATTTTAAGAATAAAGTATCTGATTTTTCGATGAAAGGTATACCAGATATGGAAAAAGCTAGAGAACTACTTGAATTAGTTATAGAATTAGCAAAAAGCGATCCAAGATTACAGGTTCGCCCCTCTGTTACCCAGAAGCGCAGTTAGGTCAGATCAAGGGACCCCATGCAAGTTCTATAATGTGGTATAGATAACCAGCAAGGCTAACGCCTGAAGTTGGGCAGCAATAAGTCCGGCATCTTGCTTGCGATGCTTTCGGGTTCCCTGCATTTTTTAGACCGCCAGTGACACTACGAACTTTACTGGCTGACAGAAGAGGAGATGAGACTTAAGCAATCTAAACGATGGCCAAAGAAGCTAGGCCCGTAACGCCCGAGCCCTGCAGAAGGCCGCTCGTGCACCCGCAGCTCGCCAGGAGGCCCAAAGGCTGCAAGGCGAGGCGGATCTGGCCCTGGCGGAGGCCAAGGCCCTCAAGCTCCAGGCCCGGCTGGAGGATCTGACCGTTTGGAAGATGGAGAAGGTCAAGCGGACCCGCAAGGGCTCCAAGACTTACACCTACTGGATGGCCTGCTGGCGCGAGGGCGACAGGACGCGCAATGTGCACCTGGGGAGCGCCGGGAAGATGGATGCAGAGGCGGCCAGGCGGAAGGCCAGGGAGATGAAGGCGGAGGCGCTGGGCTCGTAATCGAGGTTTCTGTCATTCAGAACTCTGTCTTTCCTTCTCGCATCCTCGCGCCCAGGCCCACCGCCTCCTCGACGGCGGCCAGGTCTTTCATCAGGAATATCCTCTCATTCGCCGTCTCCTTGAAGGCCACGGAGT
>Ga0105092_10000149_pt1 | contig 33245 bp, 22 predicted proteins | sample PPLLak2March2015_FD_87021 | JGI IMG/M metagenome (GOLD analysis project Ga0105092, IMG submission 87021) | Freshwater sediment microbial communities from Prairie Pothole Lake near Jamestown, North Dakota, USA - PPLs Lake P7 Core (1) Depth... | ecosystem: Environmental > Aquatic > Freshwater >... | reverse complement strand
AGGTTGCGTAGGAACCGAGTCGGACCGGTTGCCGGGGATTGGAAAGGTCAAAAACGGCGAGCGTTGCTTCCCCGCCGAGGTAGGCGCGTGTCCCTGCTATTGCCAGCGTCTCCACCTGGCTTTCAGCGACCGCCCCGGCATAGGTCGGTTTAGTCGGGTCCGTCACGTCGAGAATCGCAACCTGGGACGAGTCGTTCGCCAGATAGGCGAAATCGCCGTACAAAGCAACGGAATCGGCGGACAGGTTAGTTTTGGCGAGCAGCGCCGGCTTTGTCGCGTCCGATATGTCGAGAATCATGAGTTCCGAGTCGCATGCCAGAAACGCGACCGAACCTTTCACGGCGATGCCGGTAGCATTGCGCTGATCGGTCGAGAAGCTTCCCAGGTTGACCGGAGCCGCGGGTGTGCTCGTAATGTCGAGAATACGGACACGACCAGGTTCAGCTACAAGGAGTTTGCCCGCCGAGGTGGCCAGGGCGGAAGGAGGGTTTTCGGTCGGAATGTAGGCCGCCTCGATTTTCTGTTCCGGATGAGAGACGTCAAACACGGCCAGGCCGTCGGGACCTGTGGCGATGAAGGCGGTGTTGTTGCTGAACGACGCTGAAAGAGTCGCTGTGGCATAGTGCCAGACGGGCTCCGGCGCCGAAGGAGTCGAAATATCAAACAGGCGGAGAGTGTCAGCCGCCCCGACTACCAGGAGATTCCCCTCGATGCCCGCGAAGTTCGCAGTCTCCGTCCGCAATCTCCGGACCTCAACCGGCGCCTCAGGATTCGAAAAATCGAAAACCGAGAGGTAATCAACGCCATCGGGATAAGCCGCGGTAAATGCAGCGAAGACAGTAGAGCCGGCCACCGCGAGATGGGTGGCAGTCGAGGCTCTGCTCACCGTTCCGAGCTGCTTCGGGCTCGCCGCGTTGCTGGTGTCAAACGCGGTTACGGCAAGATCATGTGCAACATAGGCCGTCGCTCCCTCGACCACCACGTCGCGCGCAAATCCAACCGTATCGATCGAGCCGATCTGCGCGGGCGACGAAAAAACCGAGACGTCGAAGATCCGAACCCCGTTGTAACCATCGGCTAGATACAGGCGACTTCCTGACAGAGCCACGCCGAGGGAATAGCTGCTCGCATCCCGATAAGACCCCACCAGCTTCATGGCTGCCGGATTTGAAAAGTCGACGATTCTGAGGCCCGTCGGTCCGGCTGCGACAAACGCGTGGGAACCGGAAAGCTGGATGTCCCACACCAAACCGTCGACATCCACGTCGCCAAGCAGCAGGGGGTTCTGTCTGTCCGTCATATCAAGGGCCAGCAGCATTGTGCCGCTACCCAGAAGAACCAGTGAACCCTGGCTCGCGACCGCCCTCGCCGGCCCCCAACCCCACTTCCCGACGAGTCGCGGGACAAGACTCGCGCCGGAGCTCCGCCGGCTGCGTTCGATCCCGCGGTTCGCATGCCTGGCGTAACTGCCGTCATCTGCGACTAGAAAGGTCGGATTCAGATCCATCGATGAGGCAAGGACGAGGAAGAACACGCAAAAACGTAAAGCCATGTACTACTCCAAAATCAAAGGCGGGATTCTACCTTAGATTTTGTGCGAAACTTGTGACACGCCCGCAATTCGTTCGTAACGGATTGAAAAGAAAAGGTGGCTGAGGAAGTCTGGCACCTATTCGACTTTGTGGGTCCCGGCTTATTCCGAGCGGAGCGCGACGACGGGTGAAACGCGCGTCGCCCGAAGCGCGGGAAGGGAAGTGGCCAGCAGGACGACGAAGAACATTCCAACCGGCGCAGCTGCAAACGTCAGCGCATCCGTGACACCGACGCCGAAGAGCATCGTCTTCAGCAAGCGTGTAAGGGCGAAGGCGCCGCCAAGGCCGAGCACGATTCCAAGAGCTGCCAGCGACATTCCTTGGCGGATCACCATCCGGACCACATCCGCGCGGGCTGCCCCTAAGGCCATGCGCACTCCGATCTCGTGAGTGCGTTGTGCGACCGAGTAAGCGATCAGGCCATAGATCCCGACCGCGGCCAGTACGACCGCGATTGCCGCGAACAAGCCCAACAGGATCGTATTGAACCGGGGCTGCGAGACCGACAAATCCAAGGCCTCGTCCATCGTCGTAATCTGAGCCAGTGTCACTCCGCTGTCGATGGATTGAATGTCCCGGCGAAGCGTCGCCGCCAGGCGAGCCGCGTCCTCGGACGATCGCACGGCCAGAAAGGCCCGGGCACCAAAGTTCTGAGCGAATGGCATGTAGTACGCCGGGTCGGTGTTCGTTGTCAGCCCCAGATACTTCACATTGCCGACCACACCCACGACTTCCATCCAACTGTCGCCGTATTTTATCCGCTTTCCGAGCGCTTCCTGGTTGGGGAAGAAGCGGCGCGCGAAGCCCTGGCTCACAATGGTAACGGGCGCCGAATCCTCCTTGTCGTGGTCGGTGAAGTCCCGCCCCCCGAGCAGGGGGATGCCGAGCGCGCGGAAATAGTTCGGACCCACCGTCGCGACCGTTACAACGGGGTTCATCTCTCCCGGGGCCAGGCTCTGTCCCTCAAGTCCGAAGGTATCGGCGTCCCCCTGCTGGTCGGGCGGTAACGAGTCGGTGATTGCGGCAATTTCAACGCCGGGAACGTCGCGAGCCCGGCGGAGGACCTCATCGTAGAACGCAATCCCGGTGCTTGCGTCGTTGTATTTCGGATCGCCGGGGGAAATCCGCATTGTCAGGATCTGCTCCGCAGGGGTAGAGAATCCGCCGGTCACCCGCTGCAAATTGGCGAAGCTGCGCAGCAGCAATCCCGCGCCGACAAGCAATGTCAGCGAGATCGCTATTTCAGCGACCACGAGGGCGTTCCGGGCACGCCCGCGGGCCTGGCTTCCGCCGCTACTGCGGCCGCCCTCCTTGAGCGAGGAGCTGAGATCGGTGCGCGCACTTTCGAGTGCCGGCGCAATCCCGAAAAGAATACCAGCGAGGATCGAGACGAAGACCATGAAGCCGAGTGCCCCCCAATCCAGCCGGACGGAGTCGATGAGCGGCAAGTCGCCTGGATTCCAAACCCGGATCAGTTTAATACCGGCCCAGGCCAAAGCGAGCCCTGCCGCACCGCCGACGACGGCCAGGAGGACGCTCTCGGTAAGCAGCTGGCGCACGATGCGGCCCCGGCCGGCGCCAAGGCTCAGCCGGAGCGCCACCTCGCGCTCACGAACCGTGGCGCGCGCCAGCATCAGGTTGGCCACATTGACGACGGCGATCAACAGCACCAGGCCCACCGCGCCAGTCATCACCAGGATCGCAGGTTTCACCGTGGTGCCCAGGAGCGCGTCACGCAGTCGGACCACCGGCAGCCTCACGACCTTGTAGTATGGATTCCGTTCGGCCATGAGCCGCCCGATCCTGTTGGTTTCGGCCTGCGCCTGCTCGAGCGTGACCCCGGGCCTCAGGCGCGCGACGCCTCGATAGAACCAGGGGCCGTAGCGCGTGGGAGGGACCAAGGGCAGGTTCATCCAAACTTCCGTCTCACGGCGCGGGAACCGGATCCCGCCTGGCATGACGCCTATCACTGTCGCTTGAGCGCCGTTTACCACGATAGTCCGGCCCAGCACGTCGGGACTGGCCCCGTAGCGTCTCCGCCAGATGGATTCGCTAAGTACTGCAAGCGACGGTGTGTTCGGCCGGTCCTCACCGGGTGCAAAAGTGCGGCCGAGGAGCGGGCGCACCCCCAGCGTAGGGAAAAAGTCCGCAGTTACGATCGTGCCCAGCACCTGCTCAGGCGCCACGTCTGATCCGCCGACGTCCATTCGCAAGTTGCGGTAAAGGGAAGGCGCTTCGAACGCGTGGTTGTTATCCCTCCACATCAGGTAGTCGCGCATGCACATCGTGCCGAACACAGCGTCTCGCGAGGCGTAGTTCAAGCAGACGACCGCCAGGCGATCGGCGTCGGCAAAGGGCAGGGGCCGGAACAGCATGCCGTAGACGACGCTGAACATGGTGGTGTTGGCGCCGATGCCGAGGGCCAGCGCCAGGACGGCGACCAGGGTGAAGGCGGGGTTCTTGCGGAGTGTGCGTGTGCCGTAGCGGAGATCTTTCCCGAGGTCTTCAACCCAGGTCACACGGCGTATCGTTCGGCACTCCTCTTTGTTCTGAGTAATGGCGCCCAGGGCGCGCAACGCAGAGTATCGAGCCTCCTCGGGCGTGAGACCAGCGGCCAGGTTTTCGTCCAGCTGGCATTGGAGGTGGTACTGGAGTTCCTCGTCGAGCTCCTCCTCGACCTGCTTTCTGCGGAACAACGAACGAAGGCGAAGGCGAAGGAGTTTGAGAATGCGTGCCATACACCCCCTACACAGTGCGCACGATCAGCGAAATAGCGGTCGAGAGCCGCTCCCACTGGTCCGCCTCTTTGGCCATCGCCTGCCGCCCGGCGGGTGTGAGCGAGTAGTACTTGGCGCGTCGGTTGTTGTCCGAAACCTTCCATTCGGCCTCGATCAAGCCCTGTTGCTCGAGCTTGTGGAGCGCCGGGTAGAGCGCGCTCTGGCCCACCTGCAGCACTTCGTTCGACATCTGTCGTATCCGCTGTGCGATCGCCCACCCATGCATCGGCTCAAAGGCGACGATCTTCAAGATCAGCAGATCCAACGTCCCCTGCACTAAATCCGTCGGCTTACTCATGCCTTGCTCAAGCCTTTCCCCTCAGTAACTGACACAAGAATGCCGCACTCGCGCGAGCAAGTCAATAGCCCGGTGGTAACACGAGCAGACGCGCGGGCTCTCTTGACGTCACCCGGCGTTCATGCCAATCTTATCCTGCGCCTATGATTGTCTAGCCAGCCGTTTCTTCTCCGTGGTTGCTTCGGGTCGACCTTCTGGTCGCTGAAGTGTCTTTGAATCCCATCTAATCTGGAGCAAGACCGAAATGTCTCTTGAAGACTACGGCTGGAGTCCCTTCTTTTCACAGGCTTTCACAGAGCACGAGATTGCCGGCCTTTCGCCAGGCCGGGTCTCGGCGGTTTATCGCGGCTTCTGCTTGATGCAATCAGGATCTGCAGAGCTCAGAATTCAAACTTTCCGGAATGCGCAGTTGCCCGCTGTTGGCGACTGGGTGGCGTGGCGAACGACGGAATTCGGAACAACACTTGTCGAGGCGGTGCTTCCTCGAAAGAGTGTCCTGCGTCGCAAATGCGCCGGTCGTACCACCGAGGAACAGGTCGTCGCGGCCAACGTGGATACGGCTTTCCTGGTTATGGGTCTTGACGGCGATTTCAACCCTCGACGCATTGAGCGACTCTTGACGATGACGTTCGACAGCGGCGCGATCCCGGTCATTGTGCTGAACAAGGCAGACCTGCCGACCGACGGTGCGAGGCGCAAGCAGGTCATCGAGCAATTGTCGCCCGGCACGCCGGTGCTATTGGTGAGTGGTCTCGTCGGAACGGGAATCGACGAGCTACGGTCGTTCATGCGAAAGGGACAGACGATTGTTCTGATTGGCTCATCGGGTGCCGGTAAATCTACCATCGTCAACCGCTTGTTCGGCGAGGATCTGATGCCAACGCGGGAAGTGAGGGCCAAGGACAGCCGCGGCCGTCACACGACGAGTCATCGCCAGCTGCTCAAGCACCCCGAAGGAGGCCTTCTCATCGACACTCCCGGCATCCGCGAGATTCAGCTGTGGGCTTCGGAGGAATCAGTCGCGGGTTCATTTGATGATATTCAATCCCTGGCCGGTTCCTGCCGTTTCAGGGACTGTTCGCATGAAACGGAACCGGGTTGTGCGGTGCTTTCGGCGGTCAGAGGCGGGGCAATCCCGGAAGCCCGGCTGAGGAGCTATCACAAACTCCTTAGGGAGATCCGCTACCTGGCGGTAAAGCAGGACGAGTCCGCACAGCGCGAGCAGAAACGCCGATGGAAGATCATACACAAGGCGTTTCGGCACAACCCCAAGTGTTAGAAAGTAAAAGCGATTTTGCTGTGGATGCCGTTTCCCTCCCTGGAGCGCGTCGCACAAACGGGTCAGTGCGATTTGTAGTTTTTGTGAAATTGGAGTGTGATATCAGACAAACGTAAACACCCGCCAGGACGCCTGCTTTGCCGGAGAGTCTGGCTTACGCTCCTGGCGGGACAACGGCTGCTCAGCAGTGAGAGGAGCATAAGCGATGCCTAAAGGAACGACCACTGACTCGGTAATCGACCTCGGCAAGGCGACGGTTCTCGACTACAACAACAAGGATTGGGAGGCGGCCAAAGCATCAATGTCCCCTGGTTATATTTACGACGAAATCGCAACCCAACGCCGGACAAAAGGCCCGGATGAAGCAGTGGCCGCCTGGCGCACTTGGGCCACTGCCTTTCCGGATTCCAAGGGAGAGATTCACAACACCGTTCACAGTGGCGATACCGTGGTTGTGGAAGTGACGTGGACGGGAACCCATACTGGTCAGCTGCAGACGCCAAGGGGAACGATTGCCCCCACCGGAAAACGAATCCAGCTGCGCGCCTGCCAGATCAATACGGTCAGGAACGGAAAGATAGAGAGCACGCATCACTATTTCGACATGGGCTCCCTCCTTCAGCAACTGGGGGTGACAGGTTAGTCGTGGCCTGGATTAGACAGAGCCGCGAGCGAAGCGTCTTTCATGGACTGCCCCGGCCTTCGATTAGCAGCATGCATCAGCCGGCGGGTTGGGTGCTGATGTTGCCCGGTGTGGCTCTGGCAAAACGCTACGCTCGCGGCTCTATCATCGCTCGTGTGCCGTCCTGTAGTCGACGGTTGGCCACGCCGCTGCGAGCGGCGGCCCGATTCTACGCCACGACGGGGATCCGGTACCGTTCGGTCAAAACTCGTGCGTGGTGACAGACGTGACCGGCCATGATGAAGGCAAGCGCCCTCGTCGAGGTCGGGTGATTCCCGAGGGAGCCGATCCTGTCCCACGCTGCTGGGTCCAGATGCCGAAACATTAAGACGTGGCTCGACCGCAGATGACAGAACTCTTCGATCAGCTCCTCTATTGCGCAATGTGCGTGTCCGGCGGCCCGGGCGTAATTGTTTTCGTCAAAGAGCGGAAGCGAGTGCGTTTCCCCCCTGGCAATCGACAGCGTTCGATAGCCAAACACTCGTTCAGTGTCGATGATGTGGCCGAGGACTTGGCGAACGTTCCACTTGTCCTCGGCGTACCGAAAATCGGCCTGCTCTTTGGACAAGACACCCAGGGACTGACGGACTCCCTCCTTTTGGCTCTCCAAGCGGGGCAGAACATCGTCCTCCGGAACCAGTGAAACGTAGCGCTCAAAGTAAGATAAATACTCGGAGGTCTGTGGTCGCATGCTTGCCATTTTACCGCCGCGAGATCGAATGGATCGAGCCCCTCGAGTTTCCTGGGGGCGGCACCTATCACGGACAGGCGGAGGTAAAACAGTACCTCAAACAGTCGCGCGACGCCTGGGCTGAAGTGCGGAGCGAGCCGGAGCGATTTATCCCCGCCGGCGACAAGATAGTCGTTTTTGTGCACGCGCGCGTTCGAGCCAAGGACACCGGCCAATGGCAAGAAGTCCGCTTGGCTGATGTCTATACATTCCGTGACCGCAAGGCAGTCCACATGCGGGCCTTCGCGGACCGACGGGAAGCGCTCCGCTGGGTCGGGATCGAAGGCCCGGACCCTTTGCCCCGGAATTAACGTCGTGCTGATAGTTTAACGACGGCTTTGCCGACCGCGCAGGTCGACGTAGGCTTTCCCGCCATCAGGCCTTCCCAATTGGGCTCCTGCTCAAAGCCGGTGTAGAAGACCGTGAAACTGCCATCCGCTTCCGGGATCAGGCCCAGGGGAGTTCGGACGTCCTTGGACCAGGTTCCTGGTTTCGGCTGGATAGCGAGTGATTTTCCCGGTTCCCAGTGAATTCCGTCCCGAGAAAAGGCGTACCCGATCCTGTCCGCTCCCTGGCTGTCATAGACACAGATGAAGCGGCCATCGGATAGCCGGGTAACGATCGGGTTCTCGATAAATTTCTTTTCAATAGGCGCCGGGTTGAGATCGTTATGGCGTTTCCACGGGCCGTTCAAATCAGGTGCTGAGGCGACACCGACAAGCCAGTGCTCGATCGGGAGCACTTCTGTCCGGGCGGAACCGAAAAGTGCGAACCATTTTTCTCCGACTCGGAACGGGAAGAAGGAATCTGTTCCCTGCAGTCCCTCCCAGGAGCCGGAGTCGGGCCCCGGCTTCATGATGACACCGAGATCCCGGTAAGGCCCGCCTATGCCTTGAAGGCCGGAAACGGTCGACACGGCCCGCCAAATCTGCCCGCCATGATTGCTCAGGAACTGCCGTGAAGTGTTGGGGCGTGAGCGGTAAGCCACGTAGAACAGGTTCCACAGCTGACGGGCCTCGTCGTAGACAACCAGGGGCGACCAGAGCGAGGCCCGGGGGTCTTTCCCCTCGTATTCGGCGCTGGATTTGAGGATCGTCGACTCCCGTTTCCAGTGCAGACCGTCCTGGCTCTTCCAGTGACCGAACTGCATGCTGACCCAGATGGGATCGCCGACCATTTCGGACGTGAAGAGGTGGTAGGTCGAGCCCACTTTAACAGCCCGACCCCCTTCGAAACCGTACTTGATTCCCTTGGCTTCCGGCGATCGGATGGTGATCACCGGCGTGCGCTCCTGGCTCACAACGACAAGCTGATCGTTCGAGGGTCCGGCTGCCTGCTTCGACAGCACGACCCCGAGGGCGACAAACACAACCAATAAGACAGGAAGCCAGGATCGAGACGCGTTCTTCATCTCGTCATTCTGCCATGGAAAGGGGGTCCTGACGACTCCAAGGGGCGGCGCGCAGCAAAGCCGGGGGCAACGGGATGCGCGCGTGCCCTACCCTCCCAAGGAAGTGGCAACTTCTCTCAAACGCAGCTGGAGTCGCGTTACCGGCCTCGAGGCGACACCGCTTTGGCATGTGCAAGAGTGTGCCGAACCACCCGGCAATGTTGCATAGACCAAAGCGGCGTCGCTGGTAGGCCTGATAAAGCCTCGGCCTCCCTCTGCCGCCGCACTCCAAGAAAACGGTCGGGCTTAATCTTTTTCGCCACCCTCGCAGCGGAGCGAACGCTGCGCACTCCCCGGAATCTGCTCACTTTTTCTGGCCGACGACCCAGAGGCCGGCCAGGATCATCATCACGGGCCAAAATGTTGGGATCACGACCTCGGGCAGCAGCGACAGCTGGCGAGCCAGGAGGAAACAGCCGATCAGAGTCATCAGAATAGCTGCCAGCCGTGAAGACCATGAAAATACGAGATAGACTACGCCGAGGAGGATGATCGAAACGGGCCACCACCTCCAGATCGTTGGATTGAGCTTCCAGATGCCGAGGTAGTCGAAGAAGAACCCCACCCCCAAGATGATCAGCAGGACACCCGGACCGTACCTTCGCATGAATTTCCTCCCCCTGTCGCCTCTGACTTTTTTGAGGTGCCAAGCTTACCCAGAAGGCGTGAAATTAGCAATGTGACCGGGCGGCCTGATTGGGGATTGAGGATTGCGGATTGGGGATTCAAGGATTTGGGATTAAACCGCACTCTTCACCTGAATCCGAAATCCGCAATCCTGAATCCGCAATCCGCCATTCCCAATCCGGCTCAGAACACGGCGCGCAGGCCGAAGCGGAACTGCCGTTCGTCGATTCCTTCGCGGCCGAGGTTGATCGTTGAAGTGATGGTCATAAAATCCGGTCCATCCCCCACAAAGCCGTCGGGAACATCCAGATGCGGTGTATTCGTGAAATTAAACGCCTCCATTCGGAATTGCATCCTCACGCTTTCAGTCACCGTGAATTCACGGATCAAGCCGAAGTCCCAGTTGAAGAGACCCGGACCACGGAGGAATTGGTACGCCGTGTTCCCAAAACGCGGGGTTGTTACGTCAGCGAAGGCACTCGGGTCGTAATAGGGAGTGCCGGCTCCGACTCCGCCCAGTTTGGTTACCGGCTTTACCTGGTCGGCCGTCTGGGTGCTCCCGGGCAGGTTCAGCGCGGTGTCATCTGCCGTGACGGTGAAAGGCAAGCCGCTCATGATGCTGATCGCGTTGTTGATCTGCCATCCGCCCAGGATATGCGAAAGCACACCGTTGTGGCTCAGGAAGTGCCTGCCCGGCCCGAAGGGCAGTTGCCAAATGTTCAATATGCCCACGTTGTGCGTGCGATCTGTGCTTGCAAGCGCCCGGTTGTGCCACATATAGGGGAGTGCTTGCACGGCGGGCGTCCAATCGCTGTTCTCGAGCGGAGTGATGGCCTTCGAGAAAGTGTAGCTGGCATTCAAGGAAAGGCCGCCCGCGAATCGGCGTTGGATCTGGGTCTGCAACGAGTCGTAGTGGCCCGTGCCAACAGGCTGCAGGAGAATCGTGGCCGCCGTCCTCCCGAATTTCTGGAACAGAGGCCGCCCTTCCTCTCCGGCGCCGATGACCTGGCCTGCATTGATATCCACCAGTCCCAGCGTCCGGACCGACCGGGTCGCGACATATCCGGCCTGCGCGGTGAACCCACGCGGCAGCTCCGTCTGCAACGTGACGTTCCACGACTGGATGTAGCCGCGATCCAGTTTCCGCGGCAATCCTTGGAACACGTAATCGCCCGGGAGATCGAGGACACCGTTCCCGTTGTCCGGAACCTGGATGCCCGGGATGCCTTGCGCCAGGGTGGTGGCGGGAGTGAGGCCGTCCGGCGATTCTCGTCTGACCTGGATCAGAAGCGGATAATTGGCGCGAAGCGGTTCCAAGGCTTCATACGGGTCGTTGGTTAGGCCGTAACCGGCCCGGGCGACAAACTTGTCGGTGATTCGATAGGCCAAGCCGAGGCGCGGACCGAAGCGGCGCTTGCTGACCTCGATGCCGCAATCGCCGGGGATAGATCCAAAGCCGCACAGTGACACCTTGTTCGTGTCTGGGTCATAGAACTCGATCCCGCGGTCGGGCCGAGTCGGCACCGGGAAGTATTCCCAGCGGAGCCCGTAATCGATTGTCAGCCTCTGGGTCGCGTTCCATCGGTCGCGCGCATAGGCACTCACGAGTAAGGCGCGAATGTGATACTCGTCCGGCACCTGGAGAGTCCTGCCGGCCTGGTCTGCCTGGCCTATCAGAAACGCGGCGATGCTGTTGTAGCGTGAGCCGGTCGACAATTCCTCGCAATTCCCGGTGGCCGGATCAATTGACTCGCATCGCTGAGTGATTCCCCGGCCGAAGTTAAATCCTCCCTGCGCGCCGTAGCCGCCGCTTGCGAACTCGGCCTGGGCCTGGTTCAACGCCTGGCGGTAGATGTCGGTGCCAAAGCGGATATCGTGCTTTGACTTCACCCAGCCCACGTTCACCACGTACTGCGATTGCGGGTCCTGACGGTAGTAGGGCATGAAGTTGTTGGGCACGCCGAGAGTTGCGAAGTCCTCTACGTCAAACTCCGGCCAGCCGCTCTCGAAGGCACGCGGCCCGTTTGTACCGGGGATTCCGAACTGGTCGAGGCCGACGTTCGGACCAAGCCCCGTCTGCTCCGACGCGGTTCCCTGTCGTGACCAGCCGTAGTGGGCATCGATCAGGAGGTTTGGTGAGAACGCGTAAGTGCCCATGACCGTCAGCCGGTACGTGTTTCCGTGACCATGGCCCGGGTTGCCGCCGGCGAGAGGGTCGCCCCCTCCGGCTTCACCGTAGACAGTCGGATTCAGGCTGTTGTAGTGGAGGACACCGAAGGTCCCGATCAGGTTCATCTTGCTGTTAACGTTGTAGTCAATCTTGCTGTCCACCTGATGGCGATCGAAAACGAACGGGCCCGATACAAACAGGTTCCTGCTTTCCCTGTCGATGTTGGGCGGCACGTAAAAGGCTGCGATCTTCTGCGCGATCGGGTCCATCCGGCTGGCCGGAATGATATTCAAACACTGTGGATTCGTAGCGGTGTTGCAGAGCGGGAAATTGGGGTCGCCGGGTGTGACACGAAATTGCGTGCGGCCCGCGCCGGTTGCGGGATCGCCGGAGAGTGGGTCGTAGACCGGCGTCGTTGAAGCAGACAAGTCCCCCTTAAGCATTGCAGCCGTCGGTACTGATGCGAAGGTCTGAACGTTGCGATGGTCTCCCGTTCCCTCGTAGCTGACAAAAAAGAACGCCTTGTTCTTCTTGATCGGCCCCCCGATCGCGCCGCCATATTGGTTGTAAACCAGTTTCGGTTTGTTCCCGGTGTTCACGGCAGCATCCGCAAACCGCATCGGCCAGGCCTTCAGGTGATTGTTTGTGTGATACCCAAAAACTGAACCATGGAAATCGTTGGTTCCGCTCCGGGTCTGCACATTAATCGCGGCACCGCCGGCCAGGCCTTGCTCCGCGTCAAAACTGCTGGTTACCACGTTCACTTCCTGGATTGATTCGAGAGTCGGGACGTAGGAAGCGACGTGCGGAAGCTGAATGTGCGTCGTGCTGACACCGTCGATCCGCGTATTGTTCTGGTTGTCGCTCGTTCCATTGACAGTGAATTCCAGCGAGCGGGATGGGTTAGTCGGGATGGAGTGCGAATTCTGAGGCGGCGTGAAGCCGGGCAACATCCGGTAAACCTGTTGGTAATTCCTTCCAGGAGCAACGGGCAAATTCTGCAGGTCATTAGCCACAACGCCCACTGCCACTTCGGAGGTTTCTGTCTGGAGCTTTGGCGGCTCCGCATCAACCGTGATTGTCTCACCGACGCCGCCAACTTCCAGTGAGGCGTCTACACGCGAGACGCGGTTGATGCTGACCGTGACCTCGGCCTGCTCGAAGGTCTTGAATCCCGGCTGGCTTATTTTTACGTTGTATGCACCAGCGGGCAGGTCGTTAAAGCTGAAGCGGCCGGCTTCGTCCGTAACGCCTTGCCGGCTAAGATTGGTGCCCTTGTTGGCGACCGTCACCGAGGCGCCGGGTATGGAACCGCCGCTGGCATCCTTGACTTCCCCAACGATAGAGCCGTAAAGGGCCTGCGCCCTGGCCGTTTGCGGCAATGCGACGAACAGGCATGCCACAAGCAGCAAACCGAGCACACACACTGCTCCCCTGGATATTCGTGTGGTCATACAGTTTTCTCCTGGAGGAAAGGGTGAAAGGCGAGGCTTTTGTCCCAGACATCTGGACATCCTCGAAAAACAAAGCCCAACAGAGCGAGAGAACTGGAGGGATGCCTGCTTGGAATTGTATGCCCGTCGCTGGTAAAGGTCAAAATGGTGAGGGGCAGTGGCCAGTGGCCTCCGGAGCACCGGCAGTTGCGAGCACTCTTTCGGAGTACTCGCAACTACCGGCGCCCGGGCCACTGGACGCGACTTGAGCAGACTGACCCACTCCCGGGGCGGCAGTAACCCGCTATTCGTGGCGGAGCGCCTGCATGGGTGCGATTCCGGCAGCACGATATGCCGGGGCCAAGGACGCACAGAGGGAACAGGCGAGGAGCACCCCAGCGCCGGTGGCCAGCGCCCAAGGGTTCTGCGGTTTGAGCCCGAATAAAAACGTGTCGATGATGCTGCCCGATGCCAGGGCGCCTACCATACCGCAGGCCAGTCCAATCAAGACCGGCATGGCTGTTTCTCGCATGACGAGGGCGATGACCGTGCGCCTCGGAGCTCCGAGGGCCATGTGAACGCCTATTTCGGGCGTACGGCGCGCGACGAAGTAGGCCAGCGTGCCATAGATGCCCAGTCCCGCGAGCACGACAGCGATCAGGCTGAAGCCGGAAACGAGGCCGGCCAGCAATCGCTCGCGGCGGATCAATTCCCCGATCTGCTCGGTCTGCGTCTTGACCTCGTACATCGGCACGTTGCGATCGATGGCCTCGATCGCAGAGCGGACCGCCAACGTCAGCTCCTTGGGATTGCTCATCGATCTCAGGGCGTATGTCATCGAGTGCTGAGGGTTTTGCCGGAAGGGAACGAAGACCGATGGACGCATGTCATCCCGGAGACTGCCGAACTTGGTATTGCCTGTCACCCCAATGATCTCCACTTTCTTCTCTTCGAGCTCCAGAATGCGCCCGACGGGGCTAAGACCGTGGAAGTACTTCCTCGCAAGCGCTTCGTTGACAAGCGCCACCGGTTTCGATGATTCCCGGTCGTTCCACGTCACATCGCGGCCGGCAATCAGCGGAATGCCCATGGTTTCAAAGAAGCGCGGAGCAACGAAGTGCGTATCCGTGGAGATCGGCTTCTCGCCCGGTACCCGTATGCTGTCGGTGGTTCTGGAACCGGCGAGCAGGCCCCAGCGCGAGATGGAAGCGCTTGTCACACCAGGCAGTTCACTAACGCTTCGCAGCACCTGTTCGTGGAAATCGAGCAGGCGGCCCTCTTTGTATCCGTTCAGCGTCGGGTCGAGCTGGAAGAGCAGGATGTTGTAGGGTTTGAATCCGATAGCCTCCGATTGGAGGTTGAGCAGTGTTCCGACAAACAGCGCCGATCCCGAAATGAGAACCAAAGAAAGAGCCGCCTGCACGGCGATGAGAACCTTTCCGGCACGAAGGGGTGCTCGGTCAGCACCGGCGCCGCTTGATTTCACGAGCGTGAGAACTTCGGCTCTCGTAGCTCGCCAGGCTGGCGCGAGTCCGAGCGCCACTCCGGTGAGAAGGCAGAGAGCCAGGGAAAACCCGAAAATCTTGAGATTCGCAGCGACAGCGACCCCGGGTGGCTGATTCTTCTCCGCGAGCATTCGTACCACGGCATTCCCGCCATACTGCGCCAGGAGCGTGCCGGCGGCGCCGCCGAGAAATGCCAGAAGCAGGCCTTCAGTAAGGAGCTGCCGCATGATCCGCCACCGTCCGGCGCCCATCGCCAGCCGGATTCCGATTTCCCGCTGGCGTGCCGCCGAGCGAACCAGCAGGAGCCCGGCCAGGTTCGCACAGGCGATCGCCAGGACAGCACCTACTGCGCACATGAGCAGCCTCAGGGGCTTTCTGTACTCTGATCGCAGTTCATCAAGCCCCTGTCCGCCGGGCGAGAGATTGACCCGGGGAAGATCCCCCGCTTCCTTCGGCCGATATTCGAGTATGGCCTGCCGCATTAGCAATTCCGTCTCGGTGCGCGCCTTTTCGTCGCTGATCCCGGGTTTCAGCCGACCTATCACTTCGAAATACCAGTGATCGGGTTCCTGCAGGACGCCTTCACCTTGCCCAAGGATCTCGTGCACGGCAAGCGGAAGCATGACATCGGGACACCAGGCAGGATTGACGCCGCAAAAGCCTTTTGGAAGCACTCCGACAATGACTGCCGGCTTGCCGTTGACGGCGATTTGCTGACCGACAATCGCCGGATCTGAGCCGAAATTGCGCTGCCAGTAGGGGTGGCTGATGACAGCGGCGACGGTAAGTGGATTCTCACGGTCGTCCTCGGGAATCAGTGTTCTTCCGACGATCGCCTGCGTGCCAAGAGTGCTGAAATAATTGCCTGAAACCAGTTCTCCGGAGACCAGTGTCGCGTGACCGCGGATGGTGAGGTTCAGCTGGGTGAAGCCGCTGAAAGTCATCAGGCCCGAGAAACTCGTGCTGTTGTCCCGGATATGCCGGTAGACCGGATACGACACCGACCACGCGACCAGCTGCTTGAGCGCGTTTGGCCGCATGCTGCCGTTGTACGAGTCGACGAATTCACCCTCCCGGGCCACCCATTCGATGCGCCGGAGCTGTTCCGGCGCCTGCACGGGCAGAAACCGGAGCATCACCGCGTCAATGGCGCTGAATATGGCGGTATTCGCCCCGATACCGATTGCGAGCACCCCTATCGCCAGGAGCGAGAAGGACGGTGTCCGCCGCAGCTGGCGCCAGCCGTACCGCAGATCGCCCCTCAGTTCATTCACGAATCGCAATCCGCGCGCTTCACGCGCGTCCTCTTTGTGGCGCTCGACAGCGCCAAACTCGACAAGGGCTCGCCGCCGGGCTTCGGCGGGTGAAACGCCGCTGCGCATGATGTCCTCGGCGCGAGTGGAGATGTGGAACTCCAGTTCCTCGGCCATTTCACTTTCAATTCGGCGGCGGCCGAACAGGGCCTTGGCGAAGGATCGGAGACGAGCCGGCATGATCAAACCTCCTCGGGCTTTGCACCCAGAGCCGCCGCCATGGCCTCCACGAGTCGCTGCCAGCCTGCAGTTTCAGTTTTGAGGCGTTCGCGACCCCTTGGAGTCAGCCGGTAGAACTTGGCGCGCCGGTTGTTGTCGGAGATCCCCCACTCGGACTCGATCAGCCCCTGGTGCTCGAGGCGGTAAAGAGCAGGGTAGAGGGCGCCCTGTTCGATCACGAGCGCGTCTTTCGAGATCTGCCCGATACGGAGCAGCACCCCGTATCCGTGTTGTGGGCCCAGCGAAACAGTTTTCAGAATCAAAAGGTCGAGAGTCCCCGGGAGCAGCGGAACGTGGTCACCCATTGATGCCTCTCCTTAGCGTACTAGGAGAAGGATAGCAGCGCTCTCCTAAGCTGTCAAGGAGAGAGCAGGACTTAAGCGCTACGGTCCGATGGACTCTCCCGCAAGTCCTGCTCACGGAAGCCGCCAAAAGGCTTATTCCGGTCTGGCGCCTTTAAGATAGCGATCCAGGAAGCGCAGGATGGCACCGTAACCGTTGATCTCGTTTTCCTTCTTGACGAACCCGTGTCCCTCGTCGGGGAACACCACGTATTCCACAGGCACGTTGTTCTTCTTCAAGGACGCCACAATTTCGTCTGACTCAACTTTGAGGACGCGCGCATCATTGGCTCCCTGGAGGACAATCAGCGGCTTCTTGATTTTGTCGGCGTGAAAGAGTGGAGATTTGTCTTTGAGGAATTGTTCCTGGGTTTCCGGATTTCCCAGTTCTGTGAAGAGTGCCTCCCTGAAGCTCGTCCACCAGGGCGGAGTACTCTTTAGAGTTCTCACCCAGTTCGATACGCCAAAAATGTCGACGCCGACCGTGAACTCGTCGGGACGGAAGGCGAGACCGGCGAGAGTCATGTAGCCGCCGTAACTGCCGCCCATGATTCCGATTCGCTTCTCGTCGACCCAGCCGGTCTGGGCGAGAAGCTTTTTGGCAGCCACGCAGTCGTTAAGATCCTCGTTGCCGTGCTTTTGATCGTCGGCCTTATAAAATGTTTTCCCGTAGCCTGAACTGCCTCGGTTATTGACGTCGATGATTGTGTAACCGTGATTGATCAGGTACTGCTTCAACGGTGAGTAACCGAATCTCGACTGGCCGCCCGGCCCCCCGTGGACCGAGACCAGTGCGGGCAGCTTTTGGCCTGTACCCGCATGGTGAGGCTTATAGAGAAGCGCGGGGATTTCCATTCCGTCGAAGGATTTGAAGCGCACAACGGTCGGTTCAACGAGGTCGTCCGGGCGTATCTCCGGATTCATGGTGTCAGTCAGCTTGCGGGATTTGCTTGTCGCGAAATCGTAAACATAGATGTTGCTCGGTGAACGCGAACCGTTCACGTAGAACAGCATCAGCTTCTCGCTGTCCGAAATGGCGACCCCGGTAATGTCCGCGTTCGGAACATCGGGGAGTTGGATCAGCTTCTTCTGCTGGGTGTCGAGGATTCGGATCTCGGTCCGGGCGTCGTTGTTCACAGCCGTGACTCGGTACTTCCCGTTCTTCGACAAGTAGGCGTACATGATGTCCCATTTCGCCTCTTCCACCTTCTCGGACTTGCCGGTCGCCAGATCGTACTGCTTCAAATACGTGAATTCGCTGCCCTCATCGGTTCGGTAGTAGAGGATCTTGGAGTCGACGGAAAAAGCCGCTGGAAAGTAGACAACATCGCCGGTGTGCGGCGTCAAATGTTTGAGCTGTTGGTTGCTGGTGTCGAAAAGGTAGATGTCCGTGTTGCTGGTGGTGACTGGCTTGATTAGCGCCAGATAGCGTCTGTCGTTGGAGATCGTCCCGAAGTCGTAGCCGGCCTCATTCTTGTAGATCATCTTCGGCTGCATGGATGCGATGTCCATTTCATAGACATCCATGAACTTGGGATCCCTCTTGTTTGACCCGTAGAAAAAGCTCTTGTCGTCATGGCTCCAGTCATAGAACACGGCTCTCGCTTTTTCGTCGGACGTCAGATCCTTCACCTGACCGTCTTCGTCCCTCAGGTAGATGTGGCTGATCTCATTTCCGCCTCGGTCGGACGAGTAGAGGATGCGGTTGTCTCTCGGGAAGAAGGAAATCGCGAACACCGAGTCCGTTTTCGAGTTGGTCAGCTGGGTCGGTTTTCCGCCTGTTACCGGCACCGTAAATGCGTTGAAAATGCCGCTGCGACGAGAGGAGTAGAGGATCAACCGGTCGTCGTGAGAAATGGCACCGCCGGTGATTGCCTCGGTGTTCATGAACTGCTCAATCGTGTACTCTTTGACGGTTTTGGTAGCAGCCGTCCGCGTCTGAGCGGAGATGGAGCTCAAAGCGAGAACCAGGAAAAGGCCGAGCACTGTCAGCAATCTGGTCATGATGTCCCTCCTGGCAATACGATCTGTTAGGTAGTCTGAGTGTACCCATCCTGCCCGAAAACCCGGGTTGGGATCAATGCTGCAGGATGCCGAGTCCTGGGTTGTTTGTCTTCACCACGTATTTCTGAACGACCCGCGTCTCCTGAACCAGCGTGCGGAGGCGGGATCTCAGCGGCGGTTGAGCGGCTCGCTGCTTTTTGGCGAGTTGTATCGAAACGGTGGCGCGTCGAGCCGGGATCTAATTTGGAGTGCGGCGGCAGAAGGGCTCCGATGCTTTATCAGGAGGCCTGGCGACGCCGCTTTGGCTCCCCCGCGGAGCGGGAGGATTGGCGAAAATCGAAAGTGCTCAGCTGATCGCCAACCGATCACCGCTCGAACCTCGATTTTCGCCAATCCTCCCGCTCCGCGGGGGAGCCAAAGCGGCGTCGCCAGGCCTCCTGATAAAGCATCGGAGTCCTTCTGCCGCCGCACTCCAAATTAGATCCCGGCTGACGCAACTACTGAACTTAAGAGGCGCGGGGTTTCGATGCGGCTCGCCGCCCAACCGGCCACAAAACGGCCGGCGAGTCACTCAACCGCCGCTGAGATCCGGCCTCCGCACGCTGGTTCAGGCCCCGGCCGCGCTCCGGAAACTTCGGCTCTCCAGTCTGCGTCTCTCTTTCAGACTTCGAATCCCGCCACTCTAAAGGAGACGCACGGCATGGACAGGAACGAGTTCCTTTGTTCTCGTCGTATCTTCATCAGAAACGCCGCCGCCGGGGCCGTTCTCGGAGGTGCAGCATTATTTACCCCCGGCGTTTTTGCCGAGGAGCTGACTTTGACGCCGCGCCAGACTGAAGGCCCGTTCTACCCCGATAGGCTACCCCTCGATACCGACAACGACCTGCTGATTGTCAATGGCGCCACTACCCCGGCGGTGGGAACAGTCACCCATTTGAAAGGCCGGATCCTTGATCGGCTGGGAGAACCCGTACGGAATGCGGTCGTCGAGATCTGGCAAGTCGATGCCAACGGGATTTACCTGCACAGCGGGGATCCGCGCGAACAAAAACGGGACCGCAACTTTCAGGGTTACGGCCGTTTCGAGACGAGCTCAAAAGGAGAGTACTACTTCCGTACGATCAAGCCGGTTCCCTACGTGCCTCGGACTGCCGGACACATTCACTTCAAAGTCCGAGTCAAGGGGCAGGACCCTTTCACGACGCAGTGCTACGTGAAAGGCGCGCCAGGCAATGAACGGGACTTCGTTCTCAATGCAATCCGTGACCAGAAGGCGCGGGAATCAGTCATCGTCGATTTCAGGCCGCTGGAAAACTCGCGTATCGGGGAGTTGGCCGCGCGCTTTGATGTCGTGCTCGGCTTTACGCCCGGAGCCTGAAATCTGTGATGGAAACGACGACCGCCGCATCCCTAACAGTGTTTGTCACAGGGCAACCGGATACGTTGGGAGTCCCATTTTCGGAACAATGCGGTGTCAGCGCCCCGATCCTGATACGTATTGCCTTGACGTCACCGGCCGGATCCCGCGGGGCGTCAGCGCGCCAGGACTTGCACCGTGGCGAGTTGAAAGATTCCGCCGACAAGCCGATTCTGGATCATGACCGCGGCCAGCCCGATTCCTGGACCGGTCCGGACACTGCCGCTGAAGTCGGAGAAGTCGACCGCCTTGTCCCACTCCATTTCATCGACGAAGCGGGCGAGCTTACCCAGGGCGGGGATGTCAACTTGCGTTGTCGCCAGGACAGCGCCTTCCGAATCGACGATCTCGAGTTTGACGGTGGCCCGGTCCCCGCTCAGGTTCTGGACGGCGACTCCGGTCCGGATCTCGACGCCGCGGGTTTGCACAGGCCCCGCAAATCCCCTGATCAGCTCACCGCCGGCTGGGATTCCCTCCGCTCCGAAAGCGCCTCCAAAAACGATGACTCCACCCACGGGAGCATCCGATGAAACCGTCACCGAGCCGGCCTTTAGGACGCCCACCGCATTCGTCTCGAAGACCCTGACTCCACCGGGCGGGATTTCCGTTTCCACGATCCCGTCAGGCACGTTCGACCCGTTGAGTACGACGGCGAAAGGTCTACCGTCGTCCGCTCTGATCACGACCCGAGCGAACACCCGGTTTTCGGCATCGGGATTCAGGAGTGAAATCCGGCTGGACAGACCTTCACCGTTGGCAAATTGCGGGAAATAGACGGCGTGGGATAGCTCCTTGCCGTTGTGCAGGGGCGTGAATTGGACCAGCAGAACGGGGGACGAGTCAGACTCCCGGCTGCCAAACCGCTTCGCTGCACCGACCGCGTTCTCATCACCGCGAAGCAACCAGCCGAAGTTCGACTCGCGGTTGTCAACCCAGTGCTGCACGTCCGTCATCATTCCGGCCGACCGCCAGACGTAATCGCCGTTGCCCGATACCTCGATGGAGCCCGAGGCTTGCGCCGCGAAGTCTCCTCCGGGGTTCTCCCACAGCTCGGTGTTGAAGAAAGTGTGCAACCAGGTCGCGTCCCCGGCGGTGGCCGGTCCCCCGCCGCCCCCACCGCCCCCACCCAAGCTGGCTGCTGACGTGCCCTCGCCCCAGTTCTTGGCGAGCCGGTACAGCGAGACTGTCCGCGCCAGTGGGGTGTTGTTGTTGGAGTTGGTCTGCCGGAGAGTGAGACTGACGGCCTGAATAGTTGATCCTGGAGGGATACTGCGCAGGTCGAAAGCCATGACCCCACGGACGATATGTCCGTCTCCCGTCCGGCCGGCGAAAACCCCAATTCCGACGGCGTTGCTCAGGGAATCCGATTTCTCGTAGAGCGTATTGTCTTTGATCGGGTTGAGCTGCACCAGCTCCGCCCGGATGACAGCACCCGAGATCCACGCAAGGACGGCAAAGACGACCCACGTTTTCTTAACGCTTGGCATCGATTCTTCCCTCGAGTTGCAATGGTTTCTGTCTGCGGCGCGGGAGGCGCGACGCGGCCGTGCTCGAGAGCATTGCGCCGCGCCTACATCACCGGAGCGTCGCTTCCACTGCGACTGCTACGGTCCCGCGACGGGAGTCACCGGAAGAGAGGTGAACAAGCCTGCGTCGGAACCGAGCTCAAGGGAAATGGCCGAAAACGAACCTTCCCCGGTTGAGATCTCCACGGTCCCCAGGAAATTGCTCGTGTTCAGGTTCTGGAACAGCTCGTTGATGAACTGGGCGATCCGGCCGTTCGCCGGAATCGTCCGCTGAACCACCGCATCATCGCCGAGCGATGCGCCGTTTTCGCCTCTTATCTGCAACGTAACCGTTAGGGGGAAGGTCTCGAGGTTACGGATGGCAATCGCGGTATTGATATCGGGGTTGCGTCGCGCCGGGGTGATCGCGTGCCGAACAGATGCCCCCGAGCCAAAACCAGCAATTCCGACCGGCAGCTGAAAGCGAATAATCCCTCCAACCGGCTCGTTAGAAATCACCTCGCTGGAACCGCTGGTCAGGTCGCCCTGCCCATTTGTGGTAAAGGTGACGCTACCGAGCGGCTGGATGGAGAAGTCCACTTCGGAGGCCGGAGCACCGGCGCCGCCCCCGGTTAGACCGATGGTCAGGGGCTGTCCGTTGGCATCGAAGAAATGCAGTGTTCCTTCTGCCGTTGCCGTCGAAGATGGGTTTGTGAGCACCACCGACGAGGTGACGCCCGCCTGCCCGCCTCCGTTGCCGAACTGCGGAAAATACTGAACGACTCCGGGTTTTGGAATCTGTCCCCGAATTTCCCCGGCGGGGAAGGCCGGCGAGTGAACGTTCACGTACAAGCCTCCAGCCCTGAGGTCCTCCAGGAAATCGCTATAGCGATACGTGTCGTTGAACCTGGCGTCCCCCGCGGCCGCCCGGTCAAAGATCAACGCTGGGGCAGCGAAGCCGAAGACAATCGAGCCGGCGACGCCGGCCGGCGCCGCATGGATGTGAGCCGCAGACGCATCCGCGACGTTGTGGGAGCAGGCAACCGTGAAAGCCGTGCCGTCAGGATTGAGAACCGCCATGCAGCTCCCGGTTCTAGTGCTCGCGACGCTCGGGGTTTCCTGTCTCGCCTCGAGGGGGAATGACACTGCGGAGTCGGCCCTGGGCCCGATCTGTCCGCGTATCTCCCCCCCGGGGTTCGCGGTCGAATGAACGTTAACGTAAAGGTTGCCCGCGTGGAGATCCGTCAATTCCTCGGCAGTCAGCTGAAAGAGGCCCCTGAATGGTGACACCGCCGAGTCGAAGGGATGAATAATTCCTCCGTTCGTCCCGGCCGGAGCCCGATGGATGTGGGCCGCAGTGACATTTTGGACCGTGTGGCTGCAAATAACCTCGAACGCATTCCCATCAAGGCGGCCGAGGCACTGCCCCGTCGCAGTGCTTGCTATATTTCCTGGCTCCTGCTGCGGACTCATCGGAATGTCAAAGACTTGAGCCGAGGCCGTTCCCGCCAGGCCGAACATAACCGCTAACCCGAAACTTGCCAGTTCCTTGCTCATACTTCCTCCAGAAACAACAGCACAAACGCTTTGCTTTCGCGCGGAGAGTCCTCCTTCGGCGCCGGAGGTCCACCCAGGGGTGCGAGTGCTGCCCTCCGGGACGGGAGCCTGACCAGCGTCGGTCAGGCGAACCATTACCGCGCGACTCACTTGTCAACTTGTCGACACAATGTCGAGATAGGAATTACGAGGGGGTCCCAATTGTTGCATGCCTGGGAGCGGATCCTGAACTCGTTGTTTCTATCATCTTAAAGCAAATCGACCGCGAAGGTCTACGCGAGGTGCCTATTTCGAGACCGTGCCACTCAAGAACATCGCGCTCCCCTACGGGTGCACTTCCTTCGGTCCGGTTGACTATAAACATCCGCCCCCTAACGGGGGCAAAGCCCTTATTTGAGCGCTACTGGGGTGACGGGGTTGAGTTTTAGGCCGCCGCGCGCGCTGGGAGACTTCCTCAAATTGAAGCTATTCCTCTTGACGTAGACGCTTATCTCGGTTCGACCAGGTTCAACCCAGTTAAGCCGACTCTTGCTGGTGTGCACTGGAGTGCAGCCCTGACGTGCCGGTCTGGCCGGCAAAGGCGGTCCTGACCGGAACCGCCGAAGGCAGCATGGTTCCGCGATGTCAGCCGTGATATAGTTTTGCCAGATCACCCGCAACGCTGGGGCTCGAGATGTTTCGAGCCTCTTGCGACCCCTCTCTACAAGGCGATCCGACTCACTAAGAGCGTGATGACTCTATTTCTTTGTTGTTAGCAAGTAAGGAAAGGAGCGTGCAAGATGAAGAAGCACAATGTTTTGTCGGTCATAGCCGCCTTTGGCTTGCTATCGGTGATGACGTCGGCCCCGGTCGGCCAGGCGCATGCGCAGGGTCGCACATCAAAGGACGCCGTTGTACCCACCGTTTTCCAGGCGGCTGGACCCACGGTCAGTTCGATCCTTTGCTCGGTCGATCAGTTCCGCGCCGCCTTGGGGCAACCGAACAACGCGAACACCCAGGGACCCCTTTCCAGCGGTCGTCGGGAGATCAACTGGGACGGCGGCGGCTCCATAGAAACCTCGATAGCAGCCACGCCGTTCACCGGTTTCCTGGTAACCCGAGGGGCTCTTTTCAGCACACCCGGGACCGGGTTTGCGCAGGCTCCCGTATCCGGTCTCGCCGACACCTTTGACAACCCCACCTACGAGACCATCTTCCAACCGTTCAGCCCCGTTCGGCTCTTCACAGCCATCGACAGCAACATTACAGAGGTGCACTTCTTCGTCCCCGGGGGTGGGGACATACCGGCGACGACAACCGGGTTTGGCGCGGTCTTCACCGACGTTGACCAACCAGACGGGAGCGGGCCGGGCAGCAAGCGTGGAAACCGTGGGGCGAGTACGCTCATCGAGTACTTCGGCGCCAACGGGGAACTGCTGTTCAGCAGCTTCGTCCCGGCCTCGCCGGGCGATGGAAGCCTTTCCTTCTTCGGAGTCGTGTTTGCCGACCCGCTCATTGCGCGGGTCCGGATCACCAGCGGTGATGTCGCCCTGGGACCAGATGATGATGGGAACCAAGACATCGTTGTGATGGATGATTTTCTCTACGGCGAGCCGCAGCCGCTTCCGTAGCGGGGAGTACCTCGCGGTTTTTCAAAGGGGCAGGGGGACTCCTTGCCCCCAGAACAGTGACTGGGGCCGTGTCTAAAGGCGTGTTGTCCACTGTTTCTTCGACCGAACAGCATGCGGTGCGACCCCACTGAGCGAGATTCTGGCTCAACCTTTCAAGCAAGATGCGATAGCGTCCCCGCCGTCTTCGGACCGACCAACGGTCTCTCACGCGTGCGCTATCATGGATGCAACCCGGTTTTTCCTGCCGGATCAATCGTTTAGATGCGCCCGGATCCGGCGATTTCTTGAATTCTCGATGCCGTTAAGCTCGCGCACTAAGAAGTGAGTGAGATGGAAGAACCAGACGATATGTTGTGTTCTGCTGCAGAATCGCCGTCGGTGCCGCAGACATGTCAGCCGGGCTCGCGCCGGGGTTCACTTCCAACCAATAGCCTTGAAGAAGGTGTAACAGAACGTCCCGTCTCTTTCAGCCGTTCGGTACAAATCCTGAATGCCCTTGGCCCAGACGGCGGGCTCGGCTTGATGGCTTTCGATCGCCTGTTTGCCGACGCCTTCCACCATCGCAGTAAAGGTCTTCCTGGTAAACCCGTCGACCATTTGAGGCCGCGATGCGTCGGCATACACCATGCGGGGCGACACCGTAACCTCTCGGAATCCGTTGTCAATAAGAAGCGGATAGAGGCGCCGGCCGATGAGCGGGTCTCCCCCGGCCTGACGCTGCAGGTCGATCAGGCACTGGATCGCCTTGCGGGCAGCATCGCTGTCCGGGTGAAAGAAGGCGGACCCGTGATCCCCCTCGATGACTGTCACTGACCCTCCGGGTTTGAGAACTCGTCGAAGTTCGGCCAGGGCTCCTTCCGGACGGACCAGGTGTTCGAGCACGAAGCACACGAAAAGGTGGTCGAAACTGTCATCGGGAAATGACAGGCGGAAAATGTCCTCTCGCCGGAATTCCACATTGGTGACCCTGGCGGACTGAACGCGGCTTTGAGCGACAGCCAGGGAATCGTCCGAAATATCGACAGAGACAAAGGACGTGTCAGGACTGTTCGCGGCCAGCGTCACTGTTTGGGCCCCCACGCCGCAACCGGGTTCGAGGACGAGAGCACCCGGGGCATACCGGGTATCGGAATGCAGCAAGGACGCGAGCGTGGCGGCCTGATCGGCCAGTCGTTCCTGTTCTCGGGCTGAATAACCGTGCACATAATCTAGTTCCATTCAGAGTGTCGCTCCTTACGAAATAGTGTATGGCAAAGATGGATGCAGCCGAACGAGTGAACTGTTCAGTCCGGTCCCCTTGCTCCTAACATTCTTATGCTACGAACGCACGGCTTCTGTATCTTCCCGCCCAAGGTGCGGGAGGTTCAGAGGGCGAGTCCGCTTGATGGGGAATTGAAGCCAAGCTACAGTGGGTTAGGTCGATGGACCGCAAGGCGATAAAGGGGCTCGAGACGGTGACCTGATTTCTCTCGACGGCCGCAAGCAGGCGCCCGGGCCTCCGGACCTTGGCGGAATCCGCAAATGGATGGACGGCATGCACAAGTACGAGGCATACGTGCGATGGAAACGCGGCGATGCGAACTTCAGGGACGGGAAGTACAGCAGGGGCCACGAATGGCGTTTTGACGGAGGGACCGTTGTGCCCGCCTCCGCTTCTCCGTTAGCGGTGCCGCCACCCGGTTCGGTGCCGGCAAACGTCGATCCCGAGGAAGCGGTGGTGGCTGCCGCGTCCAGTTGTCACATGCTCTGGTTCCTCTCGATCGCGGCCAAAGCGGGTTTCATAGTCGACGACTACCAGGACGACGCGCGCGGCGAGGTCGGCAAAGGACCAAACGGACGCGAGCGATTTTCCCGCATTGTCCTTCGTCCGGTCATCCGCTTCTCCGGCGACGTCATTCCCACTTCGACGCAAATTCAGGAGATTCACCGGAAGGCGCACGAGGAGTGCTTCATAGCAAACAGCCTGAAAGCAGATGTCGTGGTCGAGCCTGCCGATCCCTGACAATCACGACGAGCGTGTCACCGCATCGAAACCGTGAAGGCTGGGTTTGCACGAAAGCGTCATTCTCCTTCACGGTTTGGGGTAGTTCGCAGAGCGGTGAAGGCCAGGCCCCAATCTGCCTCCGTGCACAATTCATTAATACATTGCCACTTATTGTTAAGAGGGGCTGCCAAACATCCGGCTCAGCAGATCACGGTGCCGTGTACGCCGTGACCGCAGCCTACGGTGCTGTATCTAGAAATCTAAATACCCGCTCGCTTGTCGCAGCCGCTCGCCTCTGCTACTATCCGGTCGTTTTTGGGAGGGAGAATGAAGCAGTTGCGCGTTCTGCTGCCGCTAATCACGCTATCCTTGACCTTTTCCACGATGCAATACGCACAGCCCGTCAATCCGAATGCCACACCGGAAGCGAGAAAGCTGCTCGCTTTTCTGCAAGAGATCCAGGGGCAATACACTCTGGCCGGGCAACACAATTTCATCAACTCAGGCTCGAAGTACACTGACTTGATCAAGCTTGTCACAGGCAAATCGCCCATCATATGGGGATCGGACTTCAGCTTCGCATACGAGGGGGAGGCGCCTCAGAAATTTCAGCACTGTGGTCCGCTTAATCTCACGAATCCTCCGGAACCTCTCGCCTATCTCAAGCTAGCGCCGGAAGAAGCCCGGGAACGTCTGATCAAGACCGCGATTCAAAAACACAAGGAAGGATACATCATCACCCTTATGTGGCACGGATGTCCGCCGGGCTTGGGCGACACGTGTGACGGCGCGAAGATTTGGGCTATGGAGAAACGTCCCTCCGCCGAACAGTGGGCCGAACTGACGACCGACGGTACCGCATTGAACCTCGGCTGGAAGCGCCAGGCAGACGTGATCGCAGGTTACCTGAAACAGCTTCAGGCGGCTAATGTGCCGGTGCTGTGGCGACCCTATCACGAGATGAACGGGGTCTGGTTCTGGTGGTGCAACCAGAAAGGGGAGAATGGATTCAAGAAGCTGTGGATCATGATGTACGACTACTACGTGAATCACCACAAGCTTCACAACCTGATCTGGGTCTGGAATACCAACGCTCCACGAACGATCCCGAATGATGAAGCATTTGCATACGAGGACTTCTGGCCGGGAGCAGACTATGTAGACGTCCTGGCGGCTGACGTTTACCGCAGGGACTGGAAACAATCCCATCACGATGACCTGTTGAAACTGGCCAACGGGAAACCGATCGCGCTCGGCGAAGTCGGGAATCCGCCCACGCCCGAAATACTGGATGCGCAGCCTCGGTGGACCTGGTTTATGCCCTGGGGCTGGCTGGCAACCGTCGGCAACAACCCGGACGTGCTGCGCCGGATTCTGGCTGACAAGAGGGTTTTGAGCAAAGACGACGTGACGATCGATTCAGACGGAACGTATAAGGTAAAACCGCGTTGAGCGCTTTTTATGCAAGCCGGACTCTCCAGCTCTAGAGTCCGGCTTGGCGGTTATTTTCCAAGCCCCTCATTCGTACCGCAGGGCAATCATTGGATCGACCTTGGAGGCGCGGCGGGCAGGGACGTAGGCGGCGACCAGGGCGACACCCGAGAGCAAGGCTCCCACAACGAGATAGGTCGCCAGGTCTCCAGTGCTGACCCCGTAGAGCAGGCTTGCGACGAAACGGGTGAAAACCAGGGAACACGCGACGCCGAGAACCAATCCGAGAAGAATTAGCCGAGTCCCCTCACCGAGCGTCGACCGCAGCACGGCTCCCGGCCGCGCGCCAAGCGCCATGCGGATGCCGATCTCGTGAGTCCGCCGGCTGACGGCATAGGCCATGAGACCGTAGAGTCCGATCGCTGCGAGCATCAGGGCCAGTGCCGAGAAAGATCCGAGTAAAACCGAATACAGCTTAGGCCGCACCAGCGCCGCCGAGACGTACTGCTCCATCGGTTGAGGGGCTGTGACCGCCTGGCTGGAATCCACCTTGGCGACCTCCCTGCGGACCGCCTGCGCGAGCGCCATCGATGCGGCTGATGAACGAACGACCAGGTACGTAATGTAGCCGGGGGCCTGGACTTGCGCGAGGAACACCGTAGGCCTCGGCTCCTCTGTAAGCCCGTTATGCCGGATGTCGCCTACGACCCCGATGATCTCAGTTGGTTTCGGATCGGCCCAGTCGCCGATGATGATTTGACCGATCGGATCCTCGCCAGGGCAGAACCGGTTGACAAATGACTGGTTCACCAGGGCAACCCTTCGGCTGTTCGGACGGTCCTCCCTGGTGAAAGGCCTTCCTCGCAAAACCGGGATGCCCATGGCGGCGAAGTATCCGCGGCTCACCGTCGATACGTCGGACTCCATCGACCTCGGATCCGCCGCCTTCGGCCGCCCGACAAAGGAGAATGGGCCGTTGTTCGTCCAGCCTGACAGGGGAAGGAATTGAATCGTCCCGGCTGCGCGGACATCAGGCAAAGTCTCCACCCGGTCGAGCACACCTTCCACGAAGTTCGAACGAAAGGCCGGATCGCCCATGACGATCATGCGCATGGTCAAAACCTGCTCCGGTCGAAATCCGAGCTTCACGTCAAGGAGATGCGAAAACGTCCGCACGAGCAGGCCGGCGCCGACGAGAAGCACGACCGCGAGCGCTACCTCCCCAACCACTATTGCCGCTCGAAAACGCCGTTGGCTGGGGCTGTCCACACCTTGCCCGTGCTCTTTCAACGACTCCCGCAGGTCAAAGTGTGAAATCTGCCAGGCCGGCGCCAGCCCAAACACGACCGCGGTCAGAAGGGAAAGACCGAGTGTGAAGGCAAGGACGCGCAGATCCAGCAGAACGTCTGCCATCTGCCCGAACTCGACCGCTTCCTTCCCAAGGATCACCAGCGCGCGGCTGGCCCAAAAGCCCAGGACCAGGCCGAGTGCGCCCCCCAGCATTGAAAGAGTCAGACTCTCAACCAGCAACTGCTGCACCAGGCGGCCGCGCCCGGCGCCAAGCGACGCACGCAGAGCCAGCTCGCTCCGGCGACCCACCCCGCGAGTCAGGAGCAGACCAGCGAGGTTCGCGCAGGCGATCAGCAGCACGAAGCCAACCACCGCCAGCAGCACGAGCAACACCAGGCGATTGTCGCGCACCAGGTAGTCGCGCAGGCTAAGCACCACGACTCTCCAGTCCTTTTCCACCGGCAGTTCGCGGCCGATTTGTTCTGCCAGGACCGTCATTTCTGCCTGTGCTGTCTCTACGGTGACGCCGCGCCTGAGAAGCCCGAAGCACTGGAATCCGCGAGAGCCGATCGCGTCGGGGTTAGCAGGATCCACCTGTATCGGGAGAAACAAGTCAACCTGGAGTGTACCCACGCGGAAACCAGCCGGGAGGACACCGATAATGGTCGCGCTCGAATGTCCCGTCGGCATTGTCTTCCCCAGGATGTCCGGGTCGGAGCCGAACCGGCGCTGCCAGTAGCCGTGACTCAGGACGACCTGGGTGCTCCCCGATTCCGCACGGACGGCCGCACGATCCAGACCCTCCTGGTTCTCGAACAGACGACCTATGATCGGCCTGACTCCGAAAACCTGGAAAAGCTCGGAGGTCGTCCAGAGCCCTGCCACTTGCTCCGCGCCATCGACTCCTTGAGTATTGATCGGAACCACCTGCGCAATCGCGAGTGCTTCAAAAGACCGGGCCCGGTTCTGCCATCTCACGAAACTGCGCGGGGCGACGGGCAACGTGTCCTTGCCTTTCAGGGGGCGCTGTAACAAGGCCACAATTCGATCGGCGTTCGGATAGGGAAGGGGCTTCAGGAGAGAGGCATTGACAAACGTGAAGACGGCCGTGTTCGCACCAATGCCGAGTCCCAGCGAAAGTACCGCAACGGCCGTAAAACCCGGGTTCTTCCTCAATGTTCGGGCGGCGTAGCGGAGATCCCGACTGAGTGTGTCGAGCAGTTGAAGGCGCGAACGATCTCTATAGGCTTCCTTGGTTGCCTCCACGGCGCCGAATCTCACGAGCGCTTCCCGGCGCGCCTCTTCCGGGCTCATTCCCGCCCGCAAGTTGTCTTCGATGTGCAGCTGGAGATGGCTCTCGAGCTCCTCGGCCAGGTCGCGCTCCCGGCGCTTCTTGTTGAACAGGCCGCCCAGGCGGATGAAAAAGGCGCGTAAAGCTCTCATCACGACTCCTCGCCGGGCGACAGGAAACGCGCAATGATGGCCGCGGTCTCCTCCCACTGTTCGGCTTCCTTCTTGACTTGCTTTCGACCGGCCCGAGTGAGGGTGTAATACTTCGCCCTGCGGTTATTGTCCGATAGGCCCCATTCGGACGAGATGGACCCTTCCTGTTCCAGCTTTAAAAGAGCGGGGTAGATCGTGCCGTAGTTGAGACAGAGCCGATTCCCGCTCGTCTGCTCGATACGGCGGGCTATCCCGTAGCCGTGGAGCGGCCCCAGAGTCTCAAGCGTCTTCAGGATCATCAGGGCAAGGGTTCCTTGCCAGACATCAGTCTTGTCGCCCATTCCGTTTCCTATTGGATAGCAATATGACATAAATTCCTATGGGAACGCAATAGGATGCTGATTCCCCTGGCACTGTCAATCTCGGTAGTGCTGCTGTCAGGATTCTGGTGATGACGAGGTAAGAGCTTGCGTAGCCCTCAGTGGAAGACCAGGCACCCTATTCCCGGTGGACATCCACACTAGTCCGCCGTGCGTACCACCCACTCGAGCCACTGCAGAAATAGCTTCCTGGTCTGCGTGCTGGTTTCGTGACCCGTGTCGTCGGGCACGAATTGCACGGTCGTCCCCGCAGCCTCGAGAGCGCGAACCATGCGTTCCGCTACATCAAACGGCAGGTTCTGGTCCTTGCGACCGTGTGCTATGAAGAGGTTTTTGCCCTTGAACGGCTTTAGGTACTTGGGATCGAGAAAGTCCGGGTGTTGCCCTTCGACTCCCCATTTTGCAGGAAGCGAGGGGTGCCCTGAGAAGACCGCCACGGAGCGAAACCGCGACGGTGTCTGATAGAAAGCCCGGAGGGCGCCGTATCCTCCCATTGAAAAACCAGCCAGGACGATTCGATCGGAATCCACCGGGTAGTTGGTGATCATGTCGTCGATGGCTTCCTGGATGTCCTCTTGAGCAAGATCCTGCACATAGACGTGCGAAGTGCCGCGGGCTCGCGGGGCCATGGCGAGGAAGTTGTCCGGCAATTCGAGACTCTCGAGCATGCCTCGATCGTCGTCCCCACTGCCATGGAGATAGACCAGCAGCGGGTAACGACGCGAAACGTTGAATCCGGCGGGAATCCGCACGCTGTAAGGTTGAAGAGTATCATCCAGCCGAGACCGAAAAGCCCGGCGGAACACGCCTGTGCGATTGGCGAGAGGATCCGAGCGCCGCTCAGCTTCGCCGAGAAAATGCAGGAATGACTCTGCCTCAAGGCGCAATCGCCCACAAGTCTCGTAAGGCTTAAGTCTTTCAACGCTGGCTTTCAGCTCCTGGAGACGAAACTCCAGAGTTGTCGAAGTGCCCCGTTTAAGATGCTTTCCGACATCTCCCAGCCGCCTGCCCAATTGAGCGAAGTCCAGCGTCGGCAAGATTGTCAGGCCGACCTCCCCACGCTCGCTCGTCCCCTGGCACTGCCACCTGATCCTGTAGCCTCCCGGCAAGAGACCCGTGGTGTCAAGATGGACCTCCTGTTGGCTTAAACCGACGCCGGCCTTGACCGGGTAAAACGTTCGCAGGATCTCCTCGCCTTCACCGGTCACGACGCCGACACGAACCCTGTCTTCTTCACTTCCACTCGGCAAGGTCACGATGCGCATTGGAAGGGGCTCGTTGTAAATCAGATGTCCCCTTCCTGGAAGCAAAGCCGTCTGCCGGTTGGCTGAGGACCGCGGAAGATCAAAGGCGAGGCGCCGGTACCGGCGAGGGCTTTGCTCTGACTGCACGGCGGGGTCGGGAGAGACGTAGAAGATGCTTTTTTCTTTTTCCGCGCCGACTGCCCGGACCAGGCACAGGTTGAAGCCGAGCGGGTACGGCGCGAAAGCATGGTACCCGGGCAATTCCTCCCAGGGTATCGCCAACTCGAAGCCGACCTTACTGCCGTCTGCGAACGTCTGGACGAGAACATTGTCGGAGAGCCGTCGAAAAGCCAGGTCCTTGTTGTAATACCAGACGACTTTTCTGTATGAGTCCCGAGCGGCAGAAAACCCAAGCACGTAAAACTCGTCGCATGGCACCTCACCGGGCCGGGCATGCGCCAGAACCAGAATCAATCCATCACCATTCTGGTAGCCGCGGTCGCGCTGAATCAGCGTCTGGCCATCGGATTCGACGTGAAGGTAAAGAAACCGCAAGGAGTACCCGAGCCGGTAAACCGCCCTTGGCTCGGGATTGAGTGCGTTGGATTTCGTCAGCAGGGTGAAATTCTGCGCCGGCAGATCGGCAAGGCCCGGGTCCAGTTGCCCGTCGATTTCCGGCAAGGTGCTCAGGAATGATGCGGTTGGTCCTGGCTCAACTTCGGCAGAGGTTAGCCTCTTAAGAACCCAGCCGTCAGGTACCGGGAAAGGCGACTCCTGGGCAGTTGTTGACGCCGTAAGCAGAAAGCCAGCCGTCAGGCAGGCGTAGAACTTGAAATTCATGCTTTTGCGAGGCTGATTATAACCCCGCGTGGGCGGTGCCGTATCTCATTTTGATTTGGGCAACACGCCCTTTAGACCCGGCCCGGATCTCCAATCTGATCTCTGATTCCTTATTCTCAACGCT